>Ga0213878_10000505_pt1 | contig 14520 bp, 16 predicted proteins | sample VelepicoBEBS_R02_FD_161053 | JGI IMG/M metagenome (GOLD analysis project Ga0213878, IMG submission 161053) | Vellozia epidendroides bulk soil microbial communities from rupestrian grasslands, the National Park of Serra do Cipo, Brazil - BS_R02 | ecosystem: Environmental > Terrestrial > Soil >... | reverse complement strand
TTGCTAGACCGCGCGCCAATTCCTTCAGAATAGCATTGCGCGGATCAGCAGAGCGATAAACGGCGTGTCCGAATCCCATGATCTTTTCTTTCCGCGCCAACATCTCTTTAACGCCCTCGCGCGCCTCTTGCGGCCTCTTGAACCTTGAGCAAAGCTCCATCGCGGCTTCGTTCGCACCGCCATGCAACGGTCCGCGCAGCGTGCCAATAGCCCCTGTGACGCATGAGTAGAAGTCCGACAGCGTCGCCGCGCAGACTCGTGCGGTGAAAGTGGAAGCGTTGAATTCGTGCTCCGCATAGAGCATCAGCGAAACATCTAAAGAGCGCGCATGCTCCGGGTCGGGCCTTTCACCGCAGAGCATCGCCAGAAAGTGACCGGCTAACGTCTCCTCGTCCGAATCGAGCTCGATTCGTTTGCCGCCATCGTGAGTAAAGCGGTACCAATAGCAGAGCATTGACGGCAACCCGGCCACGAGTCGCTCGGCCACCGCGTCTTGCTCCGCGAAACTTCGCTCGGGCTCGAGCGCACCTAACATCGAAGTCCCGGTTCGCAGGACATCCATCGGGTGCGCGTCCTTCGGAATCCTTTCGAGGACCTCCGTCAGCGAAGGTGGCAGAAATCGCCGCGCTTTCAGGCGTTTCTTGAATTCGCCCAACTCTTGGCGGTTCGGTAAGACGCCCTCCAGCATCAGGTAGGCGACTTCCTCAAATGTTGCGTACTGGGCGAGATCCTCAATATGATAACCTCGATAGGTTAAACCAACACCCTGTTTGCCGACTGTGCAGATGGCCGTCGAGCCGGCGGATTGTCCGCGGAGCCCGCCGGATGAACTGGGGGACTTAGATTCGATCATAGACTGGGCAATGTAATCCTCAAGCGGGTTGCTGTCGCCCTTTTCGGTCTAGCCCGCAAAAATCACGCGACAACCGAAGCGACGAGCTCATTGCGGGCTAGAAAGCTCTTAAACAGGCGCTGCGCGCCTGCTTAAGAGCCCGCATAAAATTAGAGTTTCGAAACAAGTTTTCTTTAAATTCTTCCTCCCAAAAAAGGCAGCAGCGTTGTCCGGCGTAGCTGGACGATGCTGCTGCCTGAGCCTGCGTCGCTCACAAATCTCTGAAGATTTGTGAGCGATGCAGGCTGGCCCAATCCTCGCGGCAGATGGCCCACCGCTCATGATCCCGCCAGCGGCCAACCACCTTCAGATACCGCGGCGAAAAGCCTTCTAATCGGAAGCCCGTGCGCACCAGAAGCGCCTTTGAACTTACATTCTCAGGCTGGACGTTTGCTTCAATCCTGTGCAACCTCAGGCTTCCAAACCCATAACGCAGCACGAGATTTAGTGCCTCGGTCATGTAACCGCGGCGGGCAAAGGCGGCTCCAACCCAGTATCCTAAAAAGGCCTGCTGCAGATTGCCTCGGAGTATGTGCGACAGGGTGCAAACCCCAACAATCCGGCGGTCATCGATCCGACAAACCAGGAAGGCACACACCGACTCACGGCGCGAGCCCTGAAGATAGCGAGCATAAGCTTCCGGAGTGGACGCCGGCGTGACCCACGGGTGGAGGAAACTCCGGCTGGCGATCACTAACCGGTTGAATTCTTCCGCATCCGCCTTGCGCGGGTGCCGGAGATAGACTCTTTGACCGCGAACTACAGAAAAAGGTAGGTTGATCGACATACTAGCCGGCATCGCTCCTAACGTGGCGGAGCCGCAACCAAAAGGCCAAGGTGAACAGCTCGACTGAGCTTGCCGAAGTTGCTCGACTGAGCTTGCCGAAGTTGCTCGACTGAGCTTGCCGAAGTCCTTGGCCCTACCGGATCGTTTGGTTGGGACGCGCTTCGTCGCGTCCTAGCTCGAAACGAACCCATCGTTATACAGATCCTAAGACATGGTGAGTTAGAATTTCCATCGACGAACGATATAAATCAGCCTTTACTTTCTCAGCCGTTCCGCGGTATCAAGGCCTCCTTAAAATGAACGCCGGCAAAAAAAGGTCCTCCGCCCGCGTCACTAAGGCAGAGTACGAGGTTTTGGCTGCGTTTCGCTATAATCTCAGGCAATTCCTCCATTTTAGTGAGTCCGCAGCGGAATCCGCCGGCGTGACTCCACGGCAGCACCAGGCCTTGCTCGCTATTAAAGGCTTTCCGGGACGAGATTCAGTGACCATTGGAGAACTCGCGGAACAGCTGCAAATTGCCCATCATAGCGCGGTGGGACTGGTCGATCGCCTGGTTTCCCAGAAACTGATCATCCGCGAAGGCAGTACCGAAGATCGTCGCCAGGTGTATGTCACGCTCACCGCTCACGGGACTGAAGTACTCGAAAAACTCACCAATGCCCACAAAGATGAGCTGCGCAGGCTAGGCACCCGGCTCAGCGCCGTCTTTTCTGAACTCAATTCGGCAGGGCGAGGCCCCGTCCGGTAGAGCCTGCATCGCTCACAAATCTCTGAAGATTTGTGAGCGATGCAGGCTAACGAAACCAGACCTTCAGGATCGACGCGTCATCTTCGAACTGGTCCGATCCGTGGACGCGGCTTACCGCTGCTAACACCTCTTCCAGGTCTGCGTCGCCTGAATTATGAAGGTCCACCAGGATTTGGCCGAAACCGTAGAGGCCGATCATCGGGCCACCGGTGGTGGATAACTCAAAGAGGCCATCGCTGAACACGAATAGTTCGGCATCCTGCGCGACCACCGCGCTTCCACCCTCAAAAGTCTCGGCCGTCGTCGCTCCGATCCAGAGCCCCTTTCCTTTTAGCCAGACCACTTCAGCCTCGCCGTTGGAACCGGGTGAAATCAGTAAGGCGGGCGGATGGCCGGCTGTGGCGTACCGAATGATTCCGCTGACCCGATCGAAAACTCCGTACCAGATTGAAAACACTTTGTCTCCGTGTTCATCCATCTGAAAGGAACGATTCAACGCGGATAACACCGAAACCGGCTCCAACGGATCGCCATCCTTGAGGGCCCTTTGACGCAGCAAATGGAGAATAGAGATAGCCAGCAAAGCCGACCCCACGCCGTGACCGACTACATCAAGCACGAAGATAACCAGGTGGTCGTCATCAAACCAAAAGAAATCGAGAGCGTCTCCACCCAGCGTGGAACTAGGCAGGTACCGCCAATCAGTCCTCACCGAATCTGCAAGGTTAACCGGGAGTTGCGAGCGAACATAACTCGCCGCATCCGCGAGTTGTGCGCTGATCAACTTTTGACTGGTCTCGAGCGCTTGGAGAGTGTCGAGACGTTGTCTACCCTCTAGAAGCATCGCCACCAGGTCGGCAAGCGCAACACAGAAATTTCGTTCGTAGATCGACCAGACCCGATTCGGATCACGAATCGTGACTAGCAAAAATCCTGCCGGCTTCCCCTCCAGCCATACCGCCGCGGCCATGCCTCTGGTGTTTTCGGGAACCAGCCTTGCCGTGACCTCGTCCGGAATCGTTCGCGTTCCAACGCCGGGCGATAGCGCCTTCGCAATGTCGAAATCCTCTACCGCCGCAGCTTCATCAGGTAGCGCTATTACCCGATATTGTCGAAGCAGGGAGGGCAAAACGAGCGACTCGAGGCTGAGATCCTGTCGCGTTTTCTCGCCATCTGTCCGGAGGCTTCGCTGGCAAATAAATAGGCCCTCGCCCACGCTATCCAATTTCCAAAGTTCGGCCGATGGCGCCTTTAGAGTCTGACAAAGAATTCGCAGCACCATTTCCGATCCGTGTTCAACATCGGACTGTTGAAAATCGGCCGAGTGCACAATCTCGGCCATTGCTTTTGCCTGGCGCGATTGCTGGTCGTACAATAAGGCCTGACGTTCCTCGAGCTCTTTGCGCTGAGAAATATCCCGGGAAATCACCACAAGCAGCTGTTCACGGTCACCGCCCGCGGGTAACACCCACCCCTGCGACTCAAGGTAGACGTAGTGCCCCGATCGATGCCGGAGTCGATATTCGATCCGCCGGCCGCTACCGGACAGCATCGAATCCCGCAGAGCACCCTGCACTTTAGGCAAATCATCCGGGTGAACTTCAATCAGGGAATTACTACCTGTCAGACTTTCAACCGAATACCCGAGCACCCTTGCATAGGCCGCGTTATTCCACACTCGCCTCCCCTGGGAATCGATTACTGCGATCAGGTCGTCGATGTTATCGACGATTAATTCGAGTAGCCGCAGATCCCTTCCAAGGGGGCGGTTTCCTTCTTGTTCCGCTGACTCGCCGCGGTTAGTCACAGGCTTTGGTCGACGTTTTTACTCGATTTCCTCAACAAGCTCAACTGACAAAAACGCCGGGAACGCCCGAGAACGCCGAAAACGCCGAGAAGGAAAGGCGACCGTCTGACCTCTCATCGTTCGCCCTTTGATAGACCGTTCTCGGCCTTACCGGCGTTCCCGGCGCTTCCCGACCTTCCCGCCGTTCTCGGCCTTCCCGGCGTGCCCGGCGTGCCCGGCGTTTTCGGCGTTCGCGGCGCTCCCGGCGTTCTCGGCGTTTCGATCTCTCCGCGAGACTAACCGGCCCCGGTCTGCTACAATGCTGAAATCTCTATGAAACCTCAGTTCGGTGTCTGCAAAAATAAGGTCGGCTGCAGTTTTGCCTACACTGGCGAGAAAATTCCTGTCCCAGCCGATTTAAAGTGCCCCGAGTGCGGCCAACCGCTCGCTCTTGATGGTACGAAGCAGGGTGGCACAAAAATGGTCCTGGTGCTCGTACTCCTGTTGGTTCTGGTCGTCGCTGCTGCCGGTGCCGCCTTCTTTGTCTTCAAGGATCAGATCTTCCATCTGGCGTTAAACAAGGGTGATACAAACCAGAAAGTGCCCGAGGAAACCAAGGGCGTGATTCAGGCTCAGCCTGAAGAGTCGGTAGCCGCACCGACGCCTGCAAATTCTCCGAGCGATGCGTCAACGCCGGATTCTGCAACAGCCAACGAAGATAAGGCAACGCCTGGAACTGCTGGAACTCCGCCACCAAACCCGCCGTCTGAGAATGCTGAAACGGAAAAGCCAAATAGCCCTCCGCAGCAAACCCCACCCCCGGCGGTTTCGCCAGCAAGTGCGTCTCCCAATCCGAGCGTAACGCACGCGGAATCGGAACCTCCAGCCGGCGCCGGAGGTGAAATTCAGCCCCCGGCTGCGCTCTCCAAAACCGACGTGGATGCGACCCGCGAAGATGTTCTGAAACGCATCAATGCGATGCCCAGGTTCACGGCCGAAGAAAAAAAGCGGCTGAGTGAAAAAATGGAGACCGCTCGTTCGATGGAACGATTGTTAGTGATTCGCTTTGACACAGGGCAAACGACCCTGAGCCGCCCGGCAGCCGACGATCTGCTCAAGCATCTCAAGTCCAAGGAAATCGAAGATAAAATCAGCGACCCGACGATAGTGTTCGTTGTGGCCGGGTACGCCGATGCTTCTGGTGATCCGAAAAAGAACTTGCAGATTTCCCAGCAGCGAGCCGACAACGTGACGAAGAGCCTCAAGGACAAAACCAACCTGTTAAAGGTAATTCACAGCATTGGAATGGGCAGCACCGATCTGTTGGACGGAAAGCGCCCGGATCAAAATCGAGCCGTTGAGATTTGGGCGGTCGCGCCGTAAAGGCCAGGAGTCAGGAGTTGCAGGAGTTCAGGAGTTGCAGGAGAAGCACGCCTGCAGCCAAACAATAGCAAGGAGGACTCTTCCAGCGGATCTAAAAAAAGCCATTTCCTAAAGGCCCTGAACGCATGGCGCGAATCAAATATGGACGGCCGCGTTCCCCCACCACCCGGTCCCAGCGAAAGTTCCTGTCCTCCTGACTCCTGAACTCCTGCAACTCCTGACTCCTGAGCCTGCATCCTTCACAAATCTCTGAAGATTTGCGAACGATGCAGGCTACCCCTGCTTCTTTCGTCCAAACATCCGCGAAAAGAGCCCTTCTTTCGGCTGTTCTTGAATAAGGCGGAGCCCGAAGACGTGCCCGCTAAACTCCGCTTGATGCTCGAGGAACTGGAGAAACTTTCTCTCACCCGTACGCAGCGGGACTCCGTCCAGGATAAACGGATGCTGCACGTTCTTCGGCGTGAAAACGAACCAGCGGCCATCTGTCTGGCCGATGAGCAGATGCCGGGGCGCTAGATTGGAAATCTGACTGAAATAGGCCTTCGCGAGTTGGCCCTCCGTCCCGATGACATCTCCATCTTTGCACGGATAGCTGGTTCCCTCGGCTCTAACCTCGAGCAAGGCCGGATATTTCGCCTCGCGCCGCGGTGCGGGCCCCGGTGGCCGCGCAACCGGCGGTTCCGAGGCACGTGAGCCGGCCGGGGCTCCAGTTGCACGTGGCAGCGGCGGTGGTTGTGGCGATAGTTTCTCTGGGCTACCGGTCGACAGCGGAACCGGCGGTGGTCGCGGTGGCGAGGTTACAGACGGCTCTTGAGCCGACCGCATTACCGGCTGCGAAGGGGGTAGCGGAGTGACCGTCGGAGTTTCAGAAGTCAAGACCACTGGAGGTCGTTCCGGCGGCGCGCTGGCCGCTAATTCTCCGGGTCGGGGCGATTCAACTCCGCGTACCTCGGTGCTTGTCGGGCTCTGCGCGACAGGAATGACCGGAACGGAGGAGTCCGGTTTGTCCTCCAGGGTCGCCGTCTCTGACAGACGCTCCTCTTGGGCCGGTTCATCCGTTTCTAGCGCTGCGTTCGGACCTTTCAGCGCCGTCAGTGCTTCCGCAACGGACGGAAAGATCTTGAACAGCAAATTGAAATGCGAAATCTCAAATACCTGCCGCACCACCTCGCTTGGTGCGGCTAAACCGAGTGACGCGTGGCGCTGCGAGATGCGCTTGGCCGTGGAAAGCAGGACACGAAGACCGGCGCTGCTGAGCAACTCTACTTCCGATAACTCGACAATGAAACAGTCGGCATCCTCTTCCATCATCGAGTTTATACGTTGCTCAAAATCAAGCGCAGATTCAAAATCGATGCGTCCGCCCACCCGAAGAATCCTGCACGCGCCTACAGTTTCAAGTTTCGCGATCATTCGCGTCCTTCGTTAATTCTTTTCCGCAACCTGAGACAATTCCACGGTTGCATCCATTCGTAATGCTTCTCATCCATCATCTTGAGGACCAGATACAACCCGAGACCGCCTACCTTGCGATCCGATAGCTTTTGGCTGACCAGATTCGGCTCTGGTAAAAGCAAAGGGTTAAACCGGTGCCCGTTATCTTTCAATTCAATCTCCAGCCAGTCGTCGTCAAATACGACCTTCAGATACGACCGTTGATCCGGTGCCGTGCTGAAGCCGTATTTTAGAAGATTCGAGACTAACTCATCTATCACCAGCAAGATTGTACCACGAAGAGCAGCATGCTTCAGATCGGCGAACAGCGTCAAGTCCAACTCCTGCTGCAAACCTTGCAACGCGGTCGGCTGATTTCGAATCTTGTATGAATATGACTGACGCATGGGGCAGACTCTCTCGGGCCTGGTCGGAGGAATCTCCCGTCATTAACCCACAAGCCCCAATGGGATCAACTCTTCAACATGAGACCTGACAAAAAAGCGACAGGGCGCTGACCTGGATTGCCCACTTCTGTTCCGCGGTTATTGACCGCGCCGGCGTACGCGTACAGCGCTCTGCGCTTATTTGGGCCATTCCTGGCTTGGAACGACACTCTGGCATCTTTGCTGCTGTATCCTGACTTGAACCTAGAATCCCAAATGTCATAGGCCAGCCGGCGAATGGCGAAAGCCTTCCTGGTTGCAGCCAGAACTTCAAATCTTAGGTCTAAACAAACAAGAAGAAGATTAGCCAAGCGCTCAAGCAAGGGCCTTTTGGCTGGTAATTTTTTGTTTAAAACAAAGAACCCCATATCTATGCCTGCAGTCGCAACACCCGCTCACCAAAAAGGAGATTATTTCGTCGATTACGAAGAGAAAGTATTCGAAGATGTTAAGGCCCAACCCGGGGAAAAAGCGTTAGTGACGTTTCATACGGTTGCTTTCGAAGGATCTATCGGCCTTGTAAACACCTTATCGGCGACCCGCCTCCTGAGAAAGGGCTTTGAGACCTCCATCCTACTCTATGGTCCCGGAGTGACCCTGGGCGTACAACGGGGATTTCCCACCCTGGGAGACGAGGCATTCCCAGGGCATCTCGCGGTCAATCAGCGTTTGACGAAGTTCATGGATGAAGGCGGAAAAATTTACGCTTGCCGATTTGCGTTGCAGGCTCTTTACGGCCACGGAGAACCGGCCCTCATTCCCGGGATCAAGCCTATCAGCCCCCTTGATGTCCTCGACCTTATCCTGATTCATCGCCGCGACGGCGCGTTCATCCTGGATACCTGGACACTTTAGTCGGCCGCCGGTCGGTCGCGCTCCCGCGCGGTAGGGCGAGGCTCCGCCCGAGCCGTGGCGCGTGACGACCCGAAGACCAAAACCGTGTCTTCCTCCCACGGCTCGGGCGGAGCCACGCCCTACCGACCAGGAGCGCGACCCTACCAAAATCAAGCATACATGAACAGCACTTCACCCTGGGTCAGCAAACAGCAGTACTTGATAACCGAGCTGCAGACCCATGGCCTGCGCCTAGCTGACCCTGGCGCAGGAGCGCCCAGCCGCCGCGGCGGCGCCGGCCCCTCCGACCACAAAGCCGTGAATGTCATGGGCACTACCGTCATGGTGCCGATCCACACTAATCCCGCCGCGCGATCCCCCTACCTGGCGAAAAAGTCCGAGGCCGACGGATTGTCTATACTTGAATGCAATGGCGAGAAAGTCGGGGTTGTCTCCTTTCCACGCCAACCGGGGTTTTACAGCTATACTACGACCGACGGAGTGCCGGCCTGGAAAATCGCTCAGCTTCACAGCAACGACGTACTGGCGACGACCGTTCTGCAGACCTGTATCCGATACGGAAACCGGGAAACTGCCTGCCAATTCTGTGCCATTGGCGAGTCTCTCAGAACGGGTCGAACCATTGCTCGAAAAACGCCGCAACAATTGGCCGAAGTTGCCGCCGAAGCCGTTCGACTTGACCATGTCAGCCATGCCGTTCTAACCACGGGCACACCGGCCACTCCCGATCGTGGTGCGGCGGTACTTTGCGAGAGTGCTGCCGCGATCAAGAGGGCCACTAATATCCCTATCCAGGGACAATGTGAGCCTCCAGCGGATTTCGGCTGGTTCGCAAGGCTTCGCGCTGCCGGCATTGATTCGCTCGGAATGCACTTGGAAGCATTCGATCCGCAGGTGCGGGCACGGATCATGCCCGGTAAAGCAAGCGTCTCCGTAGATTTTTACTTCAAAGCGTTCGCCGAGGCAGTCACAGTTTTCGGGCGCGGTCAGGTGAGTACGTACCTGTTGGCGGGCCTCGGCGACTCGCTCGATACTTTGATCGAAGGTTCCGCCCGCCTCATAGCGATCGGGGTCTATCCTTTCATCGTGCCATTTGTTCCGATCACTGGAACGCCACTGCAGAATCATCCGGCACCTAGCCCGGAATTCATGCGAGCGGTTTTGCAGCCTGTTGGCAAGATGCTGCGTGAAGCTCGGCTGGTTTCTTCTGAGATCAAAGCCGGTTGCGGGAAATGCGGCGCGTGCTCTGCCCTTTCAACGTTCGAGAAATGAGAATCGCCGCGACATGCCTGGAGGAGATGCCGGGAGCGTTTGCGCCCGAGTACCCGTTTGTACCGATCAGCTATGGGTTTAAGGTGGCCCGGGAACACTGGGAACTGCAGGCCTTCTGGAAGCTGCGAGAGCGGATCTTTTGCGGTGAACAAAAAATATTCACCGGCAGTGACAGGGACAGGTATGACGCGTTTATGATCCCGATCATCGCGGTCTCGTGCGAGATGGGAACTCCAGATCGAGTCGTCGGCGTGGTTCGCATAGATGAACGTGAGCCTGGTTTATGGTGGGGCAGCCGCCTCGCTGTCGATCCTGACTTCCGCAGAGTCCGAAACGTCGGCTTCGGACCTTTCGCCAACGAACAGCCCCGCTTCAACGGCCTTGGGGCGCTTGGTGCCGGTCTTATCTATAAGGCCGTCAGCACCGCGAATCGTCTCGGTTGCAAAACGTTTCTGGCAACGGTGCAGGAGCAGAACGCCCGGTTCTTCAGCAGATTACACTGGCGCACGCTGGACCGGGTCGAGGTGCATGGCCGGCCACATTATCTCATGCAGGCGGAACTCACCTATTACCCACCTTGCAAAGAAGTTTTTTGAGCGTTATGCCCGATACTGCTCCGCCCCCAATCCAATTGCGAGAACTTGAGGACCGCCTGCGATCCAGCCCTGGCTTAAGGCAGAAAGCAACTATCAAGGCTGCCTACGAATTCGTCGGGGAGTCCGTAAAGCTTCCGGACATATTCGGCGGCGCAGCGGTCCGCCTCGGGGATGACTGCGCGGCTTTGCAAACCGCCGATGGCTGGCTCCTTTTCGCCATGGAGGGGTTAATTGAAGGGTTCGTAAACGATGCTCCGTGGTTCGCCGGTTACTCAGCGGTCATGGTCAATGTGAGCGACATCTACGCGATGGGTGGCCGGCCGATGGCCGTCACCAACGCTCTTTGGCTGGGCTCAGAAGCCAAAGCCAAAGAAATCTGGACCGGGATGCTGGCAGCCTCCCAGGCCTACGGCGTACCCATAGTCGGCGGGCACACGGCCCATGGCAGCAAGCGAACGAATCTCGCTGTCTCGGTTCTCGGCCGGGCGAATCGGCTGCTGACCACATTCGATGCCAAGCCGGGAGATCGATTGCTGGTCGCTGTAGATTTGAGAGGCGAACTGTTTAACAACTACCCGTTCTGGAACGCGAGTACACGTGCTCCGGCTCATCAGCTTCGCGATGATCTTGAGATCTTGCCGGCGCTGGCCGAGCAGGGCCTCTGTTGTGCCGCGCGCGACATAAGCATGGGTGGTATCGTCGGCACACTTATCATGCTTTTGGAAAACTCTGCGGTGGGTGCACTCATCGATCTGGAAGCCATACCGCAACCTGACCAGATCCCGCTCGATCTCTGGCTCACCTGTTTTCCGAGCTTCGGTTACATCCTGAGTGTTCCGGAGCACTCCGCAGAAAAAGTCCGAAACCGCTTCCTCGCCCGAGATCTCCATTGTGAAGCGGTCGGGACCGTCAACGCGGAGCGCGTTCTCGATTTCAGGTTGGGATCCGAGCAAGGGCGTTTTTGGAAGTTCTGAGCCGTAGGACGCGACGAAGCGCGTCCCCACCGGATCGTTCGGTAGGGACGCGCTTCGTCGCGTCCTGAGCTTCTAGCCCGCAACGACCTCCTCGATTCTCCCAGCGTCAGATTTTTGCGGGCTATCACCCCTGCCAATCAGCAGCACCCCCAGTGCAGTAAAAACGCAGGCCGCACCGGAAAGAATGAACGCATGGTCGTAGCTCCCGTCCATACTGCGGATAAATCCGGCCAGGTACGCGATGGTAGCGGCACCAAGCTGATGCGCCGCGAGCACCCAGCCAAACATCAGCCCAACGTTTTCGCGTCCGAAGATTTTGGCTATCAGACCGACCGTAGGCGGTACGGTTGCAATCCAGTCAAGGCCGTAAAATACGGCGAAAATCGTCAGTTGGTGCGTCGTCGGATCGAACGCTTGCGGTAAGAACAGCAAAGAAAGTCCACGAAGCCCATAGTAGGTAAAAAGCAACCAGCGATTACTGTACCGGTCCGACAACCAACCTGACGCAGTTGTTCCGACCAGATCAAATAATCCCATCATCGCGAGGAGGCCCGCCCCTTGGACCTCCGGCATCCCGTGATCCATACAGGCCGAGATCAAATGTGTCCCGATCAATCCGTTCGTGCTGGCGCCACAAACAAAGAAGCTACCTGCCAGGAGCCAGAAATCGATAGAGCGCGCACCCCGTCCTAACGCGTTAAATGCCTCTCGTACCGGATCTGACGCTATCGTTGACTCAGCGCCCGGTTGATCATCCTCGCCGAACGGTCTGACCCCGATCTCCGAAGGATCGCTCCTCATCCCAAGAGAAACGACGGCCAGGGCTACTAACAAGGCAGCGACCACCGTCCACACGGCCATCCTCCAGCCATCCTGCTCAACGAAGTGCGCCAGAATCGGCAGGAACAAGAGCTGTCCGGTCGCAGTGCTCGCCGTCAGAATACCGATGATCAGACCCTGCTGTTTTCGAAACCACCGGTGAACTACAGTCGCGCCCAGCACGATGGCCGTCATTCCGGTTCCCGTGCCGACTAGAATTCCCCAAAGTAAAACCAGTTGCCATGAGGTCCGGACCAAGGTCGTGAGCGCAACACCGCCGGAGAGCAGCGCCAGTGATATGATCATCACTCTGCGCGAACCGTACCGATTCAGTAGCCCAGCCGCGAATGGACCAATCAAGCCGTAGAGCAAAAGGTTAATCGAGATTGCAAATGAGATAGTCGCACGCGACCAACCAAACTCTTGTTCCAACGGTACTATCAATATGCTGGGAGTAGCTCTGACCGCCGCGGTGACGATGAGGGTTAGAAAAGTGATTCCCGCGACAATCCAAGCGTAGTGTAACCTCTGAAATATTGATCGCTTCGACATGGTCATGCTTTTTTTGCTTTCGAATGCGACCGGGGGACCGAGGCTGCTTCGACGCGATGAACTCGCCACGGACTTAGGCTCAATTTGACGAAATAGTCAAATACAGAAGCGTTTGCGGATCGGTAGGGGCGCGCTCCCGCCGGTAGGGCGAGGCTCCGTCCGAGCCGTGGCGCGTGACGACCCGAAGGCCAGGACGGTGTCACGCGCCACGGCTCGGGCGGCCGCCGTCGTTCCGCGGACGCGGAACTATGGCGCCCCTGCTGGCCCGACGTAGCAAGGGGCTACAGGGGCGGAGTCGGGAGCCTCGCCCTACCGGCGGGAGCGCGCCCCTACCGAGGCAATGGGGCCGGCGTCAGTCAAAGCGCCCACGTGCGGCGCCGCCTCAGACGAGCGTAAGAGGGGTCGTACCCCGGTCGATAACTGTCTTAAAATTCCGAGGTCATTGTGAATTCGCGCTTGGACCATCGATCCGATCAAATAGGCATAGAGTTCACGCGCCTTCACCCGCGGATCCCTGATCTGGATCTCTCTCTTGGCGTCCGCCTCCCGCAACGCACTTTCGAAATAGCGGCAATAGCGCTCCATTAGCTCTCGGGCCTTCGCGCTCAATAGGTTTTCATGTTTGATCACCTCAGTACCCAGCGTCACGAACGGGCAGCCCATCACCTGACCCATCATTCGGCGGCGCCGAAGTTGGCGGCGATAGACGTGATCAAAATAGTTGATGATACGCTGGATCGCGGGAACCGATTTTTCACCGAAGATTCGTTCAAAGTCCGGATGTATCGACTCCCAATAGGTTTCCAGCGCCGCTGCCGCCACATCCGCCTTCGATCTGAAAAAGTGGTAAAAACTACCCTTTTGAATTTCGGAACGCTCGCATATCCCGTCCACCGTGATTGATCCATAGCCATGCAGCCACATCAGCTCCAATGTTGTCCTCAACACTCTGGCCCGGGTCTCATCTCCGCGCTTCACGAGCACATCCTAGTAGACGATATCGTCAAGTCAATCATCGCTGTAGCCTGCATCGCCCGCAAATCTCTAAAGATTTGCGGGCGATGCAGGCTGGCTGCCTATTTCCAGAATCCGTGGTACATTCGCGCACATCGCTTTATGAAGAAGCTCTTTCTGCTCCTCCTTGCACTCGCCGGACTCTCGCTCCTGTTTGAACCGACGGCACGCGCCGGTGTCAGCTTCGCTTTCGGGTTTCCGATTCCGTTCCCAGTTTTCTACGGGCCCAGTTACTACGGCCCCTACTATTATGGCCCGCCGTACTACGGTTATTACCCAGGGTACGCCTACTATGGCGGGTACTATGGACGTTATTGGCGCGGCAGGTACTACGGATATTACGGCCGCCGATACTATGGCCGCGGATACTACGGCCATTGGCACCACTGATTCTCAGGATCCTGGAAGCGCCAAAAAGCGGCACTATCACTCGCTGAGAGTAAGTCCCACATCATTCTGTCACCAGGATGGTCGACCTCTGCCCCGGTGTGCCGGATTTGGAAAGCGCCCGGTCGCTTTGCCTTGAGGTAGCGAAGAGCTTTGACGTACGCCGGACCCCGGTAGTTCCATAGTTCCGAGAACAGCACGCGAGTGTCTGCCAGGAGTTCCGCCACGGCTGCTTCCAGTTGGGTGGAAAACGAGTAGATTTTCATAGCTCAATTCGGGAAAATACTTCGTTGAAATGAGTGTCGTTCCTTCGCAATGCATGCGTTCCTAAAGACGATCGGACACGGCCAAAGTTACCGCCCATGATCCCTTGGGAAAACGATTGGTCAAGCGCTTAAGTCTGCTTTGCAATATTAGATATTGCCGACTCCATTGACCGGAATAAAGTCATGCAGCGCGCATCGCTGGAGTCCCTGTTAGTGTCCTGTCCCCGAAATAACATGTCTTTCGTTGCGATCAAAATGGGCCGTCGGCAAGGCGCGAGGAGGGCGCATATCTGAAGCGATACGTAACC
>Ga0213878_10000504_pt1 | contig 14559 bp, 13 predicted proteins | sample VelepicoBEBS_R02_FD_161053 | JGI IMG/M metagenome (GOLD analysis project Ga0213878, IMG submission 161053) | Vellozia epidendroides bulk soil microbial communities from rupestrian grasslands, the National Park of Serra do Cipo, Brazil - BS_R02 | ecosystem: Environmental > Terrestrial > Soil >... | reverse complement strand
AATGAACTGTTGCGAAGCTCGATGGACTTGTCGAGCATGCCGTAAAAGCCGAAAAAAATTGGGATCTGGACAAGCATCGGCAAGCAGCCACCGAACGGATTGACGCCATACTCTTTGTATAGCTTCATGGTCTCCTGATTCATCCGCTGGGGGTCGTCTTTATACTTCTCGCGGAGCTCATTCATGATCGGCGATAGTTTGGCCATCTTGCGCATCGACTTCGTCGCTGCGTTTTGCAGCGGCCAAAGGAGCGACCGGATAATGATGGTCATGATGATGATGGCCAGTGCATAGCTCTTTACCCAAGCGTGCAGCGTGTTCATCACAGTCAGCAAAATTTCGCTGACCCATTTCGCCCAACCGAAATTCATGATGTCGGCCTGGTCGTTCGGGAGTTTTGCCAAACGGTCGAACTCTTTAGGCCCAGCATAAATGTTGAAATTGACGGTCTTGGACTCCCCGGAAGACAACGTAAAGGGTGGAATCTCGATGGCACCCTGGATAGCCCTGATCGGCTGCTGGCCATCTTCAGCCGGCAAATTCACAGGGATCGCCCAGACCTGCCTGCCGTCCGTCTCCTGCGGAGCGAGAATCGTCGCGAAATACTGGTTACTAACGGCCGCCCAAAGGATTTTATCTGCGGTGGCAGAGTACACGTCCTTGGGTCCACTTGTCTGGAACAATCCGAACAGCTTGCCCGGATCAAAATAGTTTACCGCGATCGAGTTGAATTTGCCGTCCCGGTACCAATCGAACTGAGTCGCGTAGATTCTGTCGGTGCGGTGGATCGGTTCCGCAGCTCCCGTGCCTACGAAAAAGCCAGGCGTTTCGAACGGAGTAGAACCGTTGTTTTTAAAGGTAATCGCGAGGTTGATTTGGTAATCGTCTTTCAGGCCAGCTTGCTTCGAGAGCGTGTAGACTTTGGTGATCTCAAGATCGCCTGCAGTCGTCCGCCTGAGGGTTGCTGTTCCTGCGGTAGGATCGGTCGAGAGTTCATACCCGCTATCCTGCCAGCTATTCGGATTTTGGGTGATCGCGCCGATAGCCGGCGTGCGTCCCGCGTTGAGTTCGACGAATTGACCTTGTTCCGCCCGGTGGTTTAGCAACTCGACCGTTCCAAGACCTCCTCTGTTGTTCGAAAAACGGAGATGAGCGACATCGCTCTTCAGCGTCTCTTCTTTGTCGGGCACTGTCTGGCGCGGCTGCTCCTCAACGGGCGATTGAGTCGTAGCGGTCGGTGACCCTGGCGTGCCCCGTGTTTGAGCGGTTTGAGGTGTTGCTGTGGCCTGCGCGGCGAAGGCCGCTTGGTCTTGCAGGTATTTTGCTCTCGCTTCAGCCCCCTGGCGCTGTTGCCAATAGATCGATGCGACCAATCCGATTGTGGCGAGTACGATTGCTATCCAAGCTGTGCGGTCCATTCTTCGATCAAATTAGAAAACTTTATTGCCCTTCGGATGCTTGGCCGGAACCGGGTCATACCCAAAAGCGCCCCAGGGGTGACAACGAAAAATTCGCCTGATGCCCATCCAGCTTCCAGCTATCCAGCCATGCACTTCGACAGCCTCTACAAAATACTCCGAGCACGTTGGTCTGAATCGACAACCAGTTCCTGGGCCACCGGTTAACGCCGCCAGGAAAGGCGATAGTGTAGCCTTGTACAAGCTAAGTAAGATCCGCAGGATGCGAGCCATATGAGCTAGGCGCTAAAATAGAGGCGCGCTCGGCCAGTCGCAACCAGTCTCGTTCGAGCTCACGATAAGTTGCCGCTGCTGAGGAAAACCGAGCAATTGTGACCAGCCAAAAGCCTTTTCGAATGCGGTATTGATTCAGCCTGAATATCTCGCGGATCTTTCTCCGGACCTTGTTTCGAATGACTGCATTGCCCAGACGTCGGGTGGCCAGAATTCCAATTCTGGAGGGTGCGTCCGTATCCCGCGTCAACGTTGCCAGCACCAGATGCTTTCCATTCCAGGATTTTCCCGACGCTTTGACTAAGTTGAACTCAGAGGAACGGCTTAACCGGGTTGAGCGAGGGAACTTAAACCTTATCCGCCCTGGGCGGACCATAACCTTCTAAGCCTGAGTGTGACGCGCATATTGCACTTCCACGCCAACGGGAATTAGGCGCTTCCGGCCTCGCTGACGCCGCCGAGCCAAAGTCGCCCTTCCACCCTTGGTTTTCATCCGGGCGCGGAAGCCGAACTGGCGCTTCCGGGTGCGTTTTGAAGGTTGATAGGTTCTTTTCATGGCAGTAAATCCTGGAGCATCGAGAGTCGCAAAGGTTAGTCAGAGGCCGGCAATTGTCAACCGGGGAGAATCGACTTCGGCCTGAGAGCGATTTCAGCACGGTTCAGATGATGGCGATTGGTAAGTTGACTCGTAGCCTGATCCGCTTGCAGATGTAGACCCATTTGCGTCGGGCTTAAATATGGTCCAGCGTTCGGCCCCGCTTAACGATCGAAAATGGAATCACCAGACGATACAATAAAACTCCTGAAAAGTGGCGGCTGCCAGTTCATCAGCGAAGCCGAACTGAAGATTAAGCTCGAGGAAGGGCGTGTTCTAAGGGTTAAACTAGGTGTCGATCCTACGTCGCCGGATCTGCATCTGGGACATTCCGTGCCTCTTTTCAAGCTCAGACAATTTCAGGATCTGGGCCATGTCGCGGTCTTGATTATCGGCGATTTCACCTCGATGGTTGGTGATCCGAGCGGTCGGTCGTCAACCCGGCCCATGCTGACCCGCGACCAAGTCAAAGCCAACGCCGAAACCTACAAGGCTCAGGCATTTAAGATCCTCGATCCGAGCCGAACGGAGATCGTATTTAACAGCGAATGGCTCGAAAAAATGACCTTCCTGGAGGTCGTCAAGCTGAATAGCCGGGTGACGCTTCAACAAATGCTCCAGCGCGACGATTTCAAGGTCAGAGTGGCCGAAGGGTTGCCGGTTTTCTTACACGAGCTTCAATATCCGATCATGCAGGGGTGGGACTCGGTGATGGTCCGCGCAGACGTGGAGTTGGGAGGAACGGATCAGCTTTTCAACATTATGGTTGGCCGCGATTTACAGAAAGAGCAGGGCCAGCCGCAACAAGTTGCGTGTCTGCTGCCGATCCTTGAAGGGCTCGACGGCGTGCAGAAAATGAGCAAGAGCCTCCGCAACTACGTTGGAATTAGCGAATCGCCACGGGACATGTTTGGAAAGCTGATGAGCATCTCGGACGAATTGATGGCTCGCTACTACGAAGTTCTCTCGAGTGAACGACCGCCGTCCGTTCATCCAATGGAGGCAAAGAAGCAACTCGCTTCCAGAATAGTGGAACTATTCTACGATCGATCTGCAGCTCAGGCCGCCCTCGACGATTTTAATGTGCGGTTTGCGAAACGCGACCTGGATTCTGCGGAGCTGCCGAGTGTGCGTGTAGTTGAGCTCGGCGAAGACATCATTTCGGCCGTCGTGACAGCCTATTCGCAAGGTTTTGGCATCAGTAAATCGAAGAGTGAGGCTCGCCGCCTCGTCGAGCAGGGGAGTGTTCAATGGCGTGGGGAGAAGGTCACTGATCCGAAGACGCGGATCAGCTTTATCCCTGGCGAAGTACTCAAGCTGGACAAGACTCGAGCAGTCCGATTGATCTGATCGGGATTCAGTCTGGCCCGAGGCCAGTCAGTGTCTCCAGCGAGTCAGGTTCCGTTCGCTTCGAGCGCGCAATTAGCGCGTCGTTTCTTATCCCGTGTGGTTTTTTGCGGGCTAGTCTAACCCTCAGGCTTCTCCTCATTGGAAAGCATATCCTTGACGGACTTTCTCTTGCGGAGACGTAACCAGTTGTTCCATGTCTTCCGCAGGTTATCTTTCACGGAGATGTACTCCTGGTTCAGATCGTTCTGTTTCGGAATCTGATCCAGGATGCCCCGGACGGAAAAGTCATCGGTTTTCAGGATCGTGTAGGCTGTGCCGATTGCAGCATAATGATGAGCGTCACTGGCCGCGGTCATCGGTAAGCCGCGCTCTCTGGCGTAATTGAACGCCGATTGATTGTATCGCTTCAGCGTGGTCGCTGCATTAAAAACCTCAATGGCATCAATCGGCAAGGTGTTCAGGACGTTTTCGCGGATGCCCGCCCGGAAAAGGTCGTAGGGATGCGGAGGAATCGCCAGACCTCCGGCTTCGTGAGTCAGGTGACAGACTTCCAGCGCAGGTCGTCCCTTCAGATTCGGCAGAACGGCTCCAATGCACAGGAGGTGTCCCTCCGCAGTCGTGACTTCAACTCCTGGAACAACCAGAAAATCGTTGACCGGCGTGCCATCGCCCCGCATGAGGCCTTTGTCCAGCAAGTAGGTGATAGCATCGCAGGTATTGTGATCGGTCATCACAAACCCGTTCAAACCCTTCTTGCGGGCTGATTCGATCAGTTGTTCCGGGCTGCTGACCCCGTCGCCAGAAAAGAACGAATGGCAATGGAGGTCGATCTTCAAAGGCATGAGGTGGAGATTATAGAGGAATTGAAACGCGCCAACTAAAATTGCCGGACCCGCCCAGTTCCCTCTTCAAGAAGTTCTTCGGTGCAATCGCTCTGGATTGTGTTAACAAAGTTTTGATGGAGAGACTGGCTGGCGAACCGGCTTACCCGTGCGAATGACTAGCAACGAGAACCCAGAAACGAAAAACAAGGAGTCCCAATCGGGCGTCCCCGGGTTCAAAGAATGGGCCATTGTTTGTGATTCGATCGCACGCGGTGAGACGAGCTTAATTTTTCGGAAGGGCGGAATTGCAGAAGGTCGCGAAGGATTCCAATTCAAATATCAGCGATTTTTTCTGTTCCCGACCCATTTCCATGGGCAGATCGAGCGAACTCGCCTGAGTGCTGACCGAGACGTGAGACCGCAGCAGGACACCGTGCCGATATCGGTTTTCGTCGAAGTAGAGTTCACGACCTTGTTACAGGACTTGAACCTGCTCCGGCCCTTGGAACCTTTACATGTCATGCAGGCCTCTGTCCTCGAAGAGCGTTTTCATTACGACCAACCAGAGGGTTTGTACCTGGCCTTTGTTAGGGCTTATCGGGTTTTGCCCAGATGGATTCTTCCGCTCCGTCCTGCCTACGGCGGGTGCCGCTCTTGGCTCACGCTACCTGATGCGCCGCCTGAATTGCAGACAGAAGCCGTTCTCTCGGATGAAGAACAAGGCCGGCGCCGCCTGCTTGTCACCGAGACGTTAGCGTAGGCTTCTGACCTTGCCTCACATGTAAATCAATTGTATCCGCTGAAATGTCGCAGCCACCCGGTCACGAATACGATTAATTTCCGGTGAGTCGTGACGGCGGTTGAGGGAGCTAATCAGATGGTCGAATATTGGTTTGGCGTCTTCGAGCTTCTCCTTTAAAGACTCCAAGTAGTCGTCCATCACTTTTTTGGAGTCTGGATCGCTATCCATTGATTTGACAACGTCCGATTCGGCGAATTGATCCTTATTCTCATTAAATGCGTCTACGAACTTGTTGGCTTGGTCACAAAATTTGTCGGCAGCCCTGATGAAATCCGAATCCGAGGTCACGGTATCGAGCGCCGATCCGAGGTCCTTTATCGCTTCAAGGTAGATGGTGAACGGTTGTTTGTAGCGATCAATGACAGCTTGTTTGTCTGGGTCGAGTGCCAACGCTGGGAGACGCAAAACGAAAAGAGTCAACCCGAGGGAAACCGCAAACTTCAGATTCATAAACATGTCAGACCGCGATTGCGGGACATTGTTTGAGTGTTGTCCGGGAATCAATCAAAAATTTGGACCAATGGTTTCCGAGTTTGCGGGCGATCATTCTCGGCTAATTCTTTGGTCGCACGACCAGGTAATTGCTGACGACCGATCTTCCTTCCGAGAAAATGACTCTGCCCTCAAGTTTGACGTAAAACGCCGTGGACGAACCACCATCGAAATTCAGTGCGCGAATGATCGGATGTTCCAGGATCACTTTCGCGTGAGCAAGTATATCACCTATTTCTTTCAGCGTAACCGAGCGACAGACACCAAAACCCCATAGAGACGTTCCGCAAGTAAAAACAAATGTCCTCGGGGCGCCGCGCTGATCGTTTAAACCCGGCACAACGCGTCCACCGTCCACCAGGAATGGTCCGCATTGGATAGCCTGCTGGACGCCTTTGACTCCTGGAAATTCCGCCGTCCGCGTTAACTCAGGTCGGCCGTTTCGCACGAAAAATATTCCCGACAGCAGTTTCGCCTTTTGGAGAGGGTGCAAAACTCTGCTGTTACCGATCAAGAGCCCAAGCGGATCGAGATTTGCTTCGAAGTAGCCGCCGTTTATCCCGGCGAAACCTCCGCGGCTATCGACGGCGTCTCGGACGCCTTGAATATTACCGTCCAAGTTCGTGACCGTTTCGAACCGGATGTCTGTGGGCGTGAAGTAGACCAATTGAACCTCAGCCCGGCTTGCTCCATCACTCAGCGTAAGTTCGGATGCCGTGGCCTCGCCTTTTGATGTCGTGGAGTCACGGCGCTGAATGACGTTCCAATCCGCGTATAGGCAGCCTGGACTTAGCAGGAAGAGCAGGAAAAAAAATTTCATTGCAAGGATCAGGTAGGCCTTGTCAGGCGGAAGCGGGCCCCTACCTGACCCCTGTCGCCAGCACCGTTTGAAAGTAGGGACTGTTTGGTTCCCTCGAAACTATTTGCACCTCGCTTTCCCGGAATCCGGCTTGCTCCAAAAGATGCAGTAGTTGGACCTCGCTGAACCCGAGCCAAAGATCCGCGTACAAATCTCTTGCCTGCTCGAAACTGTGCGCGAGCAGGTCCAGAATGACGAGTCGCCCTCCCGGGCGTAAGACACGCCTTGCCGCCGCGATCGCTTTAGTTGGGCTGTTCGCGTGATGAAGCGCTTGGCTAAAGACAGCCAGATCAATGGAACTGTCCGCAATGGGCGGTTCTTCGAGATCGCCGAGACGGTACTCCAAATTCGTGAATCCTTGCTCCTTTGCCAGCTGGGTTCCGACCTCGACCATTCGCTCAGAAATATCGACTGCGATTACTTTGCGAGCCCGTTTAGCAAGAAGTTGGGAGAGCGTTCCTTCGCCTGCGCCCAGGTCTGCGACATCGATGGGCGGAAAGAGTGTTAAGAGAAGGTTTGCGAGGCCTTGCCACGATCTGCCCGGGCAGTAGCTTCGTCCAAATTTCCCCGCAAGCTTGTTGAAGTACTCACGAGTGCGGTTCCTCCGCTTGGAAAGGACGTGTTTCAGACCGGACCGGTCCGAAGCCGCTTCGGGCATGTCCCCGACCGCTAGCCGGATTAGACTTCTCAACTCGGGTTCTTTGATTGGCCCGGCAGGCGTCCAGCTGTAATAGATGTTTTTGCCGACGCGCCGATCCTGAACCAAGCCGGAGCGTTTAAGCTGCGCAAGGTGAGTCGAGATTCGGGATTGCCCCATTCCTAGGATTTCTTGGATCTCGGCGACCGAGAGCTCTTCAGCTTGGAGCAGATTCATCAATCGGGCGCGAGTTGGGTCGGATAAGGTGCGAAGCGAATTCAGCGTTGACGGCATGGAAATATGATCGATATATCAGGATATCATGATTGGTCAATATACTCCAACGCATTTCCACGCCTTAGTCCTATAGTTGATCTTCAGAAGGCCGATCTATATCCTCACTTTTATGATGCGACGTTACATCTTCTCCTCAGAATCGGTGACCGAAGGTCACCCAGACAAAGTCTGCGACACTATCTCCGATCGAATTCTTGATGCTTGTTTGGCCCAGGACCCGCAGAGCCGAGTAGCCTGCGAAACTCTCGCCAAAGGAAATCTGGTTGTTATCGCCGGCGAGATTACCACCAACGCACGCTTCGATTATCTTGACGAGGTCCGTTCGGCTATTCGTGGAATCGGATACGTTCATGAAGAGTCACAATTTCAGGCTGACACCTGCGTAATCGTTCAGGCCTTGAGCCGTCAGTCCCGCGACATCGCCCAGGGCGTCGACGCCAAACCGGCCGAGGGCAAGGAGACGGATGAACAAGGCGCGGGCGATCAGGGGCTGATGTTCGGCTTTGCCGTCCGCGAGACACCGGAATTGATGCCTGCTCCTATCCAATTAAGCCACCAACTCGGCCGCGAATTGACCCGTCTACGCAAATCCGGCGAGCTTCCCTGGTTGCGTCCAGACGCCAAGACCCAGGTCTCTATTGAGTACGAGGGTTATCGACCGGTTCGGGTGGACGCAGTCGTGGTCTCGACCCAACATGCTGCCGACGTAAAGCACAAGGAGATCCGGGAAACCTTGATTGAGCGAGTCGTAAAAAGAGTGATCCCAGCGGAGTGGATCGATTCTCAAACGCGATATCTGATCAATCCGACAGGACGTTTTGTGATTGGGGGCCCGGAGGGAGACTCCGGGTTGACCGGACGGAAGATAATTGTCGATACCTACGGTGGGATGGGCCGCCATGGCGGTGGTGCTTTCTCGGGGAAAGATCCTTCCAAAGTGGACCGTTCCGCCGCATACATGGGTAGATACGTGGCGAAAAATGTGGTGGCTGCCGGTTTGGCTGACCGCTGCGAAGTCCAATTTGCTTATGCAATTGGATATCCGGATCCGATTAGTATTTCTGTCGATACCTTTGGAACGGCCACAGTGGATGAAGCGAAAATCGAACAGGCTGTTCGTGAAGTTTTTAATTTCAAACCGGCCGCAATCGTCCAGCAGCTCAAGCTGCTCCGTCCGATTTACAGCAAAACAACTAACTATGGGCACTTTGGTCGGGAAGATGATCTGGAGGCGCTCCGCTGGGAGCGCACCGACCAGGCCGAAGCCCTCAAACAAATCGTTTCCTGAAGTATTCTCTAAAGCTGCAAATTTCCATGAGTACAGTTGCCCCAAATCTTGTCGCTGATTATAAAGTCGCTGACCTCGGACTCGCTGAGTTCGGCCGAAAAGAAATCGAAATTGCCGAAACGGAGATGCCTGGCTTGATGGCACTTCGTGCGGAGTTCGGGACTTCGAGACCGCTGGCCGGAGCCCGCATTGCCGGGTGCCTGCACATGACAATTCAAACCGCCGTGTTGATAGAAACGCTGATCGAATTGGGAGCGTCTATCCGCTGGTCAAGCTGCAATATTTTCTCCACGCAAGACCATGCGGCGGCTGCTCTTGCGGCCCAGGGTATCCCGGTTTTCGCATGGAAGGGGGAGACCCTCGAAGAATACGACTGGTGTATCGAGCAAACGATCTTCTGGCCGGACGGTCAGCCGCTGAACATGATTCTCGACGACGGCGGCGATCTCACCGCCATTGTTCACCAAAAATATCCGCACTTGTTGAAGGGAATTCACGGGCTTTCGGAGGAGACTACCACAGGCGTCCACAGGCTTTACCAGATGATGGAACGCGGCGAGCTTGGCTGCCCTGCATTCAACGTTAACGATTCCTGCACCAAATCGAAGTTTGACAATTTGTACGGATGCCGTGAGTCGCTGCTGGACGGCCTGAAGCGCGCTACTGACGTGATGATTGCAGGCAAAATTGCCGTCGTTTGCGGTTATGGTGACGTCGGCAAAGGATGTGCCCAGTCGCTGAAAGGGCAAGGCGCGCGAGTAATTGTAACCGAGATAGACCCGATCTGCGCTCTTCAGGCTGCAATGGAGGGTTACCAGGTCTCCACCCTGGAAGAGGTCGTCAGAGAAGCGGACATTTTCATCACTGCGACTGGATGTCGGGATATCATCCGCCGAGAGCACCTCGACGCTATGAAACACCAGGCGATCGTCGCTAACATCGGACACTTCGACCTTGAGATTGATGTTGCCAGCGTGTTCGAAGATAAAGCCCTGAAACGTATTAACATTAAGCCGCAGGTCGATCAGGTGGAGTGGCCGAATGGAAAACGCCTGACAATCCTTGCCGAAGGCCGCCTCATGAATCTTGGTTGCGCCACCGGTCATCCTTCCTTCGTAATGAGCGCTTCCTTCACAAACCAGGTCATGGCGCAGATCGAGTTGTTCACGAACCGTCAAACCTACGAGAATCGGGTTTATGTGCTGCCCAAGAAGCTAGACGAAAAGGTTGCGCGTCTTCACCTTGACAAGCTTGGCGTCAAGTTGACCGAGTTAACTGATAAACAAGCAGACTACCTAGGCATCTCTGTTGGGGGACCTTATAAGCCTGAGTTCTATCGGTATTAAAGCCGCGTTAACAGAGATCGCCGAGAAATAAAGTAAGGTCACGGAGCAGCAAGATTCACGCTGGGACGCAGGGTCAGGCTAACTGAGGCTCAATTTGCTTTAATTGTCTCCACCGTTTATTTCGTGCCTCTCCAGTTAAATTTGCTCCTCCTGATTTTTCGTGCGAAGGGCGAAATAAAACCGACCGCTTTGGCGCCCCATGCAAGACACGATCCGTCAGATTACAACCAAGATGGAAGCGGCGGGGCTAAGTGCCCCGGCAATTCAAGCATTCCTGTACCAGTATCGGAAGCTTGGCCAACGTGAAGCCGGCTTGATTCCCGAAGACTCGATTGTCCCTGTTGAAAGTCTACCGTCAATCGGGGACCGGCAACTGGGACGTGATACTTCCAACCTCGCTGCTCAAACCGTCGTGTTGAAGTTGAACGGCGGTCTGGGTACGAGTATGGGCCTGGAGAAGGCCAAGAGCCTGCTGAGAGTCCGCGGGGAACTCACTTTCCTGGATGTCATTGTGCGGCAGTTCTTACACCTGCGTGGGGAGGTTTCTCCGGAACTTGGACTCCTCTTCATGAACAGCTTTAGCACAAGTTCTGATACCGTAGCGGCTCTTTCGAATTATCCACAGCTTGGGGATCCAAAGCGATTGGAGCTGATGCAGAACAAAGTGCCAAAGATTGAGACAAAGTCGCTCGCACCGATTGATTGGCCGCCGAATCCATCTTTGGAGTGGAGCCCGCCAGGGCACGGTGATATCTATCCCTCGCTGTTGGCTTCTGGATTGTTTGAGCAATTTCTTGAGGGAGGGAAGAAGTTTTTGTTTGTCTCAAATTCTGACAACCTGGGGGCCACGCTCGATCTCCGTTTATTACACTTTTTCGCAGACTCGGATGCGCCGTTCCTTATGGAAGTGACCGCACGAACGCCGGCTGACAGAAAGGGTGGCCATCTGGCGCGTAGAAATTCTGATCAGCGTCTTTTGTTGCGCGAATCTGCCCAATGTCGGACGGAGGATTTAGAGGCGTTTCAGGATATCGAGCGGCACCGTTATTTCAATACCAACAATCTCTGGATCCGTTTGGACGCATTACGCGCGGAGCTCGATCGCGGCAATGGTTTGCTCCCGCTCCCTTTGATTCGCAACGAGAAGACGGTCGATCCCCGCGATAAGTCAACGCCGAAAGTGTTTCAGCTCGAGACCGCGATGGGTGCCGCGATCGAATGCTTCGAAGGCGCCGGAGCCGTTGAGGTGCCGCGAAGCCGGTTTTCACCGGTCAAATCAACCGCTGACCTCTTCGGAGTTCGCTCTGATGCCTACGAGTTGGATGCGGAGTTCCGGTTGGAGTTGCGACCTGAGCGGAACGGCGTGCCACCGATCGTTAAATTGGACGATAACTACAAGCTGGTGGACAAGTTCGAGGAATTGTTTGCGGACAGCGTACCCTCATTGATTCGCTGTAGGAGCCTGACCATCAATGGAAAGGTTAAGTTTGAAACTGGCGTCGAGGTCGTTGGGGACGTGAAATTCGTCAGCCGAGACGCCAATACAAAGAGCATCCGCGCGGGCAAGTACGAAGATTGTGAGATCCAGCTGTAGGGTGGCTGGACAGCGTTCAGAAGTCTTACTCCGGCATCCATTCGTTGCCGGCTCTGACGGCGTTCCACGATCGCGGCACTGGTTCAAAGACTCCTCAGGCCACCTGAATTCGTCCCAGCGGTTACGCTGAGGCTGTCGCCAAGCCGTCGTCTCCCAGGCGCTCCGGAATCCGAACTGCGATGAGGCTCGTTGATATCGCTTCATGGAACGCTATAAAAGCGGGACCGAGAAAAGAGGGACGACCGAGAAAAGAGGGACAGGACCGAGAAAAGAGGGACAGGTCCAATTCGAGGCTATAAAAGTGGATCCGCGATAAAAGGGGACAGGTCTCATAGGGACCTATAAAGAGGACTACCGATAAAGGTCTGTTTCGCGGATGCCGATCAGTGTCTTTTGCTAGGACCGATAAAAGGGGGACAGGTCCAATTCGGGACCGATAAAAGGGGGACAGGTCCAATTCAAGGGCGATCGCGATAAAGGACCGATAAAAGGGGACGGACCAATAAAAGGGGACAGGCCCCATAGGGTCCCACGGCGCACAAACGGCCATTAACCCGACTTTCTCTACTCGAGGGGAAAATCGGCTATTTTTTGAGAGAAATCGCCCGTCGAGGCCCTTAAATAAAGGAACCGTCTGTCAAAAGTGGCTCTAGGACAGACCAAGTCTCTTCACAGCAGGATTTTTAAGGGTAGAATCGGTGGCGGTAATGTTTTTGAAGTGCCACTCTCGATTCAAGGACGGCAAGGAGCATCGTTACTGGAACATTGTCGAGAATCGCCGTTGCGGGCGTGGAAAGTTTGTCCAGAGGCAGGTCCTTTACCTTGGAGAGATCAATGACACCCAGCGCGAAAGCTGGTGTCAGACAATTGAAGTTTTCGATGAGAATCGGGAACGGACGATGCCTCTGGCATTGTTTCCCGCTGATAGGCAAGTACCCAACTTCGCCGCCGGCTTCGGCGTGCAGGTGCGGCTCAAAGAGATGGAGCTGCATCGGCCTCGGCAATGGGGAGCCTGCTGGCTGGCTTGTCATCTTTATGAGCAGTTGGGCTTGGATGAATTCTGGGCAGAGCGTTTGCCTGACAGTCGGGAGGGAACTTGTTGGCAGCATATTTTACAAACCCTGGTCTGCTATCGACTCATTGATCCGGGCAGCGAATGGCGGCTGCATCGGCAGTGGTTTGAGCAAAGCGCGATGGCCGACCTCCTGGATCAAAACTATTCGCTGGTAGAAAAGAACTCGCTCTATCGTTGTCTGGACAAGGTGCTCGAGCACAAGGAGCAGCTTTTCGGTCATTTGCACCAACGCTGGCAAGATCTTTTCGGTGCCCGCTTCGAGGTGCTGCTCTACGATTTAACCAGCACCTATTTCGAGAGCGATCCGGTCTTTGAGGAAACCGACAAACGCCAGTTTGGCTACAGTCGGGATAAACGGTCTGACTGTGTGCAAGTAGTCATCGGACTAATCATCACCCCGGAAGGCTTCCCGCTCGCCTATGAGGTTTTGCCGGGCAAGACCTCAGACAAAACCACCTTGCGCGATTTCCTGCGCAAGATCGAAGAACAATACGGCAAGGCCGAAAGAATATGGCTCATGGATCGGGGGATCCCCACTGAAGAAGTGCTGGCCGAAATGCGCTCCAGCGATCCGCCGACTTACTACCTGGTAGGAACTCCCAAGGGTCGGCTGAGTAAACTCGAAGCCGATTTATTGGAACGTCCCTGGCAGAGCGTACGTCCCGGGGTAGAGGTCAAAGTCTTGCCCCAAGAAAATGAACTCTACCTTTTGGCCCAGAGTCAGGATCGACTCAACAAGGAGCGGGCGATGCGCCAGCGCCAACTCAAAGCTTTGTGGAAACGGCTCGGCCAGCTCCAGCAGATGAAACTCAATGCGCGAAATCTTCTGCTCAAGCTGGGTGAAGCTAAGGGTCGTTACCCGGCTGCCTGGCGCTTGATCGACATCCGGCTCCCAGAGCCCACCACAGAAGGCAACGCGACATTCGGCTTTGCTTTGAATCGTCAGAAGTTACGACAAGCCCGCCGCCGGGAAGGCCGCTACCTGCTGCGAACAAACCTCTGCGGCCGTCAGCCCGCTGAGCTCTGGGAGTTCTACATCCAGTTAGTCCAGATCGAAGCGGCTTTTAAGAACCTCAAGGATGACTTGGCGCTGCGTCGGATTTTTCATCAACTCGAGCATCGGATTGAAGCGCATATCTTTGTGGCTTTTATCGCCTACTGTCTGCACGTGACCTTGCGGGCTCGGTTGCGTCCGCTGGCCCCCGGCCTGACGCCACGGGCTGTGTTGGACAAATTTGCCACTATCCAGATGCTCGACGTGCACTTTCCGACCACCGACGGTCGCACTCTGATATTAAGCCGCTACACCTACCCGGAGGCTGAGCACAAATTGCTGCTCGAACAACTCAAGCTCACCCTGCCGGCTCAACCGCCACCCCGCATCAGCTCTCGCGGAAAGCTTTTAGGTCAAACCTAAAACCTTGCTCTTGTGGGGCAGACCTTTTGACCACGATGTAGTCCTGGAGCGGCTTCCTGGGTCGCGGACCCCGCGAGTAGAGAAAGATGGGTTAACGCCGGCTCCAATAAGCTGGCACGATTGTTCTGCAGACGCGATAAAAGGGGACACGCGATAAAAGGGGACAGGTCCGATAGGGAATAAAAGGGGACAGGTCCCAATAGGGACCTATAAAGAGGACTACCGATAAAGGTTCATTTCGCGGATGCCGATCAGTGTCTTTTGCTACGCGATATCCGGACGGATGATTTAG
>Ga0213878_10000502_pt1 | contig 14582 bp, 12 predicted proteins | sample VelepicoBEBS_R02_FD_161053 | JGI IMG/M metagenome (GOLD analysis project Ga0213878, IMG submission 161053) | Vellozia epidendroides bulk soil microbial communities from rupestrian grasslands, the National Park of Serra do Cipo, Brazil - BS_R02 | ecosystem: Environmental > Terrestrial > Soil >... | reverse complement strand
CGGTTACGACAGGCGAAACCGCGCAGGCGATGTCGGCGCGTCTGCAGCGCCCGGTGGTGCTGATGGATCACAGCGAGAGCGACCTCGTGGTGATCGCGGCGGCGGCGGGCAATCATCCTCAGGATACGCAAAAAGCCGTGTACCACCTGCAGCAGCAGGGAAAACGGGTGCTGATGGTGGCGGATTATCCGGGGCTGCTGGTCTGGCGGACGCTGGCGATGCTGGTCAACGAAGCGCTGGACGCCCTGCAAAAAGGGGTGGCCAGCGAAGCGGATATCAATACCGCGCTGCGTCTTGGCGTCAACTACCCGCGCGGCCCGCTGCAGTGGGGAGAACAGCTGGGCTGGCAGCGCGTGCTGCAACTGCTGGATACCCTGCAGCGTCATTACGGCGAGGAACGCTATCGCCCCTGTTCACTGCTGCGCCAGCGCGCGCTTCTGGAGAGTAGCTATGAGTCATAACGCCTGGCACAACGCTCGCGCCATGTATCAACAGGATGCCTGCGCGCAGGCGCTGGGTATCGATATCGTCGAGATGGACGATGGCTTTGCGGTGCTGACCATGACCATCACGCCGTCGATGCTGAACGGTCATAAGACCTGCCACGGCGGTCAATTGTTCTCGCTGGCGGACACCGCGTTCGCCTATGCCTGCAACAGCCAGGGGCTGGCGGCGGTGGCGTCGGCCTGCACCATCGATTTTCTGCGTCCGGGGTTTGCCGGCGATAAGCTCACCGCGACGGCGCGGGTGCAGCATCAGGGCAAACTGACCGGCGTGTACGACATCGAAATCGTCAATCAACAACAAAAAACAGTTGCCCTGTTTCGCGGTAAATCACACCGCATCGGCGGCAGCGTGACGGGAGAAGCCTGATGCGTGACGCATTTATCTGTGATGGAGTTCGTACCCCGGTGGGGCGCTACGGCGGCGCGTTGTCCAGCGTACGCGCGGATGACCTGGCAGCGGTACCGCTGCGGGCGCTGCTGGCGCGCTATCCGCAGCTCGACGCGGAACGTATCGACGATGTGATCCTCGGCTGCGCCAACCAGGCAGGGGAGGATAACCGCAACGTGGCGCGCATGGCGACGCTGTTGGCGGGATTGCCGCAAACGGTCTCCGGCACCACCATTAACCGCCTGTGCGGTTCGGGGCTTGACGCCATCGGCTTTGCCGCCCGCGCGATCAAGGCAGGCGATGCAGATCTGCTGGTGGCGGGCGGTGTGGAATCGATGTCCCGGGCACCGTTCGTGATGGGCAAGGCGACCACGCCGTTTCAGCGCGAGGTGGAGATGGTTGATACCACTATCGGCTGGCGTTTTGTGAATCCGCTCATGCATCAGAACTTCGGAACTGACAGCATGCCGGAAACGGCGGAAAATGTAGCTGAGTTGTTAAATATAAGCCGTGCCGATCAGGATGCTTTCGCGCTGCGCAGCCAGCAGCGTACCGCGCTGGCTCAGCGTAACGGTATTCTGGCGCAGGAGATAGTGCCGGTCAGCGTGACGGGGAAAAAGGGCGCTATCACGGAGGTTTCCGTGGACGAGCACCCGCGAGCGGATACCACGCTCGAACAGCTGGCGAGCCTGAAAACGCCGTTTCGCAAAAATGGCGTCATCACTGCCGGTAACGCCTCAGGCGTTAACGACGGGGCGGCGGCGCTGCTGATTGCCAGCGAGCAGATGGCCGCGCGGCAGGGACTGACGCCGCGGGCGCGTATCGTCGCAATGGCGACCGCAGGCGTTGAACCGCGTCTGATGGGGCTCGGGCCGGTACCGGCCACCCGCAAAGTGCTGGAACGCGCGGGGTTAAGCATCACCGATATGGACGTTATCGAATTAAACGAAGCGTTTGCGGCGCAGGCGCTGGGCGTCCTGCGTCAACTGGGGCTTGCGGATGATGCCCCTCATGTAAACCCCAACGGCGGCGCCATCGCGTTAGGCCATCCGTTGGGAATGAGTGGTGCACGTCTGGCGCTGTCCGCCAGCCATGAACTGCACCGTCGCGGCGGGCGTTACGCCCTCTGCACGATGTGTATCGGTGTGGGTCAGGGCATCGCCATGATCCTGGAACGTGTGTGAGCGAATCTACCTGCGAGTACCCGACAATGATAACGACAAAATTAGAACCGATTGAAACCGCGTCCGTCGATGAGTTGCAGGCTCTGCAAACCCAGCGCATGAAATGGACCCTCAAGCATGCCTACGACAACGTGCCGATGTACCGTCGAAAATTCGACGCGGCGGGCGTGCACCCTGACGATTTCAAAGAGCTGATTGATATCCGCAAGTTCCCGTGCACCACTAAACAGGATCTGCGCGATAACTACCCGTTCGATGCCTTCGCCGTGCCGATGGAGCAGATTGTCCGTATCCACGCCTCGTCGGGTACGACCGGTAAGCCGACCGTGGTGGGCTACACCCAAAACGATATCGATACCTGGGCCAATATCGTCGCCCGTTCGCTGCGTGCGGCGGGCGGCAGCGCCAAAGATAAAATTCATGTGGCTTATGGCTATGGCCTGTTTACCGGCGGTCTTGGCGCCCACTACGGCGCCGAGCGCCTTGGCGCGACGGTGATCCCGATGTCCGGCGGACAAACGGAGAAACAGGCGCAGCTGATCCGCGATTTTCAGCCGGACATGATCATGGTGACGCCATCCTATTGCCTCAACCTGATCGAAGAGCTGGAGCGGCAGATGGGCGGCGACGCCAGCGGTTGCTCGCTGCGCGTCGGCGTCTTCGGCGCCGAGCCGTGGACGCAGGCGATGCGCAAAGAGATCGAGCGCCGTCTGGGGATCACCGCGCTGGATATTTACGGCCTGTCGGAAGTGATGGGCCCGGGCGTGGCGATGGAGTGTATCGAAACCGCCGACGGTCCGACCATCTGGGAAGACCATTTCTACCCGGAAGTGGTGAACCCCAACGACGGCTCGCCGCTTGACGATGGCCAGCTCGGCGAACTGCTGTTTACCACTTTAACTAAAGAGGCGCTGCCGGTTATCCGCTATCGCACCCGCGACCTGACGCGCCTGCTGCCGGGCTCCGCCCGCACGATGCGCCGTATGGATCGCATCAGCGGCCGCAGTGACGACATGCTTATCATCCGCGGCGTGAACGTTTTCCCGTCGCAGCTTGAAGAGGAGATAGTCAAGTTTGAGCACCTCTCACCGCATTACCAACTGGAGGTGAGCCGTCGCGGTCATCTTGATTCACTTTCCGTGAAAGTGGAGCTCAAAGAGAGCAGCTTGTTCCTGACGCACGAGCAGCGTTGTCAGGTGTGCCACCAGTTGCGCCACCGGATTAAATCGATGGTCGGGATCTCAACGGACGTGATGATTGTGAACTGCGGCAGCATTCCGCGCTCGGAAGGCAAGGCCTGCCGGGTGTTCGACCTGCGTAAAGCCGCCGCCAACAACTAATCCCTGGTTTTGGCCCTCTCTTCGCAGAGAGAGGGCATTTTCAACTGTGCTATGATTCATCCAGGATAAAAAAGACAACAGAATGAATCAGATGAGTAAACTCGATAACTTCATCCAACAGGTCGTGACCGCGGCCCCCGTCAGCGGTACGTCGCTTATCTCATCGCTGTACGGCGACGCGCTTTCTCACCGCGGCGGCGAGGTCTGGCTTGGGAGTCTGACCGCGCTGCTCGAAGGGTTAGGATTTGGCGATCGCTTCGTGCGCACCTCGCTGTTTCGTCTCAATAAAGAGGGTTGGCTGGATGTTGTGCGTATCGGGCGGCGCAGCTTTTATCGCCTGAGCGATAAAGGGCTGCGGTTAACCCGGCGCGCTGAAAGCAAAATCTACCGCGCCGAGCCGCCAGCCTGGGACGGCACCTGGCTGCTGTTGCTTTCTGAAGGGCTGGATAAAGGCATGCTTAACGATGTGAAAAAGCAGCTTATCTGGCAGGGGTTCGGCACTCTGGCCCCCAGCCTGATGGCCTCGCCGTCGCAAAAGCTCGCCGACGTACAGACGCTGCTGCATGAGGCGGGCGTGGCGGAAAACGTTATCTGTTTCGAGGCTCACTCGCCGCTGGCGACATCGGTCAGCGCGCTGCGGGCGCGGGTAGAGGAGTGTTGGCAGCTTACCGAACAGAATGCCATGTACGACGCGTTTATTACCACTTTCCGCCCGCTGCTGCCGCTGTTGCGTGACGTGACGCCGGACGAGCTGACGCCGGAGCGCTGCTTTAAAATCCAGCTGTTGCTGATTCATCTCTACCGCAGGGTGGTGCTCAAAGACCCGCTGCTGCCGGAGGAGCTGCTGCCCGCCCACTGGATGGGACAGGCGGCGCGCCAGCTGTGCATCAATATTTACCAGCACGTGGCGGCCGGGGCGCTTACCTGGGTCGGCGAGAAAAGTGAGACCTCCGTCGGGCCGCTGCCACATCCTGCCAGCCTGTTTTATCAGCGCTTTGGCGGACTGAACCTGAAATAAGGGAGACAACATGCCAGTTTATCAGATTGATGGATTAACCCCGGTGGTTCCGGAGGAGAGTTATGTCCACCCAACAGCGGTGTTGATTGGCGACGTTATCCTCGGCAAAGGGGTCTACGTGGGGCCGAATGCCAGCCTGCGCGGTGATTTTGGGCGCATTGTGGTGAAAGACGGCGCCAACATTCAGGATAACTGCATCATGCACGGTTTTCCTGGGCAGGACACCATTGTCGAAGAGGACGGGCACATCGGCCATAGCGCCATTCTTCACGGCTGCGTGATCCGCCGTAATGCGCTGGTCGGTATGAACGCCGTGATAATGGACGGCGCGGTGATCGGCGAAAACAGCATTGTCGGCGCAGCGTCGTTTGTGAAAGCAAAAGCGGAAATGCCGGCCAGTTATCTGATTATCGGCAGTCCGGCGAAGGCGATCCGCGCTTTAAGCGCCGGCGAAATGGCCTGGAAAATGCAGGGAACCCGCGAATATCAGGTGCTGGTGGAGCGCTGTAAGCTCACTATGCATCAGGTAGAACCGTTGCGGGAAGAGGAAGAAGGACGTAAACGGCTGGAGTTTGACGAGAACCTGCGGCCAAAATCGGCGATATAATGCAAAAATCCCCTCCCGGCAGGCGGTGGGAGGGGATTCGTCAATCAGGCGGCAACGAAGTCGTTGATCGCGTCTTTCGCGTCGTTCTGCGCTTTAGCGGCCACGTCAGGCCCGTAGGCAACCCCTTCAGCAAACACGAAGTTGACGTCGGTGATGCCGATGAAGCCCAGGAACAGCTTCATGTATGGCGCGACCAGGTCAGTCGCGGTATCTTTGTGGATACCGCCGCGGCTGGACAGGACCACCGCGCGTTTACCGGTCACCAGACCTTCCGGGCCGTTCTCGGTGTAGCGGAAAGTCACACCCGCACGGGCCACCAGATCAAAGTAGTTTTTCAGCTGTGTCGGGATGTTAAAGTTGTACATCGGCGCGGCGATAACAATCACATCGTGGGATTTCAGCTCGGCAATCAGCTCGTCAGACAGCGCCAGCGCGTCCTGCTGACGCGGCGTCAGCGGCGCATCGCCCGGACGCAGCGCACCAACCAGTTCACCATCCAGTACCGGAATCGGGGAGGCGGCCAGATCGCGAACGGTAATCTGGTCTGCCGGGTGTTTTGCACGCCACTGATCGACAAAATAGTCAGTCAACTGACCAGACTGAGAGTACCCTGCCAGAATACTGGATTTGAGAACTAATACTTTGCTCATGGGTGTTTCCTTATATTAGATTGACGGGCCGTTGCCCTGTTGCTTGTTGACACTCTATTCACAATCCTGCTGCAGGGATAGCGCAATATATCGAAGCCTTCGTTCAAATTTATTGATGAAAGAAAGAATTGCCGCGATGTGGTAATCTAACATCAATGAAAACAGAGACATTTTTCCGGCAGTGCACTGCCCGGTAACGCTATGACAGAACAACAGAAGTTAACCTTCCCGATGCTCAATACGCTGCTTGACGGCCTGATGCTGCGCGACAAACAGCGCTTCAGCCGCCGTCTGCATGGGGTGAAAAAGGTTAAAAATCCTGATGCACAACAGGCCATTCTCCAGGAGATGGCGCAGGAGATTGAACAGGCAGCCGGTCAGGTCGTGCTACGCGAAACGGCGCGCCCGGCGATAACGTACCCGGAAAACCTGCCGGTCAGTCAAAAAAAGCAGGCGATTCTCGAGGCGGTGCGCGACCACCAGGTGGTGATTGTCGCCGGTGAAACCGGTTCAGGGAAAACCACTCAGTTGCCGAAGATTTGTATGGAGCTGGGACGCGGGGTGAAAGGGCTTATCGGCCATACTCAGCCGCGTCGTCTGGCGGCACGAACCGTGGCGAACCGTATCGCCGAAGAGCTGCAAACGGAGCCGGGCGGCTGCATCGGCTATAAGGTGCGCTTTAGCGATCACGTCAGCGACACCACCATGGTGAAGCTGATGACCGACGGTATTCTGCTGGCGGAAATTCAGCAGGATCGGCTGCTGATGCAGTACGACACCATCATTATCGATGAAGCGCACGAACGCAGCCTGAACATCGATTTCCTGCTGGGTTACCTGAGGGAGTTGTTGCCGCGGCGTCCTGACCTGAAGATTATCATCACTTCGGCGACGATCGACCCTGAGCGCTTCTCGCGCCACTTCAATAATGCGCCGATTATTGAAGTTTCCGGGCGGACGTACCCGGTGGAGGTGCGCTATCGCCCGATAGTGATCGATGCTGATGACACCGAGCGCGACCAGTTGCAGGCGATTTTCGATGCCGTTGACGAGCTGAACCACGAAGGGCCGGGCGACATCCTGATCTTCATGAGCGGCGAGCGTGAAATTCGTGATACCGCCGATGCGCTGAGCAAGCGGGATTTACGCCACACCGAAATTTTACCGCTGTATGCGCGGCTGTCGAACAGCGAGCAGAACCGGGTATTCCAGTCGCACAGCGGACGGCGCATCGTGCTGGCGACCAACGTCGCGGAAACGTCGCTGACCGTGCCGGGCATCAAGTATGTCATTGACCCGGGTACCGCGCGCATCAGCCGCTATAGCTACCGCACCAAAGTACAGCGTCTGCCGATCGAACCCGTGTCGCAGGCCTCCGCTAACCAGCGTAAAGGCCGCTGCGGGCGCGTATCGGAAGGGATCTGTATTCGTCTGTACTCGGAAGACGATTTCCTCTCGCGCCCGGAGTTTACCGACCCGGAAATTCTGCGCACTAACCTGGCCTCGGTGATTCTGCAAATGACGGCGCTGGGACTGGGCGATATCGCGGCCTTCCCGTTTGTGGAAGCGCCGGATAAGCGCAATATTCAGGACGGCGTCCGCCTGCTCGAAGAGCTGGGCGCCATCACGACCGACGAGCAGCAGACGGCCTATAAGCTGACGGCGCAGGGCCGCCAGCTCAGCCAGCTACCGGTGGATCCGCGTCTGGCGCGGATGGTGCTGGAGGCGCAAAAACACGGTTGCGTGCGCGAGGCGATGATCATCACCTCGGCGCTCTCGATTCAGGACCCGCGCGAGCGCCCACTGGACAAGCAGCAGGCCTCCGATGAGAAGCACCGTCGTTTCCACGATAAAGAGTCGGATTTCCTGGCGTACGTGAACCTGTGGAACTACCTGGGCGAGCAGCAGAAGGCGCTGTCATCGAACCAGTTCCGCCGCCTGTGCCGCACCGACTACCTCAACTACCTGCGCGTGCGCGAGTGGCAGGATATCTACACGCAGCTGCGTCAGGTGGTGAAAGAATTACGCATTCCGGTCAACAGCGAACCGGCGGAGTACCGCGAAATTCACGTTGCGCTGCTGACCGGGCTGTTGTCGCACATCGGCATGAAAGACGCCGATAAACAGGAGTTCACCGGCGCGCGTAATGCCCGCTTCTCCATTTTCCCCGGTTCCGGCTTATTCAAAAAGCCGCCGAAGTGGACGATGGTCGCGGAGCTGGTGGAAACCAGCCGCCTGTGGGGGCGTATCGCCGCGCGCATTGAACCGGAATGGGTGGAACCTGTCGCCCAGCACCTGATTAAGCGCTCATACAGTGAACCGCACTGGGAGCGCGCGCAGGGGGCGGTGATGGCCACGGAAAAAGTCACTGTCTACGGCCTGCCTGTCGTTGCCGCGCGTAAGGTCAATTACAGTCAGATTGACCCGGCGCTGTGCCGCGAGCTGTTCATCCGCCATGCGCTGGTTGAGGGCGACTGGCAAACGCGTCATGCGTTTTTCCGCGATAACCTCAGGTTACGCGCCGAAGTGGAAGAACTGGAGCATAAATCACGTCGCCGCGACATCCTGGTGGACGACGAAACGCTGTTTGAATTTTATGACCAGCGAATCAGCCACGATGTCGTTTCCGCCCGCCACTTCGACAGTTGGTGGAAAACGGTCAGCCGCGAAACGCCGGATCTGCTCAACTTTGAAACGAGCATGCTCATCAAAGAGGGCGCGGAGGGGGTCAGCAAGCTGGATTACCCGAACTTCTGGCATCAGGGCAGCCTGAAGCTGCGCCTGAGCTACCAGTTCGAGCCGGGAGCGGATGCAGACGGCGTTACCGTGCACATCCCGCTGCCGCTGCTCAACCAGGTTGAGGAGGCCGGGTTTGAATGGCAAATTCCGGGTCTGCGCCGTGAGCTTATCATTGCGCTGATCAAGTCGCTGCCCAAACCGGTACGGCGAAACTTTGTTCCGGCGCCGAACTACGCGCAAGCGTTTTTAGGCCGTGCCACACCGCTGGAACTGTCGTTGCTGGATTCGCTTGAGCGTGAACTGCGCCGGATGACCGGGGTGACCATTGACCGTGAAGACTGGCACTGGGAACAGGTGCCCGATCATCTGAAAATCACCTTCCGGGTAGTGGATGATAAAAACAAAAAGCTGCAGGAAGGACGCGACCTCAACGCCCTGAAAGAGACGCTGAAAGGGAAAGTACAGGAAACGCTGTCAGCGGTGGCGGATGACGGTATCGAACAGAACGGACTGCACCTGTGGAGTTTCGGCTCGCTGCCGGAAAGCTATGAGCAAAAGCGCGGTAACTATAAGGTAAAAGCCTGGCCTGCGCTGGTGGATGAACGCGACAGCGTGGCGATTAAGCTGTTCGACAATCCGCAGGCGCAGCAGCAGGCCATGTGGTGCGGCTTGCGTCGTTTATTGCTGCTGAATACCCCGTCGCCGATCAAATACCTGCACGAGAAGCTGCCGAATAAAGCCAAGCTGGGGCTCTATTTTAACCCCTACGGCAAAGTGCTGGATTTGATTGATGACTGTATCTCCTGCGGCGTGGACAAGCTGATTGACGAAGCGGGCGGCCCGGTGTGGACGCAAGAACGTTTTGCCGCGCTGCACGAGAAAGTGCGGGGCGAGCTCAACGATACCGTGGTGGAGATTGCCAAACAGGTAGAGCAGATCCTGACGGCGGTGTTTAACATTAATAAACGCCTGAAAGGTCGAGTGGATATGACCATGGCGCTGGGGCTGTCGGACGTCAAATCGCAAATGAGCGGTCTGGTGTATCGCGGCTTCGTGACCGGCAACGGCTTTAAGCGCCTCGGCGATACGCTGCGTTACCTGCAGGGTATTGAGCGTCGGCTGGAGAAGCTGGCGGTCGACCCGCACCGCGATCGCGCGCAGATGCTGAAGGTTGAAAGCGTGCAGCAGGCGTGGCAGCAGTGGCTGAATAAACTGCCGCCCGCCCGGCGCGGCGATGCGGACGTGCAGGAGATCCGCTGGATGATTGAGGAGCTGCGCATCAGCTACTTCGCTCAGCAGCTCGGGACGCCGTATCCGGTCTCCGATAAGCGTATCCTGCAGGCGATGGAACAGATTAGCGCCTGAATTCAGGACTTACAGCGAACCTAACAGCGGCGTGCGGGTAATCCGCGCGTCGCCGTTAATCACCTTGCGCCCGCGCAGATGAATGGTGTCGCCGTCGTAGGCCTCAATCACCGCATTTTCAGTGATCTCAACATGATGCTCGATCACCACATCGCCGCTGATGCGGGCGTGGCCTTCGATCAGCACGTTGTCGTCAAGCAGTACGGGGCCGCCGCGCAGCCAGGCGTAGCCGCCGACCAGCACCCGGTGTTTCAGCACGCAGTTGCCTTCCACCACGGCGTTTTCCGCCACCTGCGCGCTGTAGCGCAGCGTGGGGATCGCATCCTCGCCGCGCCCGGCGACCACGCGCGCGTGGCCGTAGACTTTGGCGCAATCGCACAACCAGACGTTGTTTTCCTCATTCCCCTGGATAAGCGCCGCGTCAAAGACTTCTGCCCGATGCTCAATAAACGCCTGGTCGACAATGGCGTCGCCGTAGACCTGCGCCTGGTGGACAACCCGCGAGCGGCTGACCGTCGCGCGATCGTAAATCTGCAGGATCTGTTCGCGTTCCCGCGTCAGCCCTTTGGCGGCGATAATGTCGCAGTCGTTGAGGACCCGGGCGCTGCCGAAGAGGTGGCACTCGCCGCGTACACGGGAATTTTTTACCGTGACGTTGTCACTTAAATGCGCTTGATCGCTGATTTCGGCTGTCTCCACAAGGGCGTTTCCCGCCACCCGCGCGCCATGGCTGAGAATGCACGTCCCGCAAATACGCGCGTTTTCCTCGACCCGGGCCTCGGCGAAGACCATACTGTTTTCGTCATAAATCCAGCAGGCTCCTTGCTGGCTTAACGCCTGCGGTGAATCAATCCAACCGCCGGCGGCGCCCTGTTTTACATCGGCGAAATCGTACAGGGCGATAATTTGCCAGAGGTCGACGCTTTTTTTCTCGCCGTCTTGCTGATAGCTAAAGGCGCGGGAAGAGGTGCTGAGGCGGTATTTGTTCATCGCAGTTCTCATCACGAGTGATTAACATAAACGTAGCAAAAAATCTCCGTGACGCCGTGGAGAACATTACTTTAAAATGCAACTTCAAAATTATTTGAAAGATTCAACGCTATGAGTGGACTATCGACAGAACCCAAAGTACTTCATCTTCCCGCGGGCTATTTTGGCATGGTGCTCGGTACCATCGGCATGGGGTTCGCCTGGCGCTACGCCAGCACTATCTGGCCGGTTAGCCCTTATATCGGCAACGCTCTGGTGACGCTGGCTATCGTCATGTGGGCGTTGCTGACCCTGGCGTTTATCGCCCGGCTGGTGCGCTTTCCAACGAGCGTGGTGGCGGAAATGCGCCATCCGGTGGCCAGCAGTTTTGTCAGCCTGTTTCCGGCCACCACCCTGCTGGTGGCGATTGGCGTCACACCGTGGCTACGGCCGCTGGCGCTGATGCTGTTTTCCGTCGGCGTCGTGCTGCAACTTGCCTATGCGGCCTGGCAGAGCGCCGGGCTGTGGCGCGGTAAACATCCGGGAGACGCCACCACGCCGGGGCTGTATTTGCCGACGGTCGCCAACAACTTTATCAGCGCCATGGCCTGTGGCGCGCTGGGATTCAACGATGCCGGGCTGGTATTCCTGGGCGCCGGGATCTTCTCCTGGCTGAGCCTTGAGCCCGTTATCCTGCAACGCCTGCGCAGCTGCGGCGAACTGCCCGCGCCGCTGCGCACCTCGCTTGGCATTCAGTTGGCGCCCGCGCTGGTCGCCTGTAGCGCCTGGCTTGCGGTCAACGGCGGGCAGGCCGACGTGCTGGCGAAGATGCTCTTTGGTTACGGCATGCTTCAGTTGCTGTTTATGCTGCGCCTGATGCCGTGGTATCTGAAACAGCCGTTTAACGCCTCATTCTGGAGCTTCTCGTTCGGCGTGTCCGCGCTGGCGACCACCGGGCTGCATCTGGGGCAGGCGGCGACGTCGGGTTTTTTCCATACCCTCGCCATTCCGCTGTTCATTTTTACCAACGCCATCATCGCATTTTTGCTCATTCGTACGCTGAGCCTGCTGCTGAGCGGTAAGCTGCTGATCCGCGTTGAACGTTCGACATTATCAGGAAAAAAGGAGCCATCATGACCGTACGTGACGAATTTTACTTTACTGAAAAATATGGCCTGACCCGCACCCACTCCGAGGTGCTGAACGCCGTCGCGCACGTGGCGCCGGGCAAGACGCTGGATTTGGGCTGCGGCAACGGCCGTAACAGCCTGTATCTGGCGGCAAACGGTTTTGATGTGACGGCATGGGATAAAAACCCCATGAGCATCAATAATCTGGAATCCATCCGCAGCGCTGAAGGGCTGGAGAATTTGCGCGCGAGCGTGGCTGACCTTAACAACCTGCGCTTTGACGGCGAGTATGACTTTATCCTCTCGACCGTGGTGCTGATGTTCCTCAACGCAAAGACCATTCCGGGGCTTATCGATAATATGCAGCGCTGCACCCGTCCCGGCGGCTGGAACCTGATTGTCGCGGCCATGGACACTGACGATTATCCCTGCACCGTCGACTTCCCGTTCGCGTTCAAGCCCGGCGAACTGCGTGACTATTACGCGGGCTGGACGCTGGCGAAATACAATGAAGACGTTGGCGAACTGCACCGCACCGACGTCGACGGTAATCGTATCAGGCTACGTTTCGCCACGATGCTGGCGCGCAAACCGGTCTAAAAATAACGGCGGTATGATTATGGTGACAATTAGTTTCATGCCGCAATTTATTTTAATTTTATATTAAAATACAAGTACATATCATAGATGATTATGATTAATAGCTATAGTTTCTGATTCTGTACGCGATCGCTGTTTTTGCTACAACAAACCTGTCCGGATTTTGTTATAAGTGCCCGGCATTTGTGCATTTACAGGGATTAACTCATGCGTACTACTACGTTATTGAAAGTGGCCGCCCTGACGGGCATGTTGGCGTTGACGGGATGTGCATCGAAAATCGCTCAGCCGAATCAGTATTCCGGTTTTTTAAAAGATTATTCTAACCTGAAGGAAACGACGACCGCCTCGGGAAAATCGGAATTGCGTTGGGTAGACCCTCACTATAACCCGAGCAACTATGACAACATTGTTTATAACCCGGTTATCTATTATCCGGTACCGAAACCCAATACGCAGATTGGTCAGCAGGTGCTCGACGGGATCCGTAATTACACCAACCAGCAGCTCAAGCAGGCTATCTCCGAGAGAAAGCCGCTGGCGATGACCGTTGGCCCGCGTAGCCTGATCTTCCGTGGCGCTATCACTGCCGTGAACTCCAGCAAAGAAGGGCTGCAGTTCTATGAAGTTATCCCGGTGGCGATGATTGTGGCGGGTACCCAGGCGGCAACAGGTCACCGCACGATGGACACCAATCTGTACTTCGAAGCTGAGCTGATTGATGCGAAAACCAATAAACCGGTGATTAAAGTCGTCCGTAAAGGCGAAGGTAAAACGCTGTCCAACGAATCGACCCCGATGACCATTGATACCCTGAAGCAGGTTATCGATGACATGGCGGTCGACGCGGTTAAATTCAATCCTAATCAGAAATAACGGCGAAGCCCGGGGTGAACACACCGGGCTTCTTTTATTATGCCGCCGTTTTGGTGAACGCCCGTCGTTTGAACCAGGTTGCGGGTTTTGCAAACATCACCAGATTTCCTGCCAGTATCAGCGCCAGGCCGAAGACGGCATTGGCATGCCAGAAATAGCCTTCATAAAACGTTGAAATCGTCAGCGCCACCAGCGGGAACAACAGGGTGCTGTAGGCGGCATTGGCCGGACCAATACGCCCGACCAGCGTAAAGTAAGCACCAAAGGCGATGACCGAGCCAAACAGCGCCAGATACAGCAGCGCGCCGAGGTAGCTTACGGTCCATTGCGGCATAAAGCTGTCGCCGCGAACCAGCGCGATGACGCCCATCACCAGCGTGCCGTAGAGCATGGCCCAGCTGTTGGTGGTCAGGGTTTCCAGACCGCGGCGCTGGTGGCGAATGCTCAGCATATTGCCGAGCGAAAAACCGTAGGTGCCGAGCGCGCTCAGGCCGACGCCCATCAGCAACTCGCGGCTCATGCCGCTGGCCTGCAGGTCATCCCAGAACAGGGTCACAATCCCGATAAACCCCAGCAGCGCGGCGAACCAGAAGCGGGCAGGCGGCTGCTGGCGAAAGAAAATAAAGCTGTTGATCGCGTTAAACAGTACGGCCATGGAGAAGATAACCGACTCCAGCCCGGTGTTGATCCACGCCGCGGCGGTGTAAAAGCACCAGAAGTTAAAGCAGAACACACAGCAGCCCTGAATCAGGCAAAAGAGATGATCGCGCCGCGCCAGACGACGCAGGCGGCCCGTCAGCCCCAGCACCACCAGCAGGGTGACGCTCGCCAGCGCAAAACGCCAGAAAATGGAGACCGGCGCCGGGACGGGACCCTGCTGTAAAAAGATGGCAATCCAGGTGGTACCCCAGATAACCACGACCAGAAGGTAGAGGAGGACGTTCATATTTTCGCTCCGCATCAGCGATGAAAAGCGCAAGTATGGCGCTGATGCCGCGTCGACGCTTGCAGCGGATTGCGGGGGAATTGCAAAATCTTGCGCTTTTTTCGCCTGACTTCAGGCCGCAGGGCTGGCAACGACGGTCGACAATTCATAGACTACGGAGAGACTAATTTGTAAAGCGGATGTTATGTCACACTCTTACGGTACCTTCGAAACGCTGCGCCAGCAAAACGCCATACTGCGCGATACGGTCGATTTACACTCCGG
>Ga0213878_10000501_pt1 | contig 14614 bp, 9 predicted proteins | sample VelepicoBEBS_R02_FD_161053 | JGI IMG/M metagenome (GOLD analysis project Ga0213878, IMG submission 161053) | Vellozia epidendroides bulk soil microbial communities from rupestrian grasslands, the National Park of Serra do Cipo, Brazil - BS_R02 | ecosystem: Environmental > Terrestrial > Soil >... | reverse complement strand
GCCTTTCATCTCGCGCACCGTTTTGACGGCCGAGGAGAGCGCCGCACCGTTGGACTTTGAGGTGGCCCTCAAGATGCGTAATTTTCCCGAGTTGCAGGCGCGCATCGCTAGGGGCGAGCAGATTTCCCCCCAAGAGATGGCGGCCCGGTACAAGCCGTTGGCCGCTGATTACGACGCTGTCGCCGCCTGGATCACCGGACTGGGATTGATCATCACGCGTCCAGACCAAAATCACATGGCTCTTTTCGTTCGCGGGAATATTAGCCAGATCCAGGAGGCGTTGCAGGTGTCCTTCGCCCGCGTGACTTTCGAGGGGAAGGAGTACACGTCGGCGACCAATGCGCCGACCGTCCCGGAGACCCTGTCACCAATCCTGGTAGGTATTAACGGCCTGCAACCGCATATCAGGCCGCATAAACATCTGATAGTGAAGCCCAATTCGTTGACGGGCACGAACCCTCCTTTTCTTCCCAGCCAGATAGCCCAGGCGGATAATGCCACGAGCTTGTATGGCTCCAACATCACCGGCGAGGGACAGTCAATAGCGATTGTAATCGACACCTTTCCCGCAACTGCCGACCTCGTCTCGTTCTGGAAGACCTATGGAGTCAACCAGTCCCTCAACAATATCCAGTTCATCCAGGTCGTTTCGGGCACACTGCCAGCGACTTCCGGGGAGGAAACACTCGATACGGAATGGAGCAGTTCCATCGCGCCGGGTGCGCGCGTTCGGGTTTATGCCACGACACAACTCAACACCACGCTTCTCGACGAGGCCTACCAGCAGGTTTACAACGACGCGGTCAACCATCCTGAGTATGGCCTGCACCAGATGTCGTTGAGCTATGGCATTGGCGAAACCTATACGACGAGCAGTCAGGTGCAGACCGATGCGCAGTTCTTTGCGAATCTGGCAAGCGCGGGCGTGACGATCTGCGCCTCCTCTGGCGACGGTGCCTCTACGCCGGGAATGGGTCCGGCCGGGGATACCAGCGGCCCGCTCCAGGTGGAATCACCCGCCAGCGATGTCAACATAAATGGGGTCGGCGGCACGAGTTTGACACTGAATTCCAACGGTAGCGAAAGCAGTGAGGTGGCCTGGTCGATGAGTGGGGGAGGGTTAAGCGTGTATTTTCAACGTCCCTCGTGGCAGACCGGCACAGGCCTGCCCAGCGGCACGATGCGAGCGGTGCCGGACGTGGCGTGTCCAGCCGACCCGAACACCGGCGCGGTTCTCATTCTCAACGGCGCGCAATTTGAGATCGGCGGGACAAGTTGGAGCAGCCCGACCTGGGCCGGTTATTGCGCGCTCATCAACCAGGCGCGCGCGAATGCTGGTCTGTCCCAGATCGGTTTGTTGGGACCTAAGATTTATCCGCTCATCGGTTCGGCGAACTTTCGGGATATCACCTCCGGGAGCAATGCCGTCGGCGCTAACAGCGGCGGCAAATATAGCGCAGGTATAGGCTACGACCCGGTGACCGGTATCGGTGTGCCATTGATGCAGGCTCTGACCCAAACTTTGGTCGGCTCGTCTCCGCTGGTAGGCGTGCAAATTCAGCCGGTCTTCCAGTCGATTGTGCCTAGGCAGAGCGCCTCGTTTACGGTCTCGGCCAGCGGGAGTCCAACCAGCTACCAATGGCAACGGATGCCACTTGGAAGCTCGACCTGGAGCAACCTGACCGACAGCACACCCTATAGCGGATCGGCCGCGGCCACTCTGACCGTGAATCCGGTAACCTCGGCTATGAATGGCGACCGGTTTCAATGCATTGTTCATTTTGCTTCCAGTGCGGTAACCAGCGCACCTAACGCCGTGCTCACGGTCGAGACGCCTCTGACCATCGCTACCCTGGCAGGGCAAGCGGGTGTCACCGGAAATACAACAACTTCCGATTTCAACTATCCCAGTGGCGTTGCTCTCGATAGTTCGGGCAATCTTTATATCGCCGATTTCAGCAATAACGCGATTCGTAAAGCAACGCCTGCGGGCGTGGTGACGGCGCCCTACACTCAGTTTAATATGCCCAATGGCATTGCCGCGGATGGATCGAACAACCTCTACGTGGCTAATACAGGTGCCAACCTTATACAGAAAATAACCGCGTCCTCCGGGACGGTTAGTACACTGGCAGCCTCGACTCAGTTTAACGCTCCTGGGGGCATTGCCGTAGATAGCTCCGGAAACGTCTATGTCGCCGATACGGGTAACAATATTATTCGTAAAATCACTTCGGGCGGAACCGTTAGTACTCTCGCTGGTAAAATCGGGACGGCTGGATATCTCGACGCGAACGGTACTGCGGCCGAATTTAACAAACCAACCTCTGTCGCGGTGGATAGCTCGGGGAATGTTTACGTAGCTGACTTTAACAATGATGTGATTCGCAAAATCACTCCGAGTGGAACAGTCACGACTTTTGCTGGCCAGGCCGGTGTCGCCGGCTACATGGATGGGCCCGCGGCCGTGGCTCTGTTCAATGCGCCGAACGGGGTGACCGTTGACAGTTCCAATAATGTGTATGTGACCGACAGTCTCATCCCTCCCACCGCGTCCACCGCCGCAGGAAATAATCTTTTCCGGAAGATAACGCCTGGCGGCGCGGTCAGCACGCTGGCTGGGCAGGCGGGAGTCTCGGGTAGCGCCAACGGAATGGGTTCAGTGGCGCAGTTCTACAGCATTCAGGCTTCCGGGATCAACAGTTTGGGAGAATTTTATCTGGCGGACACCTATAATCAATTGATTCGCGCCGGAGGCATCGTTCCAGCCATTATCACGCCGCCGCTCGCGCAGGTAATCACGGTGGGAGGGCCGGTCACATTTTCAGTGACCGCCTCTGGCACGGGTCCCTTCACCTATCAGTGGCTGAAGAATAACGCGGCCATTTCCGGCGCAACCGGAGCGACCTATTCCATCGGCAGCGTCGCGGCCGGTGACGCGGGCGATTATGCGGTGACGGTCACAAACCCGCTTGGCAATGTCACGTCTAGCGCAGCCACGCTCATCCCGGTGAATTCGCAGCCTGTGGCCCAGAATGTCAACCTCGGCCAACAGGTTACGTTTTCTATCAACGTGGCCGGGACCGGCCCTTTTACCTATCAATGGTTTTTTAACGGCGCTGCGATCAGTGGCGCTACCAGCTCTTCCTATACGATCCCGAGCGCGTCTTCGGGCAATGCGGGCAGTTATTCGGTCGTGGTCACGGACACGTTTGGCAGTGCGACGACTAACCCGGTCGATCTGACCTTCCCCTCCTTAGATACCCCGACGATGCCGCAGTGGGGACTCATCGTGATGGCCACACTGCTGATTTGGGCCGCGACGCGTCGAAGGGTGCGGCAAGCGTGATAAACAGTGAACCGCCAGGAGAGAAAAAAGCGTCAGAAGGGTCCGGCACATTCGCTCAGCGCCGAATGGCGATCCTGGTGCGCCAACAAGGGCCCGGTGCTGCGCTTCGTGCTGAAATTCGGTATCCTCTTGGCTCTGTTCTATGGGCTATTGGTCACGCCCTATTTCGACCGCATGCTTTACTCCTATCTGGAAGTCAATGCCTGGCTGTCCAACGTCATTTTGAATGGCTTCGGTCAACACACACAAGTTTCCGAAGTAACAATTGAGTCGCCTCAGTTTGCCATCGCCATACGCCGGGGATGCGATGCTGTTGAACCGACCTGGCTACTTTGTGCAGCCATCCTTTCATTCCGGGCGCCGGTCACGCGCAAGCTGCTCGGCATAGTGGCGGGAACCGTTCTATTGCAGCTGCTCAATCTGGTACGCATCGTTTCCCTTTATTGGATTGGTCTTTATGTGCCTGGAATTTTTGATTCGGCCCACTTGGAAATCTGGCCGACCGCCTTCATTATAGTGGCGATAGTGCTCTTTATTGGCTGGATTGAATGGTCACCTAACCCGCAATGAGCCCGTCGGTAGAACCGACGGGCTCATTGCGGGTTAGAAATCTCTTAAACAGACGCTGGGCGCCTGTTTAAGAGGCTGTTTTAAAATTAAAGATTCGAAGCAAAATAGCCTGCATCGCTCCAAAATCTTTAAGGATTTATGTAACTATGGGTTCGTCTCGAGCTAGGAAGCGACGAAGCGCGTCCCTACCGAACGATCTGGTAGGGCCAAGTTTCACCTTGGCCTTGTGGCGCCTGATTCTTGGATTTTTGATTCGCTTTGTCGTTGTTTTTGGACTCCTCATCTTGCCGTGGCCGGGATGGAACGAGTTTTATGGCCAGGGCTTTCGCGCCCTTGGCAACGCGGTCTTTGGGCGGGAAGACGAAAAGTGCATCCTATATTTTGAGGCGCATCGCAAGACACGGGGATTTTCGGCGGTTGATACACGAATCACCATCGGTAACCGCCACCTGGTGGATAGTAATGGTAAAGGACCGGTGGTTTTGCTGGAACTGAATACGCGCTCTGTCGGCTGGCTACCCACGGCCCTAACGGTCGCGCTAATTGTGGCCACGCCTGTGCCGTGGCGGCGACGGTGGCGGGCCTTGGTTTGGGGCGTGCTTCTGATCCACGCCTTTATCTTATTTTCCGTGGCTGTCTATATCTGGAACGAATCGACTACTGTTTCGCTCGTCACGCTTTCACCTTTGTGGAAACAAATCGCAGACGCCCTCGAATACACGCTTGTTTACCAAATGGGAGCCAGCTTTTCGATCCCGGTGCTAATTTGGATCGCAGTCTTATTCCGGCGAGGGGATCAGGTATCGGCGTGTCGGCGTGTCGGCGTATCGGCGATGTAGCAATTCGCCGAGGCGGAAATTCGAATCTGCGAAAATTTGACCTGTGTCTAGCCAGGGGCCAGGACGCGGCGAAGCGCGTCCCTACCGAACGATCAGGTAGGGCCAAGTTTCACCTTGGCCTTTAGCGGCGAAGCCGACACCTAGGCTGACCTCGATCTCGGCTTCGCCGGTGTTTTCCAGCTAAAAGATCGCTGTGGATTTTTTCAAGAGCGGGCTAGCGGAAAAGGCACACGGGCCACGATCAAGACGCAAAGCGGGACGCTTCGCCTACTCCCCCGCACTCATGAGCAAAAAGAAACAAGAGATGCTTTAAAAGCAACACGTCTGAATTTATTTTTCTGAGTTTCAATCGAATCTCGAACAAGTCCAAAGAGGATAAACAGGCCAATTGCAGCTGTTACTAATCTTTTTCTTGAGAAATCTGAGTTGCATGATATGAAACAATTCGAATGTGCGGAATCGTTGGCCTATTCCTTAAGAAACGCTCACTTGAGCCTGAACTGGGTGCGTTATTTAGCGAGATGCTGATCTGTATGAGTAGTCGCGGACCAGACAGCGCAGGGCTGGCTGTCTATCGCACCGCGGCTCCGCCAGGGAAACTGAAAGTAGTTCTGCAACATTCGGATTCCAACTTTGATTGGTCTTTGGTCGCGGCAGGATTGGAACGACAATTCCGCGAAAAGCCACTGTTCGATGTGAATTCCAGTCACGCGCGATTCCTGTTGGGGGCAGACGTTCAGTCGATTCGTGATTTCGTGGAAGCGAATTTTCCCGCAGTTCGCATTATGAGCGTCGGGCATCGGATTGAAATCATGAAGGAGACCGGGTCTCCCGAAGCGGTAATTAAACGGTTTTCCGTTCGAAAGATGGCTGGCAGCCATGCGATTGGTCATACCCGGATGGCGACGGAAAGCGCGGTCACTACCGACGGATCGCATCCATTTAGTACTGGGATTGATCTTTGTCTCGTACACAACGGTTCTCTCAGCAACCATAATCGTTTGCGCCAGAGGCTCCGGCGCTTAGGAGTCAGATTTTACACCCAGAACGACACAGAAGTTGCCGCAGCATATTTCGCTTGGCAGCTCGCAAATGGTGCCACGCTCAAACAAGCGCTGCACGCAGGATTAAGCGATCTGGATGGTTTTTATACATTTACTATCGGAACTGAGGATGGCTTCGCCGTTTTGCGTGATCCGGTCGCATGCAAGCCAGCCGTTCTTGGGGAAACGGATGATTACGTTGCGATGGCATCAGAATACCGTTCGCTAGCGAATCTGCCAGGTATTGGGCGCGCTCGGCTCTGGGAGCCTGAGCCCGGCGTGATTTACAACTGGAGTCAAGACGCAGCCTGACTCGAGCTCTCGAATTATTATGATGTTTACCCAGATCGTCGACCTCGCAAAAACCAGCGTGCGAGAACTTAACCATAGACTGCACGACCTCGGTGCTGAACACGACGGAGAACGGTGGCGAGTTCTCAATCCCCGCGGTGCTCACGCGATCGCTTGCGGGCTCCGGGCTCCGTTGACCGTAGAAATCGAGGGCCACGCCGGGTATTACTGCGCTGGAATGAATCAGAGAGCGACCGTGATCGTTCACGGTAATGTCGCCACGGGCCTCGCCGAAAACATGATGTCTGGGATTGTGCACGTCTATGGTAACGCGAGTCAGTGCGCCGGCGCGACCGCACACGGCGGTCTATTGATAGTGGAAGGGGATGCGTCGGCACGGTGCGGGATCTCGATGAAAGGGATAAACATTGTGGTGAAGGGATCCGCTGGCCACATGAGTGCGTTTATGGCTCAGGCCGGGAATCTGGTGATTTGCGGGGACGCAGGTGACGCGTTAGGGGACTCGATCTATGAGGCTCGACTCTTTGTCCGCGGTAAAGTCGCGAGTCTCGGCACAGACTGCATCGAAAAGGAGATGCGCGGCGAGCATCTCGCGCTGCTCGGAACGCTCTTGAAACGCGCTGGATTTGATACGCGTCCGGAGGAGTTCCGGCGCTACGGTTCGGCTCGCAAGCTGTATCATTTCAAGATCGACCATGCCTCTTTGTACTGAACCAGAAGTTGGAACGCTTAACGGGGAATCACCGCAGACGCATCTTTGAGATTTGGGTTAAGAGCTGAAGGCGAAAGCTTATGGGTACTGAGACACTTCCCGGAATGAAGGAATCCGCAACCTTCGATCGTCACGTGATTCACGAAATCCAACGCGCCGCTGAAACGGGCCTTTACGATGTCCGGGGCTGGGGATCGAAGCGCCGCTTGCCGCACTTCGATGACTTGGTTTTCCTGGGCGCTAGCATGTCGCGTTATCCCCTAGAAGGATATCGGGAAAGATGCGGCACAGATGTTGTCCTAGGCGGACTCAACGCCAGGAAGCCGATTCACTTGCAGATTCCAATCACGATCGCCGGGATGAGCTTTGGTGCTCTGTCGGCGGAGGCAAAGGAGTCCCTCGGTCGCGGCGCTTCAGAAATGGGAACTTCTACCACCACCGGTGATGGCGGTATGACGGCTGAGGAGCGGAAATCTTCCAAAATCTTGGTCTATCAATATCTGCCCTCCCGATACGGAATGAATCCAGATGACTTGCGTCAGGCCGACGCGATCGAAATCGTGCTCGGCCAGGGAGCCAAGCCCGGTGGTGGCGGTATGTTGTTAGGCCGAAAGATCAGCGATCGGGTTGCCGAAATGCGCAAATTGCCTCTAGGGATTGACCAAAGAAGCGCCTGCAGACATCCGGATTGGACCGGACCGGACGATCTGGCGATTAAGATCGAAGAACTCCGAGAAATTACCGATTGGGAAAAACCGATCTACGTAAAGATGGCTGCGTCCCGAACCTATTTTGACGTGCAGCTCGCGGTGAAGGCTGGCGCCGATGTGATCGTACTGGACGGAATGCAAGGGGGGACCGGAGCGACCCAGGAAGTGTTTATCGAACATGTCGGCATTCCTACCCTGCCAGCGTTGCGGCAGGCCGTTGAAGCGCTGGTTGAAATGGGAATGCATCGAAAGGTTAAATTGATCATTTCCGGTGGGATTCGTTCCGGAGCCGATGTAGCAAAAGCACTGGCCATGGGTGCGGATGCCGTTTCCATCGGAACGGCTGCGTTGATTGCGCTGGGTTGCAATAGTCCGAAATACCAAGATGACTATCGGAAGCTGGGAACAGCTGCGGGTTTTTACGACGACTACCAGGATGGCAACGATCCAGCAGGCATTTCTACGCAGGATCCGGCATTAACCAAGCGGCTTGATCCGATCATTGGTGGAAGAAGGCTGGCAAACTATCTGCGAGTGCTCACAATGGAAGCGCAGACGGTGGCCCGGGCCTGCGGCAAGAGCCATTTGCTGAATCTCGAGCCGGAGGATTTAGTTGCTTTAACCGTTGAAGCCGCGGCGATGGCCAAAGTGCCGCTTGCCGGCACAAACTGGATCCCCGGGGAATAGCTATGGAAATGAATTGCCGGCGGAGTTTCTTTTGCAGAAACTTTGATCGGTGAGGAAAGCGAAGCCAACCCTGGAAGAATCCCCGACCGTGGAACAGTTTATCGGACAAAGGATCCGCACGCTCCGCTTCCAGCGAAGCGTGACACTCGATCAGCTTGCTGAACAGGTGCATCTCACCAAGGGCCAGCTGTCCAAAATCGAGAACGGTCTCGTATCTTCACCGGTTTCAACGTTAACCCGAATCGCTTCCGCGCTCGGCGTGGGACCTGGCTATTTCTTTCAAGTAGAGGGTTCTGAACGGCGTGCGGCGCTTATCCGAAAAAATGAGCGGAAGGTCATTGTCGGCAGAGGATCGAAGCTAGGCCACTACTATGAGTCACTGGCGTTCGGTCTGTCGTTTGAGAAAGATTTTGAACCTTATCTCATGAACATCGAAGAAGAGAAGATCGATCCTGCCCTGAACGTCTTTCGTCATCCCGGTCACGAGCTGCTCTTTATGTTGGATGGAGAAATGGACTACCGGCATGACAACCAAATTTATCACCTCGCTCCTGGTGACAGTCTCTTCTTCGATGGTGCCATCGAGCACGGGCCGGTGATGGTCTATTCGCCACCGGTACGGTTCCTAAGCATTATCAGCAATCCAAGGGAGCGGTAGTCAGTGATCGGGTTGGGGAGGGCCAGCGGCGAAGCCGAGACAGATAATATCCTAGGCTGAGCTTGCGAGGCCTAGGAGAGGTTAGTTAAAAAGAGGCAAGCGCTCATAGGGCGACACATCGGCGCCCAGAGTGAAAAACACCCGCGGCGCGCGGGTTGTAGGTGCTGAAGGCGCGGCAGATACGATTCGGCGGGTGATTGACCGATTGCGTGCCACGACCAAACAGCCTCGCAGGTGGTGCAGCCGTTCCAATCTTCCGCGCCTTCAGCGCTCGACGTCTTGGGCTACCTGTCCTAGGCCTCGCAAGCTCAGCCTAGGCTATGATCTGTCTCGGCTTCGCCGGTAGAGTTTCGAGCTAGCTAGGACGCGACGAAGCGCTACCAAACGATCTGGTAGGGCCAAGTTTCACCTTGGCCTTGCGGCGGCGAGCGGGTGGGACAAAGCAGGCTCTTCTGAGAATCACGCGCCCAATTACGGTCGCCCTTTCAGGGCGCGTTCGGGGAAGGTGGCCGTACCCAGGGCTAAAGCACCTGGGCTATTCTCTGATCCCCCTTCGGGGGACGGCCTGCACTGGTTGCTCACAAAGCAACTGGATTGAACAAGAAGCGACAACCCTGCGCTGCTTGGGAGGCGGGCCTCGCCGTACCGAGCCGCCTCGCCCTACCGAAGCATCGCGCCGAGCAAAACAGCCATCGAATGGCACAGCATTTGCTTAGAATGCAACGATAGTTTCGTAAAAGAAAACATTGTTCTGGATTTCGTTAACGGAGATCACCCTATGAACACCCATAAACCCGGAGGCTCCGGACTCAGGTCTACCTGCCTCTCGTTCCTAGAAATATTATCTCAATCCGTCGCCAATATCTCGCCCACCTTAACGCCGGTGGTGATTGTACCGTTTGTGTTCGCTTCTGCGGGCAACGGCACATGGCTAACATATTTAGTGGCCACCGCTGCACTGATGTTAGTTGGAATAAGCATCAATGAATTTGCTAAGCGTTCCGCATCACCCGGGGCACTCTATGTTTGTATCGGACATGGTCTGGGCCCGAGCATGGGATTTGTGGCCGGTTGGTGTCTTATACTGGCTTACGTTTTCACGGCAATCTCGGTTCTCGCTGGATCAGTGAACTATGCATTGATCCTGCTGAGCATGTTAGGCTTGTCAGTTCCGCCCGTAATCCTCTTCGCTATTGGAACCTTTCTGGCGTGGCTGGTCGCCTACAAAGATATCAAGCTTTCTACACGCCTGATGCTTCTGCTGGAAGGGGGCTCGATGATCCTCATTTTGCTCGTGAGCACGATCGTCGTGATTCATCATAAGAGATTCATCGATCCAGCTCAGCTTAGACTGGAAGGGCTCACCTTCGATGGTTTCCGCCTGGGTCTCATCCTGGCGATCTTCAGCTTTGTCGGCTACGAAAGCGCAACCGCCCTGGGCGACGAAGCCAAACGTCCCCTGGTTTTTATTCCTCGCGCGGTGCTGATGAGCGCGCTGACCGCCGGGATTTTCTTTGTCATCTCTTCGTATACAGCCACTCTTGGTTTTCGGGGTCTTCACGATCCGTTGGACAAGAGCACCGCCCCTTTCAACGATCTGGCCAATAGTTTTCACCTGCCGGTTTTGGGGGTGTTTATTTCCATCGGTGCGGTCGTCAGCATGTGGGCTTGTACTCTCGCAAGTCTCAATGCCGCTTCGCGAGTCGTCTTTACCATGGGAAGACACGGGGTAGTTCATGGCAAGCTCGGTCAGGCTCATGGCAAGAATGAAACGCCACATCACGCGGTAACGGTCTGCTCCCTGATCACCTTCGGATTCGCGGCGGTGTTTGGTTGGTTTGGCCTTGGGGTGCTTGATATATTTAACGATTTCAGTACGATCGCGACCTTCGGTTTCCTGATTGTCTATATCCTTGTTTCGGTCGCCGCGCCTGTTTACCTGAAGTCATTGGGAGCGCTCAAAGCAACGAATATCGTCGTATCAATCGTTTCTATCGCGGTAATGCTCATGCCACTCATTGCTGCGGTTTACCCAGTCCCAGCGCCTCCTGCTGACAAGTTCCCGATTTATTTCGGCGTTTATCTTCTTGCCGGGATCGCGTGGTTCGTCTGGCTGCGCCTTAAGTCTTCTTCCGTGATGGAACGGATGCGAAGCGATCTAAAATCGGTGCGCGATCGGTTTGAGCCCGAAAAAGACTTCGCTGGCGCGGAAGGCGGCTTGATAAAGGCGGGCTATCCATCAGGAGAGAGTGCCGATTCTGCCAGCTGATCTATTAACCGGGGGTTCCATGGGTATATGGGGCCCCCTTCATCATTTCACTACATCACGAGATAGGTATGTCGAGTTTGCGCGATAGTGTAAAATCACGTCTAAAGGAAGAGGAAATCAGCTTCTTGCTTGTTCAGTTCGTCGATCTGAACGGCGCGGCAAAGGTGAAAATGTGTCCTGCAGAAGCGCTGGACATTCTGGTTGATGAAGGAGCCGGATTTGCCGGCGCGGCTATTGGAGGGTTTGCGCAGGGACCGAACTCTCCAGATATGATGGCCCGGGTCGATTTAGACACATATACGCCTCTTCCATGGTACCCGGGAATGGCCCGATTTGTGGCAGACCTCTATGTGGAGGGTAAAGCGTATCCATACTGTCCTCGGCTCAATTTGCAGCGAGTGAGCAATGAAGCAGCCGAGAAGTTTGGATTCACACTGAATGTCGGACTTGAGCCGGAACACTTTCTCGTCACAAAAAAACCAGATGGTTCGATTGAGCCGTGGGACCCGTCCGGTACTGACAGTCTATCTAAACCGTGTTACGACTTCAAGGGGATCTCGTCTGCTTTCGGCTATCTCCAGGAAATTGTGAGCTATTGTAATCGGCTGGGCTGGCAAGCCTACCAGGCCGATCACGAAGATGCGAATGGCCAATATGAGGTCAACTTCCAATACGCTGACGCTCTAACGACTGCGGATCGTTATATATTTTTCAAGATGATGACTTCCCAGGTAGCCCCGAAATACGGAGCGGTGGCCACGCATATGGCCAAACCGTTTGCGGACCGAACGGGGAGTGGCGCACACATGCATTACCACCTGGCCGACAAGAGCGGAAGGAACCTGTTTGAGGACCACGACGACAGCCGCGGGATGGGTTTGTCCAGGTTGGCTTATCAGTTCCTTGCTGGCATCCTGAAACATGCTCCGGCGCTCTGCGCGGTTTTGTCGCCAACAGTCAACTGCTATAAACGTTTACAAGTAGGAGACGGACTTTGCAGCTCGAGATCTGGTTTCACCTGGACACCAGCGTTCATTAGTTACGGCGGGAACAATCGCACGCAAATGCAACGCGTTTGCGGGCCCGGCCATATTGAAGACCGCACCATCTCCGCGGGTTGTAATCCTTACCTCGCGTTTGCCGCCTATTTGGCGGCTGGTTTGGATGGTATTCAGGAAGGCAGAGATCCGGGCGAGCCTAACCACGAAAACCTGTACGGACTCACTCCTGTAGCGATTCGAAAAAGAGGGATGAGAACCCTTCCGCAAACGTTGCTAGAAGCTTTGCTTGAACTCGAGCGGGATCCCGTGATCCGTAATGCGCTGGGTCCGATCAGTGATGAATTCCTTGATTTGAAACGGAGCGAATGGACTGATTATCATCGAAATGTGTCGGGTTGGGAGATTGAGAAATACCTGACCCTCTTTTGACAGAATCGTGGTGAAGAGTTTTGACGTAGCTGTTCTCGGAGTTGGCGGGATCGGCAGCGCCGCGTGCTATCATCTCGCCCGAGCTGGTCTTCGTGTGCTCGGCATTGAACAGTTTTCGATCCCGCATTCGCGCGGCAGCTCTCATGGTGTCACTCGGATCCTGCGTGAGGGGCTGCATGAAAATGAAACTTATGTTCCTTTGGTGCGGCGTGCCTTGGAGCTTTGGCGAGACCTGGAAAGAATCGGAGGCACGCGGTTGTTCTATCAAACCGGGAGTTTGGACATCGGATTGCCTGATTCGTCTATCATCGTTGGCTCCCTGAACTCATGCAGGCGATGGGCTATTTCGCATCAGGTATTCAGTGCTTCCGATTTGCGGCGTCGCTATACTGTCCTGCGACCGTACGATGAGATGGTCGCTATTTTTCAGCCGGGCTCCGGGTTTGTGTTGGCGGAAGGATCGATCAGCGCACATGTGAACGGTGCCTGTGCTCACGGAGCCGAGATTCATGGTCACGAGAAAATGATCCGCTGGGAATCGACTGAAACAAGCTTTGTTATTCAAACAACCCATGACCGATATGAGGCTGGACAGATTGTTTTCAGCGTGGGCGCCTGGGCCGCCAAGTTAGGTGCGTACGGTGTTCGGGTTAGACCTGAGCGGGCGATTCTAGGTTGGTTCCAGCCGACTAACAATGCCGCCTTGTTTGAGGTTGGATCGCTGCCCGTTTGGATCATTGATTCTCCGGATGGCGGCCATTTTTATGGGCTCCCTGTCTTTGGAATTCCTGGATTTAAGGTCGGCAGGCTATCGCGTACCCTGGAGGAAGTCGATCCGGACTTGCCTTTACGGGAACCCGATTTTCAGGATGAACAGGACCTTCGGCAATTTTTGGAAAAACACTTCCCCGATGCCAATGGATCAGTTCTGTCGATGCAAGCGGCCTTTTTTGAGCACTCTCCTGACCGTCACTTTATTATCGGTGAACTACCCGATCTTCCGGGAGCATGGGTCGTTGCTGGATTAAGTGGACATGGATTCAAGTACGCAAGCGCCCTAGGCGAACTCGCCAAAGACTTGGTCGTTCATCGAAAATCCGGCTACGATTTGTCCCCTTTTCGCTTGGATCGCTTTAGCCTGCATCGCTCAAAAATCTCTAAAGATTTGTGAGCGATGCAGGCTCATGGCAACCGAGACACGGTATCGGTCAACAGAGAATAAAAGCCGTCTGCATCAACCTCATTGATCCACAAGGCGTTAGCGGGACGCTGTGTCACCTGGTTCCAATCTACAACGGTTTCGCCAAGCGTTAGATCACTGCAGGTTTCGATGGCCACGTTAACGCGTCGGCCTGAGAAAAGCGTTGGCTCGAGCAAATATCCAATCACGCAGGGATCGTGTAACGGACCTCCTTCGGCCCCGATTTTCTCGATGTCGTAGCGTTGGTATGCTGTAAGAATTTGGGCGATCAGCGTCCCAGCCTGGTTACCAAGGTTCCGGAGGCGCTCGATCCGGAGCGTGGTCGTCAGCACTTTGTGAGTGACATCGAGAGGCAGGACGGTGATTGGAAGTTGGCTTTCGAAGACGACGCTGGCCGCGTGAGGGTCAACATAAACGTTAAATTCTGCCGTCGGCGTGGTATTACCTCTTTGGAAATAAGCGCCGCCCATCATGACGATTTCAGTAATGCCATGTTTTATGTCCGGTGCCTGGATCAGAGCAGCCGCAAGATTAGTCAGCGGACCGAGTGCACAAAGTGTGACACCCGGTTCCGGAGCCACGCGAAGCGTCTCGATTAAAAATTCGACGGCGTGGCCCTCCGCAAGGGGTGCCTTCGGCTCGTGCAATGGCACACCTTCCAATCCTGTCTCCCCATGAACATGCGCAGCTGTAATCAGATCACGCATCAATGGCCTGGGGCAGCCTGCATAAACGGGTACTTCCGGCCGGTCCGCCCAATCCCGTACAATTCGGGCGTTCCGGGAAGCCAAATTCACAGGAACGTTTCCGGCTACTGTGGTGATCGCAAGGAGA
>Ga0213878_10000500_pt1 | contig 14621 bp, 18 predicted proteins | sample VelepicoBEBS_R02_FD_161053 | JGI IMG/M metagenome (GOLD analysis project Ga0213878, IMG submission 161053) | Vellozia epidendroides bulk soil microbial communities from rupestrian grasslands, the National Park of Serra do Cipo, Brazil - BS_R02 | ecosystem: Environmental > Terrestrial > Soil >... | reverse complement strand
ACGGCGGCCATCCGTGTGTGTCACCCTGAGCTTGTCGAAGGGTGACCAAGCCGCCATAGTGCCTTTGTGACGTGCCTTTAGGCACGATCGTGGCGGGGTCACCCTTCGACAGGCTCAGGGTGACATGGGGGCTGGTCACGGTTCGGGGCGGCGGAACATCGCGAGCGTCGCGAGGTACTCGCGCGGCGGCTCGCTCTCGAACGAGAGCATCTGCTTCGTGCGCGGGTGCTTGAAGCGCAGCCGCCACGCGTGCAGCGCTTGGCCGGGGAGCGGAAGGCGCGAGTCACCTCGGCCGTACACCGGATCGTTCAGGACCGGGTGACCGAGCGCGGCCATGTGCACGCGGATCTGGTGCGTGCGCCCCGTCTCGAGCCGGAACGTGAGCTCGCTCGCGCCTTGCAGGACCTCGCGCACGGCGTAGTGCGTCACCGCCGGCTTTCCCTCGGCGCGGATCGCGTACTTCAGCCGGTTGCGCGGATCGCGGCCGAGCGCGCCGCGGATCGTTCCTTCGCGGTCGTCCGGGACGCCGACGACGATCCCGCGGTACTCGCGCTCGATGTAGCGCGCCTGCATCGCGCGGCCCAGCGTCCCGAGCGCCTCGTCGGTCTTCGCGACCAGCAGCAGCCCGGAGGTGTCGCGGTCGAGCCGGTGCACGAGCCCCGCGCGCACGCGTTCGCCGGGGAGCGAGCCGGCGTGCGCGAGCAGCGCGTTGACCAGCGTTCCGTCGATCGCACCGTGTGCCGGGTGCGTCACCATCCCGGCCGGCTTGTCGACGACCAGCAGATCGTCGTCCTCGTACACGATGTCCAGCGGGATCGGCTCGGGCTCGGCGCCGAGCGGCCGCGGCGCGCCGATCGCGTACTCGAGGACGTCGCCCGGCTCGAGCAGCGTGCTCGGTTTCCCCGACGCGCCGTTCACCGTCGCCGCGCCGGCGCGCAGCGCGTGCGCGACGTGCGAGCGCGAGAACCCGGTCAGCTTCGCGAGCAGGACGTCGAGGCGGCCCGTCTCGTCGCCGCCGACGACGTGCGTCAGGCGGCGCGCCTCTCGCGGCGCAACGCGGCCAGGATCAGCAGCGCGACGCCGACCGTGATGCAGGCGTCGGCGACGTTGAAGACGTTCGGCCAGATCGTGCGGAAGTCGATGAAGTCGACGACCCACTGGTGCTGGAAGCGGTCGACGATGTTGCCGATCGCGCCGCCGACGATCATCCCGAACGCGATGCGCACGAAGTTCGAGTGGCGCACCGCGTCGCGGAACGCGTACGTGAAGACACCCAGCACGATCATTGCGAGGACGATCAGCAGCACCGGCGAGTTTCCGAACAGCCCGAACGCGCCGCGCGTGTTCTGCACGTACGTCCACCAGAGCAGGTGCGGGATCACCAGCCGGCTCTCGCCCGGCATGAAGCTTCCGAGGACGATCGTCTTGGACCAGCGGTCGAGCACGAAGACGAGGATCGCGACGAGCCAGAGGACGTACACGGAACGGCCGGTTCGCGCGGCGGCGGCGGGTTCCCACTCGGGGCCTTTCGCCGGCGCCGGCGGCCCGGCGACCGGCGGGATACCCAGCTCGTTGAACTCCGGGCGGTAGTCGGGGATCGGATGCGCTCGCGCATCGCCGAACTTGGCCGCGAGCTCCGCCTGCTTCTCGGTGAGGTACTCCCAGTTGTAGAACGAGCCCGGGTTCTCGGCGACCTCGACGAACGGGACGGCGCGGCCGCCGAGGATCTCGTCCTGGACCTGCGAGACCGTCGCCTTTCCGCCGCGGAAGTCGTCGACGCCGTGCGAAAGATAGAGCTCAGTCTCGACGTAGATCACGTCGCCGGGCTTCGGAACCTCCATGCCGCTCAGACCTTCGGTGCGGGGACGTACTGGTAGAAGAAGCCCGCGACGCGCCCGAACGTTCCGGTCACGATCACCAGCCCGGCCAGAATCAGGAAGATCCCGGCGACGGTCTCGATCACGCCGAGATAGCGCTTGACCTTGTTCAGCGCGGTCAGCGCTTGCGTGATCGCCGCGGCGGTGATCAGCAGCGGCACCGCGAGCCCCATCGAGTAGACGAACAGAAAGAACGACGCCTCACCGACGTGCTGCTGCGAAGCCTTCAGGATGATCAGCGAGAGGATCGGCCCGATGCACGGCGACCAGCCGGCGGCGAAGCCGATCCCGACCAGGAACGACGCGATGAACGAGCGGTTCGCGCTGCGGAACTGCAGCCGCTTGTCCATCATCAGCGCAGGGATCTTGAACAGCCCGATCATGTTCAGCCCGAGCACGATCACCACCACGCCGCCGATTCTCGCGATCCAGTCCTTGTAGTCGACGAACGCCGATCCCAGCGCGCTCGCCGAGAGCCCGATCGCCATGAACACGACCGTGAAGCCCGCGACGAAGCACAGTGCGTGCAGCATCGTTCGAACGCGGCTCGCGGCGTCCGACTGTGCCTTCAGCTCCTCGACGCTCGAGCCGGTCAAGAAGGAGAGGTAGGCCGGGATCAGCGGCAGCACGCACGGTGAGACGAACGAGACGATGCCGGCCAGGAATGCGGTGAAGACGTTGACGTTGAGCGCTGAGGACACGAGACTCCCTTGTTGGACCGCTCGTATGACCGCGCCTGGGCGCACCACGGTGGCGCGGCGAGTGCCGCAGGAGTGTCCTCCCTCGCAGGCATCCCGGTGCTCCCAACGGTAACCTCGGCGGCGTGAGCCACTGGTTCGTGTACCCGAACATCGACCCGATCGCGTTCCGCATCGGGCCGGTCGCCGTGCACTGGTACGGGCTGTCCTATCTCTTCGGGTTCGTCTGCGTGTTCTTGTGGATGAACCGGCCGGCGGGGCGGCGCCGGCTCGGGCTCACCAGCGAGCAGATCCAGGACTTCCTCGTCTACGCGCTGGTCGGCGTGCTGATCGGCGGCCGCGTCGGCTTCGTGATCGCCGACGTCATCACGAACCACAACTTCAACCAGTACCTCGCGAACCCGGTGAGCTTCATCGCCATCTGGCAAGGCGGGATGGCGTTCCACGGCGCGCTGATCGGCGTGATCCTGGCGATCCTCGTCTTCTTGCGCAAGCACCCGGGGCTCACGTTCGGCGTCCTCGGCGACGAGGTCGTGCCGATGCTCTCGCTCGGCATCTTCACCACGCGGATCGTGAACTTCATCAACGACGAGCTGCCGGGGAAGCTCTGCATCCCGGACCACCCGTACTGCATCCTCTTCCCGAACCCGCAGTACTCGAACGGTTATCGCTATCCGTCGCAGATCTTCGAGGCGATCCTCGACATCCTCACGCTGCCGGTCGTCGTGATCATCTACCGGATGCACCCGCCGCCGGGCGTCGTCGCGTGGAGCTGGTTCACGATCTACGGGGTGACGCGGACGATCGCCGAGATCTGGCGCGAGCCGGGGTTCACGGTGCTCGGGCTCGACGGCGGCCAGTTCGTCGCGGTCCTGCAGATCTTCGTCGGGATCGGGATGATCGTCTACTCCTACCGGGTCTCCGCGCGGGGGGCGGCGAAGGCATAGGTCCATGCCCCTCGCCGCGGAGTCGGTAGCACAGCGCGTGGCGACGTTGCGCGAGCGCGTCGACGAGATCGCCGTCGCCTCCGGGCGCGAGCCGGGCTCGGTCGCGATCCTGGCGGTGACGAAGACGCAGCCGCGCGAAGCGGTCGTCGCGGCGATCGAATCGGGCGTGCGCGACGTCGGTGAGAACTACGTGCAGGAGGCGCGCGGGAAGTACGCCGCGCTCCCGCCGTGCACGAAGCACTTCGTCGGCCACGTCCAGCGCAACAAGGCGAAGGCGATCGCGGGGCTGTTCGACGTCGTGCAGAGCGTCGACCGGCTCGAGGCCGGTCTCGCGCTCGCGCGGGCGGCGCGCGACGCCGGGCGGCGGCTGCGCGTTCTGGTACAAGTGAACGTCTCGCCCACCGAACGATTCGGAGCCGCGCCGGCCGACGCGCCCGCGCTCGCCGCGCGCCTGCGCGACGAAGGCCTCGCGGTCGACGGCGTGATGGCGATCGGCCCGCTCGAAGGGGACGTCGACGCGGCGTTCGCGGCGGCGCGGGCGGCGTTCGAGCGCGTCGGCGGGACGACGCTGTCGATGGGGATGTCCGGGGACTGGGAGCGCGCGGTGCGGCACGGCTCGACGATGGTGCGGATCGGCACCGCGATCTTCGGCCCGCGGCCCGCGAAAGAGAGGAGCCTCGCATGAGCATGTTCGCACGGATCGGTTCGTGGCTCTGGGTGCACGACGAAGAGGAAGAGGAGCTCTACGCGCAAGACGAGGTCGGCGGGAAGCGCAACGTCGTCCCGATCGGCGACGTCTCGCGCCGCGCCGGCAGTTCGGTCGCGGTCTTCGCGCCGCGCTCGTTCGGCGACGTGACCGAGATCGCCGACGCGCTCCGCGCCCGTCAGGTCGTGATCGTCAACGTGCAGGGCGCCGACCGCAACCTGCTCCAGCGGGTCGTCGACTTCACCTCCGGCGTCGCGTACACGATCGACGGGCGGATCCAGAAGTTGGCGGAGGCGATCTATCTGGTCGTGCCGTCCGGCGTGAACGTGAACTCGGCCGGCGTGCGCGAACAGCTCGACAACGACGGCATCCTGGGCTTCAAGGACGTGCGCTGATGGCGAAGATCACGATCATCGACATCCAGCACAAGGAGTTCAAGAAGTCGCTCCAGGGCTACGACCGCAACGAGGTCAACGAGTTCCTGGACGAGATCATCGAGACGCTGGAAGACGAGGCGCAGGCGCGCGCCGCGCTCCAGGGCGAGATCGCCGATCTCCGCGAGCGGCTCTCGCACTTCAAGGCGATGGAGGAGTCGCTGCAGTCGACGCTCCTGCTCGCGCAGCGCACCGCCGACGAGGTCAAGGCCGCGGCGCACAAAGAGGCCGACCTCATCAAGCAGGAGGCGCGGCTGGAAGCGCAGCGCGAGATCGCGTCGCTCGCCGACCAGATCTACGAGTCGCAGCGCGAGGCGCAGCGCCACCAGGACACTGCGGAGAAAGCGAAGAGCGAGCTGCGCTCGCTACTGATGTCGCATCTGGCGCTGATCGAACGCACGCCGCTCGCGCCCGCGGTCGCCTCGCAGACGCTCCCGGCGGAACAGCCGCCGCCCGGGACGACGGTCGGGGCGCAAGCCGGGGGCACGGGCGACGGCGAGACGGACGCGCTCGAGCAGCTCCCGCTGAACAACGGGACGCCGACGCACAAGATCGTCGAGTAGTGGGTTCACCTTCGGTGAACCCTTCGCGTTCGGGCTTCGCCCGATCCGCCCGTGCCGTCAGGCGCGGGCGAGCTCGGCGCGCATCTCCTTCGCCTCGAGGGGCTGGTTGTAGATCGGCGAGCCCGGCTGCTGCTTGCGGCCGCCCTCGACCAGCCCGCCGTTGTCGACGGGATCGAACCCGACCTCGTCGATGAGGTCCATCACGACGCGCTTGGCGGCGGGGTCGTCGGAGGCGACCGGAATCGCGAGCCGGCCTTTCTCGCCCTTGGGCTTCCCTTCGCCGGCGAGCCGCTTGTAGAAGATCGTGTTGAACGCCTTGACGACGCGCGCGCCCGGGACGAGGGCTCGGGTGAACTCGGTCGAGGTCTTCGAGCCGAGGTCCTCGATCTCGAAGTCCTCGGTGTACGGGTTCATCGCGTCGACGACGATCTTCTCGTCCCAGCCTTCGATCTCGCCGAGAGCCTCTTCACGCTTCGTCCAGGGGACCGCGATCAGGACGACGTCGCTCGCGTCGACCGCTTCCTGCGGGCTCGTCGCCTGGGCATTCTCGCCGATCTCGGCGACGAGGGGCTTGATGGACTCCGGCCCGCGCGAGTTGGCGATCCGGACGTGATGCCCGGCGCGCGCGAACAGGCGCGCGGCATTTCCTCCGATGTTGCCGGAGCCCAAGATCCCGATCTCCATCCAGTGCCCTCTACTCGTCCACGCGGCGAACGGGCCCGCCCGCCGAATTCCTTGCGAGGTGTTTACGCCACGGGAAGCGCAGGTCCCGCGCCTCGCCCGTGGCGAGAGAGGGCTCGCTTCCTCTCGCCTACGCCAGCGCGGCGAGCATCGCGAGGAGCTCACGGGAGCGCTCTTCGCCAAGCGTCGCGCGGGTATCGTGTTGAGCTCGGAGCCAAAGCTCGCGGGCTCGGGCCAGCGCGCGGCGGCCCTTGGCGGTGATGCGGATCTCGCGCCGGCGCGCGTCGCGTGAATCGGCGCGCATGCTGACATAGCCCCCAGAGATCAGCGGCCGCAGCGTGCGCGTCGCCGTCGACACGTCGAGATCGAGCTGTGCGGCGAGTTCTGCGACGCCGCAGCTCGGCTTCGCCGCGATAAAGCTCATCATCGAGAACTGTGAGATCGAGAGGCCCGAGGGGGCCAGCGTCTCGTCGTAACGCCGGGCGACCCGCCGCGCCGCGGAGCGCAGGTTCAGGCAGGTACACTCGACCGAGTCGTGCGGCATCACTTGAGTATACAACGAATCGGTCGGAAACGAAACCAACGGCGCGCGAGCCATGTACTTGTATCTACAAGTACCCGGAGATCCGCCGAAGGAGTCCGCCATGCCGCCGCAAGCCCCTCTCGGGATCAGCGTCGCGTTCCTGCCGGGATGAAGGACGTCTCGGTGGTCGAGTTCGGGCTGCGCCGCGTCGTCATCGTGGCGGCCGTCATGCTGGCCGCGCTGCTGCAGACGCTGGACGCCACGATCGTGAACGTCGCTCTGCCGACGATCGAGGGGAACCTCGGCGCCTCGATCGACGAAGGCACGTGGATCATCACCGGCTACATCATCTCGAACGTCGTCGCGATCCCGCTCGCGCCGTATCTGCTCCAGCGCTTCGGGCGGCGCCGGTACTTCGCCGCATCGGTCATCGGCTTCACCGCCGCCTCACTGCTGTGCGCAACCGCGACCGGCTTGTGGACGCTCGTGCTGTACCGCGTCGTCCAGGGCGCGTTCGGCGGCGGGCTCATCGCAACGTCGCAGATCATCCTGCGCTCGACGTTCCCCGACGAGAAGGTCGGGTTCAGCTCGGCGCTCTTCGCGATCGCGCTCACGTTCGGCCCGGCGCTGGGTCCGACACTCGGGGGCATGCTCACTGACGCGTTCTCGTGGCAATGGGTGTTCATCATCAACGCCGTCCCCGGAACGCTCGCGGCGGTCGTGATCCTCACGATGCTGAGGAACCCGCAACGGCCGCGGCCTTTGCCGTTCGACGCGACCGGCGTGGCTCTGTTGGCCGTGAGCCTCGGCGCGTTCCAATACGCGCTCGACGAAGGCGAGCGCCGTGACTGGTTCGCCGATTCCGGGATCGTCGCAGCCGCGGTCGCGTTCGTCGCCGGCATCACGGCGTTCATCGCCTGGGAGCTGCGCGGGTCGCGCCATCCGATCGTCGATCTGCGGATCTTTCGCTACGGGACGGTCCGCATCGGAACGGCGACGGCGGTGCTGCTCGGGATGGTGGTGTTCGGGCCGACGGTCATGCTGCCGCAGTATGTGCAGAACATCCTCGGGTTCACCGCGACGCTCAGCGGGCTGCTCATCCTCATGCGAGCGCTGCCGGTCCTGGTGATGACGCCGCTCGTCGGGCGGCTCGCGACGCGGCTCGACGTCCGGCTGCTCCTCGTCGCCGGGTTCGTGCTCAGCGCCGTCAGCTTCTTCGCGCTCGCCCTGCGGATGACGACCGCGAGCGATTTCGGCGTGTTCGTCGTTTGGCTCGTGCTCGGCGGCCTCGGCCAGTCGATGCTCCTCGTGCCGCTCCTCGTCGGGCTACTGCGCTCGGTCGCGCCCCAGGATGCGCCGAAGGTGAGCTCGTTCATCAGCCTCTCGGTGCAGATCGGCGGCTCGGTGGCGAGCACGCTGCTCGTGACGGTCCTCGACCGGCGCGCGTTCTTCCACTCCGACACGTACCGAGAGGCGATCACGCTCGGCAGCCCGCAGGTACGACACCTGCTCTCGCTGCCGCACGGGCTCGAGCATGCCGCCGCGATCGTCCAACAGCAGGCGATGAACGCGGGATTCGCCGATTCGATCTACGCGCTGGTCCCGGTCGCGCTCGCCGGGATCGCGTTGAGCATGTTTCTGAGGGAGTTCCCGGCGCCTACCTGACGCCGTCCGGGCCGCGGCCGTTCATCGCACGGTCACGATTCGAACACGATTCGGCAAACGCTGTTCCCGCATCATCGCGGCATGGATGGACAGCATTGGATGGCCAGCGCGATGCGAGCTGCGCGCGCGCAGCTCGACATCGCGACGCATAACCTCGCCAACGCGTCGACAGGAGGCTTTCGCAAGACGCTCGCCGCGACGGTGGTCGGCGACCGCGGGCTTGCGGTCACCGAACGCACCGTGTTCGAGCAAGGCGCCGTGCGCAGCACCGGGCGCCGCTTCGATCTCGCGCTGCTCGGCGAAGGGGCGTTTCGTGTCGGCACCGTGTCGACGCGTGAGGGCGCGTTCACTCGCGACCGCGACGGTTACCTGACCGACGACCGCGGACGGCGGCTGCGCGGCGCGCACGGCGCGCTGCGCGTCTCCGAGGACGCGGCGATCGCCTCGGATGGGAGCGTGCGCGAGGGCGGCCGCGTCGTCGACCGGATCCCGCTGCCGCGCGGGACGCGCGTGATGGCGGGCGCGCTGGAGACGAGCACGGTGAACCCGATCGGCGAAACGCTCGCGATCCTGACCGCGCAGCGCGCGTTCGAGACGGCGCAGAAGACGCTGCTCGCCATCGACGCGGCGCGCGAGAAGGCCGCCAACGACGTGGTGCGGCTGAAATGAACCGCGCGATGTTCGCGGCGGCCAGCGGGATGGCCGCGCAGCAGACCCAGCTCGAGATCGTCGCCGACAACCTCGCCAACGCGGACGTCGCCGGCTTCAAGGGCGCCGCCGCGACGTTCGCCGACGTGCGCGCCGGATCGCTCGGGCTCGGCACCGTCGCGGTGGGGAAGCATGCCGTCTTCGCGCAGGGGAAGCTGGTGCGCAGCGGCGGTGCGTTCGATCTCGCGATCGACGGGCCGGGGTTCTTCGCGGTCGAGCGCGGCGGCGCGCGGGCCTACACGCGCAACGGTGAGTTCGCGCGCGATCCGGACGGAACGCTGCGCAACAGCGCCGGCTGGGCGCTGAGCGGCGTGCGCATCCCGACCGACGCGCTGAGCGCGCGCGTCGAGCGCGACGGCCGCGTCGTCATCGACACGCCGGCGCACAAAGGGCGCACGATCGCGCACATTCGGCTTGCGTCGTTTGCGGCGCCGGAGGCTTTGCAGCCGCTCGGCGCGACGCTCTTCGCGGCGACCGGCGCGTCGGGGCGCGCGCGGATGTTCGCACCCGGCGCGCACGGGACGTCCGCGATCGCGTTCGGGATGCTCGAGCGCTCGAACGTCTCGATCGTCGAGGCGATGATGCAGATCCTCGGCGCGCAGCGGGCGTACGAGGCCAACGCCAAGGGCGTCCAGGCCGCCGACGAGATGCTGCGCATCGCCAACAACCTCCACCGAGGCTGACGCGATGGACAACCTGTACGTCGCGCCCCACCCCAATGTCACCCTGAGCCTGTCGAAGGGTGAGCCGAAGCCTCAAGACATCGCCGCCACCGTCATCTTCCGCGAGATCCTCAAGCCGCTCGCGGACGGCCTCGGGCCGGTCGGTGAGATCGCGCTCGGCACGGTCGCCGACGAGCTCTTCGTGCGGAGCCGGCGATGAAGGCCGCACTGCGCGAGGCGCGCATTCGCGCGCTGCTGCCGCTCGTGCGCCAGGTCGCGCGGCGCGTGCACCGCATGGTTCCGGTCGTCGACGTCGACGATCTCATCGGCGACGGGTGCGTGGGCTTGGTCCGCGCCGTCGACGCGTTCGATCCGTCGCGCGGCATCCCGCTCGAGCACTATGCGCGCAAGATCATTCTCGGTGCGGTCCTCAACGGCGTGCGCCGCATGGACCCCGTCTCGGAGCGCAAGCGCCGTACGATGCGCCTCGCCCGCAACGCGCGCTACGCGCTCGCGCAAGAGCTCGGCACGCTGCCGACGATGAACGTCATGGCGCGCCGCTTCCCCGCGCTGACCGCGGCGCGCGCCGAGATCACCGAACGAACCCCGCTCTCGCTCGACACGCCGCTCCCGCGCGGCGAGCGCTGGGACGTCGACCACACCGCCGACCCGCAAGCCGTCGTCGTCAGCCGCCTCGACCGCAAGACGATCTACGACGCGATCGGCAGCCTTCCGCCGCGAGAGCGCCGTGTCGTCCTCGCGCACTACTTTGGCGAACGTAAGCTCCGCGAGCTGACCGGCCCGATGAACATCTCACCGCAGCGCGTATCGCAACTCCACCTCCACGCGCTCAGACGGATGCGCGAAGCGCTGGCGCACGCGGCATGAAAGAGCCGGTCCTCACGCCGCCTGCTCTGGACTCACGATCGGTCGCGCCGGCGAACGCCGTCGGCGAGCAATTCGAGCCGGGGCACGAGGGGATGTCGTCGCTACCGCGCGATCATCCCGCGTGGCAGCGCGACGTCCTCGCCGTCTCAGCGCGCGCTCGTGAGCTGCTCGCCCGGTTACGGCCGGTGACCGTTCGGGTGCTGACCTTCTGGGACCACGTGCTCCGCGCAATCGTCGTCGGCGGGCGCCGCGTCGAGGTCGACCCGAGCGGCAGCTATCGCATGCGGTAGCAAACGGCGGGGTCTCTTCGTCCGCACTCGGGCCTCCTATGGACAGGTGCCGATCACGTAATAGTTCGGGCCGGTTTGCTTGAGCGTCGTTTGGTAGAACACGTTGTCGAGGCCCATGTTCTGGTTCGAGCCGTTCGCGAGCGCGTAGCCGACGCTGTCGTGCGCGCGGCCGGCTTGGACGTGCGCATAGTTCGACGCGGTGTAGCAGACGGGCGCGGGCGTCGGCGTCGCGGTCGGCGCCGGGGTCGGCGTCGGTGAGCCGTTCGGGGTCGGCGTGGGCGTCGGTGTCGGGCCGCCGCCGGACTGGATGCGGTCGACCATCTTCTTGATCGCGGCCATCTGCACGCCCGATTTGAGCGCGTAGTTCGAGCCCTCGAAGCCCCACCAGTCCCAGCACCCGTTCGGGTTGTTCGGCGTGCTGCTCGAAACTTGGTAGGGGTACAGCACGAGGACGTTGTTCGTGTCGGCGTACTCGTCGAGGCCCGACTCGGTGATGAACTTCGTCCCGATGCTCGCTTGGGTCTGCACGCAGCCGTCGAGCGCGACGATCAGCCGGCACTGCGTCCCGCTCGCGCAGCTCTTCGGCACGAAGAGATAGCCGTTCGTATCGAGATCGTTCGCGCCGCCGCCGTACGGCGTCTGGTCGAAGTTGATCAGCGTCCCGCCGAGCGCTCCCGCGTTGCGCGCGTTCACCGAGCCGTAGAAATACGTCAGCCAGGTCTTCTGCGAGTCGTAGTTGCTGCAGTCAATCATGTACGGGCTCGCGGTGGTCCCGCACGCGACCTCGCCGTCGAGCGACTCCCACCCGTGGCCCGCGGCGTAGGTGTTGTCGTACTTCGTCGCAACGCCGTAGTGCTGGTACTCGCTGTTGAGGTCGTTCATCGTCTTCTGCTCGACGGTGTAATCCGACGTCCCCGACCAGAGATACGCTTTCTGTCCGTTCAGATTGCTCTTGGGATCGATCGTTCCGGCGCTCGACTGCGAGTCGAGATAACTCTCCGACGCGGAGAGCGAGCTCGAGGTCGCGTACTGGCACGTCGTCTGCGCCGTCGAGAGGCTGTCCTGCGCGCAGTAATACGGCCCGCCTGCGTAGATCGCGGCGTAGTGGAACGTCCCGGAGAACGCCACGTGCAGCTGCACGGCCATGAACCCGCCCGACGAGATGCCCGCGACCGCGGTCTTCGTCTTGTCGACGTTGTACGCGCCCAGGCTCGCGAGCGCGCGAACGGCGCGCTGCTGCCCGTTGGTCACGGGATCACCCGCGGGAGCGAACGTCTTGCCCCCGCCGGCACAGCCCGCAGCCACCGCTGCGGAGAGCACGGCGAACGCCGCCAGGCGCGAGAACGGCCGACCGAGACGCATGAACCTTCTCCCCGATGAAGCGAGCGCGATGGCACGAATGTTTCCGGCGACCGCTGGTCATCCTGCGAGTCGAGCTGGGCAGGCATCGAGGGACCGGCGTCCGGCACTCAGGTGTCTACGTACCGCGAACGGCGGTCGGGTCCCAGCCTAGGTAGTTTCCCCGATGTGCGGAGCTCGTTCGGGGCGTTATGCTGATGACGCCACGAGCCGAACGCCGTGGCGGAAAGGAGCAAGCGATGCCTGGGATCATGGTCTTCAAGACGCTCGCCGATGCGCTGCACGCCGGCTATCACGTCTACGACCGCACCGACCACGGCTATCTGGTTCGCACCCGGACCTCCGGCGGCTGGGCGCTGGCGATCGTCAGCTGTCGCTAGCGCCGCCGGCGAGTCAGACGTTCGCGACGATCCCTTCGACGAGCTTCGCGACGTCGCCGGCGCTGCGGATCGCTGCGTCCAAGACTTCTTCGTGTGACGTGGGCGCGCCGGTGCCGTGGACGTTCGTGATGAGCGAGAAGCCGACGATGTCGCGGCCGAGCGCGCGCGCGGCGATCGTCTCGAGCACCGTCGACATCCCCACCGCGTCGGCGCCGATCGTGCGGAGGTAACGGGCTTCGGCGGGCGTCTCGTACGCGGGACCGATCAGGCCCGCGTACACGCCTTCGTGCAGCGTGATCCCGTACTCGCCGGCCATGTGGCGCGCGAGCTCGCGCAGGTGCGGCGCGTACGCGTCGACCATGTCGACGAAGCGCACCTCTTGTCCGGGCAGCAGATCGGCGCCGATCAGCGGGCTCGTGCCCGTCAGGTTCAGATGATCGCCGAGCAGCATCAGATCGCCGGCGCGGTACTCCGGGTTCACGCCGCCCGCGGCGTTCGTCAGCACGAATGTCTTCGCGCCCGCGTGCGCCGCGGCGATCACGGGATAGATCACCTCGCCGGTCCGACGCCCTTCGTAGAGATGGAACCGCCCGCTGAACGCGACGACGCGGCGGCCGTGCAGCGTCCCGACGTGCGCTTCGCCCGCGTGCCCGGCGACTCCGGGCAGCGGCATCCCTTCGATCTTCTTGTACGCGACCGTCGTCCCGTCGATGCGGTCGCGCAGCACCGCGCCGAACCCCGACCCGAGCACGATCGCGCAGTCGAGCTCGCCGCCCGCTTTCTCGCGCAGATAGTCCGCCGCGGCGTGGATGCGTTTGCGCTTCATGCGCTCGCCTCTCCGGCCGCGCGCGACGACATCGGCGCGAGCAGGTTCGCGCCGGTCATCTCCTCGGGAACCTCGAGGCCGAGCAGCGGAAGGAGCGTCGGCGCGACGTCGCCGAGGCTGCCGTCGCCGATGAAGGCGCCGACCGGCTGCGCGGAGACGATCACGAACGGGACGGGATTCGTCGTGTGCGCGGTCAGCGGGTTGCCGTCGAGGTCGATCTTCTCTTCGGCGTTGCCGTGGTCGGCGGTGATCGCAAGGATCCCGCCCGCGTTGAGCACCGCCTGCTCGAGCCGGCCGAGCGCGACGTCGAGCGTCTCGAGCGCGGAGATCGTCGCGTCCCAGACGCCGGTGTGGCCGACCATGTCGGCGTTCGCGTAGTTCATCACGATCACGTCGTGGCGGCGGCGCGAGATGTCCTCGATCGCCGCGACCGTGATGTCGTTCGCCGACATCTCCGGGGCCAGATCATACGTCGCCACGCTGCGGTTGGACGGGATCAGGATGCGGTCCTCGCCCGGGAACACGTCCTCCCGCCCGCCGTTGAAGAAGTACGTGACGTGCGCGTACTTTTCGGTCTCCGCCAAGCGCAGCTGCGTGAGCCCGGCGTTCGAGACGATCTCGCCGAACACGTGGTACTGCGGGCGCGGGCCGAACAGGATCGGGTTGGGGAAGTTCTCTTCGTAGCGCGTCATCGTCGCGAAGACGAAGTCCTGGTACCGGTTGACCGGGAACTGGTCGAACTTCGGGTCGCTGAACGCGAGCGTGAGCTGCCGCGCGCGGTCGGGGCGGAAGTTGAAGAAGATGCACGCGTCGCCGTTCTTCACCGGACGCGCCTCGCCGACGATCGTGGGCATGACGAACTCGTCGGTCTCGCCGCGCGCGTACGCCGCCGCGAGCGCCTCCTGTGCCGTCGCGTAGCGGTGCTCGGCGGCGCCGTTCGCGAGCGCGTCGTACGCCTTGCGCGTGCGGTCCCAGCGCTTGTCGCGGTCCATCGCGTAGTACCGCCCGCAGACGGTCGCCATCGCGCCGGCGCGGTCGCGCTGCGCGAGGTGCCGCTCGAGCCGCGCGAGGTACGTCCCGGCCGACGAGGGCGGGGTGTCGCGCCCGTCGAGGAACGCGTCGACCGCGAGCGGGACTCCCGCGTGCGCGGTGACGTCGATCAGCGCCTCGACGTGGTCGAGCGAGCTGTGCACCTTTCCGTCGCTCACGAGGCCCATCAGGTGAATGGTCCCGCCCGTCTTCCGCACGTGCTCGATGCACTCGCGCAGCGTCGCGTTCTGCGGGAACGTCCCGCTCGCGATCTCCGCGTCGATCACGACGACGCCTTGCGGGACGAGGCGGCCGCTCCCGATGTTGATATGGCCCACCTCGCTGTTCCCCATCACGCCCGCGGGGAGCCCGACGGCTTCGCCGC
>Ga0213878_10000499_pt1 | contig 14627 bp, 15 predicted proteins | sample VelepicoBEBS_R02_FD_161053 | JGI IMG/M metagenome (GOLD analysis project Ga0213878, IMG submission 161053) | Vellozia epidendroides bulk soil microbial communities from rupestrian grasslands, the National Park of Serra do Cipo, Brazil - BS_R02 | ecosystem: Environmental > Terrestrial > Soil >... | reverse complement strand
TGGCCCGCAACGGCCGAGGCGCGTGGAACGTCCGTGGGGAGCCGCGCCATTGAGCGTTTTCTGCGGCCTGTGTGTTTGCAGAACGCGCCGGATGCGCTGCTGCCGCCTGCGTTGCAGGATGCTAATCCTTTGAACCTGCTGCGCCTGGTGAACGGCCAGTGGACCCGGGAATCTCTTTCCCCCTCTGTTGACTGAAGGGCATTATCATGACCATTCACTCCACGCATGACTCTCAAACCCGCGTTGTCGAGTCGGGAAAATTTAAAAAGCAGCTGACGTTAACGGATTTGACGTTTATTGGCCTGGGCGCCATTTTCGGCTCCGGCTGGCTGTTTGCCGCCAGCCATGTGGCCTCCATCGCCGGTCCGGCGGGCATCGCCTCGTGGGTTATCGGCGGCATTGCGGTGCTGCTGCTGGGCATCGTCTATTGCGAGCTGGGCGCGGCGCTGCCGCGTGCGGGCGGTATTATCCGCTACCCGGTGTTTTCTCATGGCGAGCTGATGGGGTATCTGCTGGGCTTTATTACGCTTATCGCGTTTTCCAGCCTGATCTCCATTGAGATTGTCGCCGCCCGGCAGTACGCCGCCGCCTGGTTTCCGATGCTGACACAGCCGAATTCCAGCGACCCGACGCTGCTTGGCTGGGTGGTGCAGTTTTTGCTGCTGTGTTTTTTCTTTGCCCTGAATTACTACAGCGTCAAGACGTTTGCCCGGTCGAACAACTTCATCAGCGTACTGAAGTTTCTGGTGCCGCTGCTGGTGGTGATCACGCTGTTTGCGTTTTTCAAACCCGAGAACCTGCATGTGCAAGGGGTTGCGCCGTTTGGGATGTCCGGTGTGGAGGCGGCGATCAGCGCCGGTGGAATCATTTTTGCCTATCTTGGTCTGACGCCGATTATCTCCGTCGCCAGCGAAGTGCAAAACCCGCAGCGCACCATTCCGGTGGCGCTGATCCTGTCGGTGGTGCTGTCGACAGTCATTTACGTTCTGCTGCAGGTGGCGTTTCTTGGCAGCATACCGACGTCGATGCTGAGCGGCGGATGGGCGGATATCGGCAAGCAGTTTTCGCTGCCGTACCGTGATATCGCCATCACCCTGGGCATGGGATGGCTGGCGTTTATGGTGGTGTGCGACGCCATCGTCTCGCCGAGCGGCACCGGCAATATCTACATGAACGCCACCCCGCGGGTGATCTATGGCTGGGCGAAAGCGGGCACCTTTTTTAAATCCTTCACCTATATCGATAAAGAGTCCGGCATTCCCCGTCCGGCGCTGTGGCTGACCTTTGGGTTATCCATCTTCTGGACGCTGCCGTTTCCGTCGTGGGAACAGCTTATCAGCGTGGTCTCGGCGGCGCTGGTGTTGAGTTACGCCATCGCGCCGGTGACCGCGGCGGGGCTGCGTCGTAATGCGCCGGATTTGCCGCGCCCGTTCCGCGTCCGCGGTTTCGCTGTGGTCGGCCCGGTGTCGTTTGTCATCTCGGCGCTGATCGTTTTCTGGTCCGGCTGGGGAACGCTGTCGTGGCTGCTTGGGCTGCAAATCGTGATGTTTGTGGTGTACATCCTGTGTAAGTCGAAAGTGCCTGTTCATACCGTCAGCCTGGCGCAGCAGGTGAAATCGTCGCTGTGGCTCATCGCCTTTTATGCCCTGATTATGCTGTTCTCCTGGTTGGGTAGTTTTGGCGGGAGCGGCGCGATTGCTCATCCCTGGGATACGGTTGTGGTGGCGGCGATGTCGCTGGGGATTTACTACTGGGGGGCATATACCTGCTTGCCTCAGGCGAATTTTACCGGTGATGAAGAGGAGTAAAGGGGTCTGCTATGGAAACGGTAACGCTCTCATTACCCGCGGCTTACGCGCTGGCTTATCGGGTGCTCAGGGAGAATGGATTTAATGATGCTCATGCGGCGAGTATCGCCGACAACGTGACGGCCGGGGAGCGCGATGGCTGCGCCTCCCACGGCCTGTGGCGATTGCTGGGCATTGTCGAGACGCGGCGTAAAGGGAAAATATCGGGCGAGGCGTTGCCGGTCGTGTCGGATAAAGCCCCGGCGATCGTCCAGGCGGACGCCCGGGGCGCGTGCTCGTTACTGGCCTATACGCACGCGCTGCCGCTGTTGATTGAAAAAGCGCGGACCAACGGTATTGCGGCGCTGGCGATTAATCGCTGCGTCCACTATTCGGCGCTGTTTGCCGATGTGGAGCCGCTCACCCAGGCCGGGTTGGTGGGGATCGCCTGTACGCCGAACCATGCCTGGGTGGCCCCGGCGGGAGGCGTCCGCCCGCTGTTTGGCACTAACCCGCTGGCGTTCGGCTGGCCGCGTGAAGGCAAACCGCCGTTTATTTTCGATATGGCGACCAGCGCCGCGGCGCGCGGTGAAATTCAGCTGCACCTGAGAAACGGCACGCCGTTGCCGCAGGGATGGGGCATCGACCGGGAAGGGCAGCCGACCACCGATCCTCAGGCGGTGCTGGACGGGGCCATGTTGCCCTTCGGCGGGCACAAAGGCTCGGCGCTGGCCGCGATGATAGAGCTTATCGCCGGGCCGCTTATCGGCGACATGACCAGCGCCGAATCGCTGGCGTGGGACGATGGCGCTGGCGGAGCGCCGTACGGCGGCGAGCTGATTCTGGCGCTTGATCCTGTGCGGTTTCTCGGGGATTCGGCGGCCAGTCACCTGGCGCGGGCCGAGCGGCTGTTTAGCGAACTTCAGGCGCAGGGCGCGCGGCTGCCGGGAGAGCGGCGTTTCCTTGCGCGTCAGCGCAGCGAGCGGGAGGGCGTCACCCTAAGCCGCTCTCTGCATGAGGACATCATCGCCCTCAGCCGCGCAGCGCCGTGAGCAGGCGGCTGAACACCTCCGGCAGCGGTTCGTCATACCATAAGGCGTAGAGATCGGCGGGAATGGTCTCTGCCAGCGTCACAAACGTCACTCCCGGCCAGTGGATCAGGGCGCAGGTTTCCGGCAGCAGCGCTACGCCGTTTCCTGCGCTCACCAGCGCCAGCACGGTCTGTGGTTCAAAGACCTGCTGGACGATGAGCGGGTGAAAACCGTGCTCGACGCAGGCGTCATTCACCTGACGGGCAAAATCCCCCCGGTTAAACGACAGCGAAATAAACGGCCGCTGGGCCAGTTCGGCAAGCGGCACCTGGCGACGGCGCGCCAGCGGGTCGCCCTCATGCACGGCGAGGCGCATCGCTTCGCGGGAAATCAGCTGGCAGCGGATATTCGCCTCCACGCAGGGGATGACGTTGCGGTTGATGGCGATATCGATGGTGCGGGCGCGCAGCGCCTCGATTTGCTGCTGCTGAGAGAGCTCGGTGAGCGTCCAGTTGACGTCAGGGTTGCGCTCGCGAAAGGCCTTCAGCCGGGTGAGCAGCGTGCCCCATATCGCGCTGCCGATGATGCCGATATTGATGTGCTGCTTTTCGCTACGGCCAATCTGGCGTACGTAGTTCAGCGACTGTTCGGTGGCGCTGAGCAGGCGGTCGACCTCGGTTTTCAACACCTTCCCGGCGTGGGTTAATACCACCCTGCGGCTGGAGCGCTCGAACAGATCCACCTCAAGGATCTCCTCCAGTTCTTTGATCTGCATACTGAGCGGCGGCTGGGAGATGTTGAGCCTGGCGGCGGCGCGGCCAAAATGCAGTTCGTCGGCGAGCACCTGAAAATAGCGCAGCATGCGCAGGCGGATGCGGCTGATGGCCTGGGGATCGGTCATGTGTGTCGTCAGATAAGGAGAGGGTGCGACCATTTTTGCCACCCTCTCCCTGGCCTGTCAAACCGCAACGGCGGTCTGGTGCAGACGTTCCGCGTTGCTGCGCAGCACGGCGGCGACCAGCGTCAGCAGCAGCAGACCGTAGGCGATGGTCGCAGTGTTGACCGCGCCGTGCAGGCCGAACCGGCTGTTGACCAACGAGGAGACGCTGGCGAACAGCAGCGTGCCGACGGTGCCGCAGGTGAGCAGCGCGGAAATCAGCGTCGGCGAGCTGCGGCTGACCTGTAGCGAACCGTAGCTCATCAGCCCGGAGAACAGGCCGGAGTTAAAGAAGCCGAAGGCGCCGCAGGCGATCAGAATCAGCGTGCCGTTGGCGCTGTTGGTAATCAGCGCGACCGATGCCATCCCGACCAGGGCGCAGGTCAGCAGGAAGGTGCGCAGCTTCATCCACTTCACCGTGAACTGGTTAAGGAACAGGCCGATGGCTTTGGCGACCCAGTACACGGTGGTGTACAGCGCCGCCTGTTCGGGCTGCATCGCAAAGCGCGACTGCAAATACCCCGGCGTCCACATAGTGAAAATCGGCTCCGCCAGCAGGAACAAGAACAGCGCCAGGCAGATAAGCCACACCGAGATTCCCCACGGTTCTGCGGCGGTTTCGGTATGCTGCGTGTCGGATACCGGCGCTTCCGCGCTCGGGAAGCGGGCGCGCAGCACCAAAAGCAGCATCAGGATGCCCAGGCCGCCCATGATGGCGTACATCGCCATCCAGCTGGCGCCGAGTTTGAACATCCATGCCAACAGGAAGGAGAGCGTCGCCCCCGCCAGGCTGAAGAAAAAGTCGGTAAAAATCAGGCTTGATGAGCGACTTTTTTCATCCGGGTTGATGCGCACTACCAGATAACTGCCGATGGTCATAAAGATACCGCCACAGGCGCCAATCACCGCCACGGCGATGCTGAACAGGGTGAGCGTCGGGGTGGTGAACAGCACGACGCTGATAACGATAGTGAGCAGAGAGGCGATCGCCAGCGGCTTTTGCAGTCCCCATTTTTTCATCAGCAGCCCGCCGAGCATGATCGGCACGAACATGCCGATATTCATCAGCGTGAAGACCTGGCCGATAAAGCTCGGGTCTTTATGAAAGGCGGCGCACAGCGGCCCAAGGACGATGCCCAGGGTCGAGACCAGCGCCCCGACAAAGTAGTAGCTCAGGTACGAGATGGCATTCAGGCTGCCGCGGGAGGTATTTTCTGGCATCTGCGGTTCTCCTGGCGGGCGTGCTGCCCGCCTGTGGCTGTGGGTCAGCGGTAGTTCTTCACGAACTGGCTTATCAGACGGATAAAGTCGTCGGTCACCATGGCGGCGCACTTCAGCGTCTGTTCATGGGATAGCTCAACGTCGCTCAGCCCTTCCGCCATGTTGGTAATGGCGGAGACCGCCAGCACCTTCAGGCCGCAGTGGCGGGCGACAATCACCTCCGGTACCACCGACATCCCCACCACGTCGCCACCCATGTTCTGCATCATGCGGATCTCCGCGGCGGTTTCGAAGTTGGGGCCGGGGTAGGAGACAAATACCCCGTTGTGCAGCGGCAGGTTCAGCGCGCGGGCAGTGGCGTGCAGCTGCTGGCGCAGGTCGCGGTCGTAGGCGTTGGCGAGGCTGAAGAAGCGCGGGCCGAAGCGGTCGTCGTTCGGGCCGACCAGCGGCGTTGACGGCATGGTGTTGATGTGGTCGCTCAGCGCCACCAATGAGCCTGCCGGGATATCGGTATTCAGCGACCCGGCGGCGTTGGTGCAGAACAGGAATTCGCAGCCGAGCAGTTTAAAGGTGCGCACCGCGTGGGTCATGATGCCCATCCCGACGCCTTCATAAAAATGGCCGCGACCCTTCATGCACAGCAGGTCGACGCCGTGCAGGCTGCCCATCACCACCTCACCGGCGTGGCCGATGACGGTGCTGACCGGAAAGCCCGGCAACTCCTCATACGAGATGACGGTTTTGTTTTCCAGCTTGTCGGCCAGCGCGCCGAGGCCGGAGCCGAGGATCATCGCTATCCGCGGCGCAAAGTCCGGCTTCGCGGCACGCAGGATCTCGGCGGCGTCATACGGGGCATCGTTAAACATCGAACGGGACATAAGGCACTCCTGAATAGCGTGGTTTGCGCTTATTCTCGAAGGGCAACGATTTGGCTTCCAATATGATTAACGCGCGTATTGATTCGTGTTTTGTATTGATGAGGGGTGGGAAGGTGGAAATTCAAGGGGTTAGGGCAGGCAGAGGGAAGGACAGGGAGGGAAAATGGGGAAGGAAGTGTGATGGGGGTCACTGGAGGGATAGTTATTCTTTCTGATAGCGTAATGTTTTTTCTAAAATAATAGATGAATATCAATTAATTAAATATATTAATTGCATTATAAATATACGCTTTATGTATTTATGGAGTTTTAAATAATTATTTGTCATTATTCTTGATATTAAGAGTATGATACTTGGTCACTAAAAAAAACAGGGCTATTGAATGGATACAGTAGAGGAGTTAAACGGAACGTATTTCTATGATGGCTCATCGAACCTGAGTGCTGGTGAGTTATTCTTCTGGATCATGATAGATGAGACCCTTGACCATTTCGGTATTTCAGATATAGCGGCAGTAACAGGTGTCTATCTCGGTTCAAACAGTGTAACTGTTGCAGGTAAGCTCGCAGGCGCAACACCTGGGACATCGGTAGCATCGATCTATTCAAGAAAGTTATTCCGTGATCGTATGATGCCAGTCAGATTACCGACATGGATTGGTTATCCTCCACATGCTAAAAGAGTAATGACTCAACGACTTGGCACGTTTGTCGGTAGAACTATTCCTGTTATAGGGTGGGTTGTTCTTGCAGTTGATGTATCCACTATTACATTTAAAGCAGTAAACAAATTTAACATCATTGCACATCCTTCTGATCGTTTATGGTAGGTGCTGTATGAATAATTCGGTTGACATAGAAAAGCAGGTAATGGACTGGTATCAAAAGAACTGGAATAAACCTGTATTTCCCTTTTTCAGACGTCCAGTTTTGACGATGGAAACCAGCTTGTCAACGGGGGAATACCCATGGGCAAATGTGGATGCACAAGAAATTCTTGAGTCATTTTTTTCTGAGTTTCGGGTAGAAAAAAGAGGCTTTTCATTCATCAAATATTGGCCCAACGAAGAAACGTTTATGCCGCTGAATTTTTTACGCCCAAAAAATGAAAAATGGCACAGGACTGAACCTGTACCATTAACATTAAAAATGCTTGTGGAGTCAGCAAAAGCAGGTCACTGGCTTTATGATTAATCAAAGGAGTTAAAAATGGCAATTCCCTCACACTTATGGCTCAAAGACGATGGTGGTGCGCTTATTAAAGGTTCGTCAGATGTGATGAATCGTGAAGGAAGTATAGAAATCATAGGGTTTGGTCACGGTCTTCATATTCCTACAGACAACAACACAGGGAGGATTACGGGAACCCGCATTCATGCCCCAATGGTGATTGAAAAAGAATTTGATAGCTCAACCCCTTATCTCTACAAAGCCGTAGCTACGGGGCAATCTCTGCAAAGTGCTGAAATAAAATGGTATAGAATAAATGATGCAGGGCAGGAAGTAGAATATTTCAATATGCTGCTTGAGGGGGTGAAAATTGTTTCTGTAATTCCTGTCATGTACAACACTAAAACAGTAGAAAAGTGTAATCACATGGAGCGCGTTGAATTCCGATACGAGAGGATTACATGGAAATACTGTGATGGGAATATTCAATATACTGACGCATGGAATGAAAGGGTTACGGTCTAGGCTAGAAAAACCTCTTTGGTAGGTTAATGTATCGGCAAAAGGCGATATATGAGCGGCGTGATCGCCTTTTCTCTGTATGAGTGATTTATATGTATATCTGACGTCCCCCGATAATCCTGATGCCACCGGGGGAGTATTGTTATCAACGGAAGGTGTTTTTATTCCGCTCTACCATGGCGATAAATTCCAGGATTTGCTGCTGCTTGCGGTTCGACAGCGCCTGCACGCGGCGAAACGCGTCTTCCAGCGTCGGTTCCATGGTTTTGGCGGTCAGCACAATGCACTCTTCCATCACCCGCACCTCCAGCTTTCTGCCGGTGGTAAACCCTGCTTTTGCCAGCCACTGGCCTTTTAAAATCAGTGCCGGTATGCGGTCGTGCTTCGGGTAGTTGGTGATATAGGCCACCGTGTAACTGCGCAGCGTGGAAGGAAACACTACAGGTTTGGCGAGTTCTGCAATAGAATCGAAGTCAGTCATGGTCTCTATTCTCAGTCAATAGGGGTTGTGATGAGCGATGTGGCCGTGTTGCAGCACGGCTACATCGCGCTAAATACCTGTTTATATCATCAGAAAATAAAGAGACAGTCCAGCTGAAAATAAAACGTAATGGGAATAAATCGGCGTATTCTTCTGAATGCAAAACGAATGTTTCTTAATGATCTGAAAACAGACTGGGTAATAATATACACCCTATGCATTGGGCCTTTCGATAATATTTCAGGGCCCAATGTGAACAGGCGTTATATTTACAGTCTTGCCATCTGATGCTGTTTAAAATGCTCTGCCTGCGCCAGCACGCCCATATACATATCATCATTCGCCACCGGCGGGAACTTGTGCTTATACAACAGGATAAGCTCTACTTTGAGTTTTGCTTTGATGTCGTCGCGTTGGCTCCAGTCCGGTTACTTTGAGGTGTTATCCACTACGGCCTTCATCTCTTTCGCGAGCGTCAGCATCTTTTCGTCGTCATAGGTGAACTGATACTTGTCGTGCATAGTCTTGATCTCTGCAATGGTGGCAACCTTGCAGCACCCGGCCTGGTCTTCGTACTGCGCCAGTTTGCTGTCGCCGCGCTTAACGCGCTCGGCCAGCTCTTCCGGCGTGCTGCGCCAGGTGTGGCCGTCAGCTCCTGACCGTACAGCGCGATATCACGGCTTTTCCCCTGGCGGTATCCCATAATGTATCTTCAAAGCCTTTCTTTACTTTGGCTTTTTTTGTTGGTGCTTTGGCCATGATGAACTCGTTCTGGAAAAATTTTGTCGTTATTGTAGCGACAAAAGCGCTGAATTTCTGCTTTCCGTCAGACTAAACGTTGCTGGCATCAGTAAGCGGGAGCTCAGTAGGCTGCTGCCCGTCTCGAACGGAACCACCCACAGGCGCAGCGTTTTTCCACCGGAATGGTGGTACTCAAAGGGATGCGCCAACGGGGCGGAAAACCCCTCATGCTTCGGATAAATGAGCAGCATATCGCCTTCGCCCTGCAGATGATTCACCCCGTAGGCCAGCATCTGGTACAAATCGCTTTGTGACAGGTTGAATTGCGTCTTATCCGTTGCAACGATCTTCCACTTCATATCGCAGAGAACAGGCGATCTTGCGCAACCGGTATGCGGGATAAGACAAATATCGGGTCTGAGCTGAAAAAGGGGAGAGTTACCGTGCTGCACAAGATAGTGCGACCTGGATTGCGCTTTCACCTGCCAGAGTGGATGGCAGTGCTGGCGTAGCCATGCAGTGACGAAGGCTTCGAATACGGCCTCCATCGGGAAGAGTAGCGAGATGGCGTCTGTGTTTCCCTGCATACAATGCGGAGACTCGCCACGCAGAATGAGTCTGGTCCACTCCAATGCCTTTGTGTAGTGCTGCATATGGCGATCAAGTCGAACCTGCTTAAACGCGATCTCGACATTGTGTACTTCAGGAATCGGTTCGAACAGTGCTTGTAACCGACTGAGCGCCTGCAGAAGAACCGGATTACGGGTATAGCCATACACGTTTTCGATGGCGGTTTTGAGCAACCGGTTTTCAGGTCGCTCTACGCGATATTCATCGTATTCCACAAAGAAACGATCACGGCGGACGCTGTTCCATTTTAGCTGCTCGCTGATATGCAATTTACCCTTTAGCCAGGGCAGATTTTCCTGCTGGCGCAGGTAATCATGTTTTAGCCCTTTCTGCACGATAACGTCCAGGCTGGTAATAAATTGTTGAATAAAAACATCCATTAAGGACATTTTGGAGGCCTTCACACTTGCTGATGCGGATTCTATGTGGCGGAAGGCTTTTAGTGTTTTCAGCATCATCAAAAGTTGCTGTCGGGCGAGATTTTTGTCGTCCTGGTATTTGCCTGTTTTTGGTAGTACTTCGATGAATCGTTGCTGGGGGAGGGCTATCACTCCTACGTAGTTTTTGACCTGAATAACCTTCACCCCGTTCAGCGTTCTCAGGGAAAGCAACCGCTGGTCGTCGCTTTCTTTGTCTTTCAGGCAGCGTTGTTCGAGCCAGTTGAACGCTGGCTCGGGGATGGACTCTGCATCGCAGAGCCGTGCTTTATTCTTTTCGCTGACCAGATAACCGTATTCAAAAACGGAGTAAGACGTACCCTGAGTCATCGCCGCTACTCCGTGGTTCCCGTTTGTGCATCGTAGATTTGTTGGTAGGCGCGCGGGTTATCCCAGACGCTATCGTTGTCCTTGCATAGCTGATAACTTACACCTGCCTCCTGTAAATCATCTATCGCGGTTTGGCCGAACAGCGTGGCTAAATCATTCTGGTTTTCCACTGAACGCACGAACCGCAGGGAATCCTCTTTTTTCTGGTTATCGCCGAGCACCAGGCGAATTTTTTGCCAGTCGTTGTAGAAATACTCTTCCAGCAGCGGTAATACTTTATTTTTCATCACGCGTTTCAGTTTTTTAAATGCTTCTGTAGGGTCATCCTTTTCCTGAACAACGGACATGAAGAAGGCATGTCCCAGTGTATGCTCGCTGTCATACAAGGCCTGAATTCTGGCGTTTAATGTGGTCAAGAGCGCTTTAAGATCGATGCCTTGAACCACAGTATCGCTTAACACCGTTGTATCTGGCATCAATGCTTCAAACTCAAAACGACGACGTAGTGCGGTGTCCAGTGCTGTGAGTGAACGGTCAGCTGTATTCATTGTGCCAATCAGGAAGAGATTGTTCGGTACCGAGAAGGGTTTGGAAGAATAAGGCAGGCTAACGCTGAGTGCCTCGCTCTCTCCTGTACGCTTGGACGTTTCAATCAGCGTGATTAATTCTCCAAATATTTTGGAAATATTGCCACGGTTTATTTCATCAATAATTAAGACGTAGTTCTGCTTTTTCTTCGGTGCTGATGATTCTGGCGTGGCGGGAATATGCCAGGTTTGAATCAAATAATTCAGAATGCCGCAAACATACGAGATGTTGTAAATATTTTCTTTTTCGCCTTGATACAGACGACGAATGTTCTCAATGGAGGCGGCATATCCTTTACTGAGTTGATCGTTTTTCGACTGCGACGGGAAAATACGGAAGGTACTGTTATTGGCATAGGAAACGCGAAACAGGCTACCGTTAGTGGTTTTGAGCGTCACCTCACCCTGTTCTGCACATTGTGCTTTGAATTGCTCAATTGCATCATCCAACGCGAGTTGTACAGTGGCGTCGCCAAAGGTTGCATCTTCACAGATTTGCTTAAAGACGCCGGGCTTAATGTCGTAGCGAACGCTACCATCGTCGTTGGTTTCCGCTCGCAGCCCCTCAATAAACTCTTCGTAGCCAAAACTTTGGTGGAACGTAATAAAGCGAACGCGTTTTTTCCCAGTGAGTGAGTCGTAGATTTTTTTGAGTTCGTTACGGCGTTCCGTCTTTTCTTTTCCATCCAGTCGTGTGAAGGCTTCTGGTTCGCAGGCTCGCACGGCGATTTCTATAGTTTTGTAGGTTTTTCCTGTTCCTGGTGGGCCATACAGAATCAGGTTTTTAGGGGGAAGAATATCGTCAGGAGCGAAACCTTGACCTTCATCATCAGATGTCGAGGAACTACTTTCCATAACGGCATTGCTGTCATCTTCTATCTCTAACTCATAGAGATGCCAGAGTGACATATTGAGTTCTATATCGTCAGGGTCATTATCGAGCGCTTGGCGAAGTCTGGTTTTTAACGCGAGATTTAATGTAAACCATCTTAGTGGAGACCACTCGCCGACCTCTGGCAGCCCAAGCTGGAAGTAGTTATTGCAATAGCTATAGACTCGAAAGAAAACACCTTCATTGATAATGCTTGTTATCTGAGTAGGGTAGAAGGCAGCAAACGTGCGGCTACATAATGCACGATAAAATTTCTTAAGCTTGCCCTGGTCTTTCAATGACTGTAAGCGTTTATGGGCTTGCTCAAAAACATCGATCGTACAACCAGAGGCGATGAGTTTTGTAAGCTCTCGCAGATCATCCTTCGCATGAATAAATTCTTCATGGGACATACCGCCCTGTCGAAGACTGGCGACTTTGTTGTCGCGGGTATACCAGAGATCCTGAATGGTTTGATCGCTAAAGTCAGGTTTTTCACGCTGAACTCTGGAGGCAATTTCCCGGTATCCCGGTCCCCATTCACTGTTGTGAACACTGTTTTGCTGTGCAAATTGCCGAAAGAAAGGTGCTAAAGATTGCGGGTCCTGTACCATCTGCTTCTCTCTGAGATAGTTCTGCTGTGTGATAGATAAGAGTTATACCAGAACAGCAAAGGAATTGCGTTTACCATAACAGGTGGGGGGAATCACCTGACGCGCAGCAACGTTTCCACCCGATGTCATTTTCCTGACACTTTGGTTCATTACGGTGTTAGCTCCTCATCAAGGACGCTAACAATATGAAAATCAAAATTATTCCTCTGGTAATCGGTTGCACTCTTTCTTTCTCCACGCTGGCGGCAGCGCCGCAGGCCGAGCGCTATGTGGTGAGCTTCCCGCAAGGTTCCCACGTCCGTTATGACGGCGCGTTCGCAAGTGCGTTTCCCAACGGGTTGCCGGTCGGCATGGGTTCAGGTCTGTTGTTTACCGGCAAGCAGGGCGATGCGCTGACGTTTGTCACGATGACCGATCGCGGCCCGAATGCCGATTCGCCCAACGTTGGTAAAAACGAAGCCAAAATCTTCGTCGCGCCGGAGTTTGCGCCGCTGCTGATGAATATTCGCGTGCAGAATGGCAAAGCGCAGGCTATCGATGCCCGTCCCCTGCATGATGAAAAAGGCAATATTAACGGTCTGCCGCTGCAAAGCGGGGTGATTGGATCGACCAACGAAGTGGCGCTCAGCGATACGCTAAAGACGCTGCGCGGCGATAACCGCGGCCTGGATACCGAAGGCATCACGCCGGACGGCAAGGGCGGCTACTGGCTGTGCGATGAGTATGGCCCGTTCCTGATTAACGTCGACCGCCAGGGCAAGATCCTCGCCATGCACGGGCCGCAGGCGGCGGAGGGGGAGACATCCATCGCTGGCGGGCTGCCGAACATACTCAAATGGCGTCAGCCGAACCGTGGGTTTGAAGGTGTCACCCGCATGCCGGACGGGCGCATTATAGCGGCGGTGCAGAGCACGCTGGACATCGACGGCAAGAGCAAAAAAAGCGCGCTATTTACCCGCCTGGTAAGCTTTGACCCAGCGACCGGGAAAACCGCCATGTACGGTTATCCGATAGACCGCGCGGCCTACGCGAAAAACAGCGATGCCAAGGTAGGCGATATCGTGGCGCTCGACAATCAGCACATCCTGATTATCGAGCAGGGCGGCGATAAAGACGGCGCGATGCGCAACCTTATCTATAAAGTGGATCTGAGCAAGGCCAGCGACCTGGCGGCGTTCGACAAGCCTGGCGAATACCCGGAGTTTGCGGATGCTAACGCGCTGGCGGCGCGCGGGATTACGCTTGCCGATAAAACGCTGGCGGTCGATTTGCGCCAGCTTGGCTGGCAGCAGGAAAAAGCCGAGGGGCTGGCGCTTATCGACAGCAGAACGCTGGCGGTGGCCAACGATAACGACTTCGGCGTGAAAACGGGGCTGCAAAACCCGGTTGCGGGCAAGAAGCTTAAGGATTACCGGGTCAACGAGCAGGGCGCGCTTACCGTTGAGGGTAACGCGGTTGCCACCACTATCGGCGTGAAACCGCTGGAGAAGCCGGAGTCGGACAGCGAGCTGTGGGTAGTGACACTGCCTGAAGCGCTGATGTAAATCCCCTCACCCTGACCCTCTCCACTGTGGGGAAGCGGGCTTCGTGCGGTTACGTCATATGACTTTGCGCATTTGCTGAAGCCTGCTTCCAGTTTGGGATCAAAAAATATCAATAATAGTGTGGACACTCCTTTATTTGTATATGCTTTTTTGTATATACAATAAAGGAAGGGTACACTATGCCAACAGAGTTCGAATGGGATGCCAACAAGGCGAAAAGCAACCTGCAAAAGCATGGTGTTCGTTTTGACGATGCGGTTTTGGTTTTCGACGATCCCCGCCACTTATCGCGGCAGGATCGATATGAAAATGGCGAACGCCGCTGGCAAACCATTGGGCTTGTGCATGGCCTGGTGATTATCTTGGTTGCGCACACGGTTCGTTTCGAAAGTGGCGATGAAATTATCAGAATCATCAGCGCGCGAAAGGCTGATCGTAAAGAGAGGAACCGTTATGAGCGTTATTAAACATAAGCGCGGTGGTACGATCACGCTGAGTGCGCAGCAGGAGGCGGAAATAAAAGCCCTGGCGGACAAACCTGACGAGAATATCGACTACAGCGATATTCCTGCAACGGATGATGCGCAGTGGACAGACGCCGTGCGAGGGAAGTTTTATCGTCCATTAAAGACCCAGGCCTCAGTGCGTATTGATGCCGATGTGATGGAATGGCTGAAACGGCCTGGAAAAGGTTATCAGACGCGCCTGAACGCGATTCTGCGTGAAGCGATGCTTCGCGATCGGAATAAGAAATAGCGAGCGTCTGGCGACCTGTTGATGCCCGATAAGCTCAGCGTTATCGGGCATCAGGTTTTACTTCCGTAGCCCTGAGAACGCCGCGCGAAT
>Ga0213878_10000497_pt1 | contig 14729 bp, 9 predicted proteins | sample VelepicoBEBS_R02_FD_161053 | JGI IMG/M metagenome (GOLD analysis project Ga0213878, IMG submission 161053) | Vellozia epidendroides bulk soil microbial communities from rupestrian grasslands, the National Park of Serra do Cipo, Brazil - BS_R02 | ecosystem: Environmental > Terrestrial > Soil >... | reverse complement strand
CGCGAATGGCTCGCTGCGCATCGCCGCGCGCTCGACGCGATCCTCGCCGGTCCCGAAGCCGAACGTTCCGCGCCCCATGGCCTCGAATTGCTGTACGAACTTCTCGACGAATGGGACGAAGCGGCAAGCGGCGGTTTTCCCTGCACGTTGAGCGACTATGCGGCGCTGTTCGACGCAGCGCTTGCAAGCGTGCGCGCCCCCCCCGGGCAGGGCGGCCATCCGCGCCTCAAAATTCTGGGTCTGCTCGAAGCGCGCCTCTTGAGCTTCGACCGCATGATTCTGGCTGGGCTGGACGAAAAGGTCTGGCCGCCCACAGTGGACACGGACGCCTTCCTCAACCGGCCGATGCGCGCCGAGCTTGGGCTGTCGGCCCCCGAACGGCGCATCGGGCAGACGGCGCATGACTTTGTGGCCGCGCTCGGCGCGCGTGAGGCGGTCATCAGCCGCGCGAAAAAGCGCGCTGGCGAGCCGACGGTCGCCTCGCGCTTCCTTCTGCGCGTGAGCGCCGCGGCCGGCGCCGACATGATCAAGCAAGCGGAGCGGCGCGGCGAGATCTATCTCGCCTACGCGCGCGCGATCGATGAGCCCGAAGTCGTCGCGGCTGTCAGTCGGCCGGAGCCGCGTCCCCCGGTCGAACTGCGCCCGCGCTCACTCAGCGTCACGCGTATCGAGACGCTGCGGCGCGATCCGTATGCGATCTACGCCGAGCGCATCCTGAGGCTCCAGCCTCTGGATCCGATCGAACGCGAACTCGGGCCGCGCGAAGCCGGCGAAGCCTGGCACGGCGCGCTTCAAGATTTCGCCGACCTCTACCCTTCCGGGGGGCTGCCGCCGCGGGCGCGCTCGGACCTTGTCCGCTTTGCCCGCGCGCGCTTTGCGTTGCTGCTCGTGGACCCCGCTTTTGAAGGCATGAACTGGCCCAACATCGAGAAAGCGATCGATTTCGTTCTCGACTTCGAGCGCAGGAGCCGCGGCGAGATCGTGCGCATCCTGGTCGAACGGCCAGGCAAGATCGTCCTTCCGCTGCGTACCGGAGCTGAGTTCACCCTGACGGCGCGCGCCGATCGCATCGACATAACGCGCTCGGGCGGCGCGACGTTGATCGACTACAAGAGCGGGTCGCCGCCGGGCGCCAAGGAAGTCAAGATCGGCCTTGCTCCGCAATTGTCGCTGGAAGCCGCGATCCTGATGCGCGGCGGCTTCGAGGGTTTGGACGCCGTCAAGCCGGAGCGCGCGCTCTACCTTAAGCTCGGCGGCCCTAACGGCGGAAAGGAACAGCCTGCAGGAGGCGAAGACGCCGATATCCGCGACCTTGCGGAACAGCATTTCGCCGGGCTCGAGGCGCTCGTCGACCAGTTCGCCTGCGAAAGCACCCCCTATCTCTCGCGCCCGATGCCGAAATTCGCCAGCCGGTATTCGGATTACGATCATCTGGCGCGGGTCAAGGAATGGTCGCTGACGGGCGGCGCCGCGAACGGCGACTCGGGGGACCCGTCGTGAGCCGCCGTCTCGTCATTCCGGACACGCTCCGGAAGATGCAGTCGCAGGCGTCGAATCCAAAGGCGTCCGCCTGGGTGTCGGCAAATGCGGGCAGCGGCAAGACGCATGTGCTGACCCAGCGGGTGCTACGTCTCCTGCTCGCCGGCACGTCGCCCGGACAGATTCTTGGCCTGACTTTTACCAAGGCGGCCGCGGCCAACATGGCGACGCGCATCTTCAACACGCTCGCGCTATGGGCGAGCCTCAGCGACGAAGCGCTCGGCGCCGCGATTGTGGAGACCGGCGCCGAGAAGCCATCGCCGCAGGACCTCGTATTCGCCCGACAATTGTTCGCGCGCACGATCGAGACGCCTGGGGGCTTGAGGATCCAGACTCTTCACGCCTTCTGCGAAAGGCTCCTGCACCTCTTCCCCTTCGAGGCGAACGTTCCTGCGCATTTCAGAGTGATCGACGAACGCGAGGCCGGGGCGCTTATCGAAGAAGCGCGAGACGAGGCGATCGCGTCTGCCAGAAACTCGTCGGTCTGGAAAGAGCTGGAACGCGTGTCGCGCGACGCCGGCGCCTTCAAATTCGACGATCTCTTGCGGGAGACGCAGGCCTTCGCCGAGACCTTTGCGGCCTTCGACGACGCCCGGGAGTTCGCGGCGGCGTTGCGAGGCCCTCTCGGCCTCGCGAACGGGGAGACGACCGGAAGCGTCGAAGCCGAGATGTTTGGCGGCGGCATCGGCCGGAGGCGTCGTCAGGACTGGGCGCGGGGGCTCGGCGCTGGCAAGAAGAGCGATCGGGAGTTCGCGGCGAAACTGCGCGAAGTTGATGGCGACGGCGCGCTCGACGCGCGAATCGGTGCGCTTCTCGAGGCGTTCTTCACCAAGGGGGGCGAGGGCGATCCGTTCAAGGGCGACTTGACGACCAAGGCGCTGCAGCGAAACGTTCCCGAGCTCGAAGCTGATCTCCATCGCGAGCAGGACCGACTGATCGCGCTACGTGACCGTCGCCGCGCCGCCCTGATAGTCGAGCGCAGCGAGGCCTTGTTCGCCGTCGGGCGGGCGGTCCTGATGGCGTTCGCCGATGCCAAGGCTCGCCGCGGAGAGCTCGACTTCGCCGACCAGATCGCAGGCGCGCTCAGGTTGGTGACACGCTCGAGCGCCGCCTGGGTGCTGCGCAAACTCGACGCCAGACTCGATCATCTGCTGATCGACGAGGCGCAGGACACCTCGCCCGAGCAATGGCGCATCCTTGTCGCGCTGAGCGCGGAGCTTTTTGCCGGGCAAGGCGCCAGGACGGGCCGACGGACCATTTTCGCAGTCGGCGACGAGAAGCAGTCGATCTTTTCCTTTCAGGGCGCAGCGCCCGAGTTGTTCGCCAAGATGCGGCGCTTCTTCGAGCAGCGCCATCGCGACGCCGAGCTGCGCTTCGAGAGCGTGCCGCTCAACTTTTCCTTCCGCTCGGCGCCGGCGATCCTCAAGGCGGTGGACAAGACGTTCGGGGAGCAGGAGGCCTGGCGCGGCGTCGGCGCCGCCGGCGAGCCGTCGCCTCAACATGAAGCCGTCCGCAGCGCGATGAAGGGCGTCGTGGAGCTCTGGCCGACGATCAAGCCCGCGCCGGCCGCCGATCCGGAAGACTGGCGCATGCCGCTCGACGAGTTGTCGCGCGACGAACCGGCGGCGACGCTCGCATGCCGAATCGCGAAGACAATCGAAAAATGGCTTTCGCCGGAGTCGCGCGAGCGCGTCGCCGACCACGACGGCGCGCCCCGACGCATTCGTCCGGGCGACGTGATGATCCTGGTTCGCATCCGGAACGGCTTTTTCGATGCGATGATTCGTGCGCTCAAAGACCACAAGGTGAAAGTCGCAGGCGCCGACCGGCTGATGCTGCGCGACCATATTGCGGTGATGGACCTTGTCGCCGTTGGCCGGGCGGCGCTCGCGCCGGACGACGATCTGACGCTCGCCTGCGTCCTCAAGTCGCCGCTTGTCGGCCTCAAGGAGGATGATCTCTTTGCGCTCGCCGCGAACCGCGGCGGATCGCTCGGCCGGGCGCTCGCGGCCTCTCCGGACGAGCGCGCCCGTAACGCCGCGCGAAGGCTTGCCATCTGGCGCGCGCGCGCGGGGGCAGTTTCGCCCCACACGTTCTACACCCTTCTTCTGGGCGAAGATGGCGGCCGGAAGGCGCTGCTCGGGCGGCTCGGGCCCGACGCGGCCGACCCGACGGACGAATTCCTCGCGCTCGCGCTCGCGCACGAGCAGCGCGCAGCGCCGTCGCTGCATCGCTTCCTCGCCGAAGTCGAGGCCGCCGACACCGCGATCAAGCGCGACATGGAGAGCGAAAGCGAGGGCGTCCGGGTCCTGACCGTCCATGCGAGCAAGGGGCTCGAGGCGCCGATCGTCTTTCTGCCGGACACCTGCGGCGCCCCAGACGGGCGGCACGACCCCAAACTCCTGCGCCTCGCCGCAGCCGGGCCGAACGGCCCGCCTCTTTTCGCCTGGAGCCGAAAGAAGGATGACGATTGCCGCGCGATGGCGGACGCCCGGGCGGAAAGGCGCGAGGCCGAGGCGGGCGAACATCGGCGCCTGCTCTATGTCGCGATGACCCGTGCGGCGCAGCGCCTCGTCGTCGCCGGCTACGAGACATCCACGGGCCGTTCCAAAGGGTGTTGGTACGATCTCGTCGAATCCGGCCTCCGGGAATCAATGACGGATTCCCCCGCGCCCTGGAGCGGCGGAGAGACGATCCGGCGCTTCGGCGAAAGTCTTTTCGCGGACGACCTCGGCGAAACCCCGTTGCCCCTGGCCTCGGCGCTCCTCCCGGCCTGGCTCTCGGCCAAGGCGGCCCCGGACGCACCGCCTGCGCCTCTGCGGCCCTCGCGATTGGGCCTCATGCGCGAAAGCGAGCGAGTCAACGAAGGACGTCTTGCGCACGCCCTGCTGCAGATGCTGCCCGATGTCGCCCCGGAGCGCCGCGCCGCCGCAGCCAAGGCGTATCTCGACACGCTCGGCGGCGCGCTCGGCGCTGCGGCGCGCGTGACGTTGTCGGCTCAGGTCCTGAGCGTGATCGAGGCGCCGGAACTCGCGGCGCTGTTCGGCCCCGGCTCCCGTGGCGAAGTGTCGCTGGCCGGTGTGTTGCGACGGCCCGGCCGCGCGGATGCGCCCTACAGCGGGCGCCTCGATCGGCTGCTCGTGACAGGAGGCGCGGCATCAATCGTTGACTTCAAACTGGGCGCCGCGCCGACGGCGCCGTCGCCCGCCCATCTCGCTCAACTCGCCGTCTATCGCGCGGCGTTGCAGGCGATTTATCCCACGCTCCCTGTCCGCGCCGCGCTCGTCTACATTGATGGGCCGACGCTTCGGCCGATTGAGACCGGGGAGCTCGACGCGGCGCTTGACGCGGTTGACGACGCCTGAGAAGAACGGGCTTGTGAAATCGAGTTCCCCGGGCTGTGGTCAAGTGTCAACTGGAGCGCCTTGATGACGTCGCATTTCATGGGCAGGGTCCGGCCGCGATGGGAAGCGGAACAGTCTGGGCGGGCGCCCAAATTGTGAGAGCGATATTTTGAAACGAGAGTGGCGAAGTCGGCCGCGGCGGCTGCGCGCATATGCAGCAGTCGTGCTTGCGGGCGGAATTGTCGTTTGTGGTCAGTGGGATGTGGCGGCGGAATCGCTGCGGGCGCCGTCTGGCATGGTGTCTTACACCCATCCGGTCGTAAGGAATGGCAAGCGGCTCCTGTGGCATGGCGCCTGGCGCGGCAGGACCGGCCACGAAATGGCCCGGCTCGCGCCTGCGAAAGTCGCAATTGTCCAAAAACAGCAACCCCAATCTGCGCCGCCGGTCGCCAAGCCACCGCCGCAATCGCAAAATTCGAAACCTTTTTCGATTGTGGCCGACCCCGACGATTTGGCGGCGAGCCAAATGGCGAGGGACTTCGCGGCGGTGCTGAGCGACAAGGGCGCTCCCGGCCGCGCCATCGTAGGCTCCACGTCGCCAAACGGCCTCGCCAAGGTGGCGCGGGTGGATATGGCGGATTTCGCCGTTGTGACGCTCGACTCGCTGCTCTCCAGCGCTAAAATGGATCCGGACTGGCCGAAACGGTCACCGCTGGTCGTGCGTCTCGCTGCGGAAACGCTGGAGGTGGTCGCGCCGCGCGACGTCAAGTCGATCGCGGATCTTCAGGGCAAGACGGTGAGCGTCGGCGACCCGGACAGCGCCACCGCGACAAGCGCCCGGCTCCTTTTTTCGCGGCTGGGAATTTCAGTCAATCCGATCTACGAACCGCTGACGGACTCGCTCGAGGCGCTTTCGGCCGGGAAACGAGGCGCCGTCGTGGTGCTCGGCGCCAAAGACGCGCGCGCGCTCGGCGACTTCGGCGGGGACGGCGGATATCATCTCGTCGCAATTCCCTGGTCGGCGAGCCTCGAGTCGATCTACGCGCCGGCCCGCGTCGGATCCGCGGATCGTCCGAACCTTGTCTCCGCCAACGACACTGTCGAAACGGTCGCGGAGCCTTTGGCGCTCATCGCGCTTGACGCGGCCGCCGGTTCGCAGCGCGCCGATGCGGTCGGTCGTGTTGCGCGCGCGTTCTTCGAAAACTATGATGGCTTCCTGAGCGATGACCGAGCCGCGCAGTGGCGTGACATCAATCTCGCGGCCGATCCGTCGATGCCGGATTTGACGTGGCCTCGACTTGCTGGGGCGCAGGGATGGATCGACGAACACAAGACGACCGCCGACGCCTCGCTCGACGCATTTCGCGCGTCAGCGAAATCGGCGGCTGACGCAAGCGGTGGACCTAAAGCCGAGGATTCGGATCGGCTCTATGAGGATCTCACACGCTGGCGGAGTCTGATGCAGTAGAGGAGGACGAGCACTGCCAATCCAATGGAAAGTTCTCGCCGGCCTCGTCGCGGGCCTCTGCGCGGGAGTTCTAGTCGTTGCATTCTTCCCGCGTATTCAACCGTCGGCTACGACGGAGAAGGCCGCCGTGGAACAGCCGGTTTTCGTGGCTCGGCCCGCCGCTCCGACGCAAAGGACCTCGGCAATCGGTGGTCACCCGGTGGCCAAGGACGTGATCAACAAGCTCGCCACCGCGCTTCGCGGGCCCACGACCGAAGCGACGCCAATCGCTTCGCTTTCGATTCCGATCGACGACGGGCGACGCCTCTGCGCCGAGGGCCTGGTCGCCTTCGCCAAGGGCGACATCGCGACCGCCCGCGCCTTCCTGCAGCGAGCCGCCGAAGATGGCGACGCGCGCGCGCTGATGGCGCTCGGCGACACCTACGATCCAACGACGTTGACACGCCTCGGCGCGGTCGGAATCAGGGGTGACGAGGGCACGGCGCGAAGCTACTATTCACGCGCGCTGGCCGCGGGCGTCGGCGGGGCGCGCGAGCGCATCGCCGCGTTGGCGTCGAAGTAGCCTGGGCGAGCAGCCCGCGCGGTTCCCGACGACGGACGGAGGCGAGCGGGGTTTGCTGGCGGCCTTTGTCTCAGTGAAGGAGCGTCGTCGGCCGCTTGGGCCCTTCAGACCAAAGCGATGCGCGGCGACGGAGCAGCGGCGCGCACATGTTCGTCGGTGTGGTCTTCGAATTTTTTGAAGTTGTCTCGGAACATCTGCACCACGCGGCCAGTGGTCTCGGCGAATTCGCCCTTGCTGCGCCAGGTCTTGATCGGATCGAGAATATGCGGCTCGACGCCGGGGACCTGCTCGGGCACGGCGAGGCCGAAATGCGGATCGGTGCGGAACGCAGCTCTGTGCAGCGAACCGTCGAGCACTGCCGAAAGCAGACGGCGGGTCACGCGGATCGGCATCCGCCGTCCGACGCCGAACTTGCCGCCCGTCCAGCCGGTGTTGACCAGCCAGCAGTCGACGTGATGGCGCCCCACAAGGCCGCGCAGAAGATTGCCGTAGACGGCCGGGTGAAGCGGCATGAAGGGCGCTCCGAAGCAGGTCGAGAAGGTCGCCTGCGGTTCGGTGACCCCCTTTTCCGTGCCCGCGACCTTGGCCGTATAGCCGCTGAGAAAGTGATACATCGCCTGCGCGGGATCGAGCTTGGCGATCGGGGGCAGCACGCCGAACGCGTCACAGGTCAACATGATGACGTTCTTCGGGTGACCGGCGCGCCCGGTCGCCGAGGCGTTGGCGATGAAGTGGAGCGGATAAGCGATGCGCGTGTTCTCGGTCTTCGAGTCGTCGTCAAAGTCCGGGACGCGCAACTCGGGATCGAGCGCCACATTCTCCATCACTGTTCCGAATCGCTCGGTGGTCGAGTAGATTTCGGGCTCGGCCTCCCGTGACAGCTTGATCGCCTTGGCGTAGCAGCCGCCCTCAAAGTTGAACACGCCGCCCCGGCCCCAGCCGTGCTCGTCATCGCCGATCAGGGTCCGATGCGGATCGGCCGACAACGTCGTCTTGCCGGTGCCGGAAAGGCCGAAGAAAATCGCCGTGTCCCCGTCCCTGCCGGTATTGGCCGAGCAATGCATCGGCATGACGTGCTGCGGCGGCAGGACGTAATTGAGATAGGTGAAGACCGACTTCTTCATCTCGCCGGCGTAGCTCGAGCCGCCAATGAGAATGATCTTGCGGGTGAAGTCGCAGGCGATGACCGTTTCCGTGCGCGTCCCATGGCGCTTCGGATCCGCCCGGAACGAAGGCAGGTCGACGATGGTCAGATCGGGGACAAAGTTGGGGAGATCCTCCACAGGCGGACGGATCAGAAGATTGCGAATGAAAAGCGAGTGCCAGGCGTATTCGGTGAAGACCCGCGCCTTGACGCGAAAGGCCGGGTCGGCGCCGCCGTAGAGGTCCTGGGCGAACAGCGTCTTGGCCCTCACGTGGGCAAGGAAATCGGCGAGCAACGCGTCGAAGTGCTCGGGCGACATCGGGTTGTTGTTGCCCCACCAGACGATTGGATCGGTGTTAACGTCGCGGACCACAAACTTGTCTTTGGGGCTGCGGCCGGTGTGAACGCCGGTATCAGCGACGAGAGGTCCATGCGCGGCAATGTGGGCCTCGTGGCGCTGGAGGGCGTGCTCATAGAGCTGTGGCGCGCCGAGATTCCAATAGACGCCGGCCAGATCACGGAAGCCCAAATGGTCCGCGCCACAGTTCACGTTGTGTGAGCCGGTTTCGATCAATGCAAATCCCTCCCCATCTGCGCCCGAAGCGCACCGCTTCGGCGTCATATGCAAATTACGCCGCCCGCGGTCAACTGGCGCGGTAGAGTTCAGAGGCTCCCGTTATAGATATGCGTTTGGCTGGCCGGTTACGCGCGACGCATTGTCGCACGCGGACCAGGATTCGGTACCTCGCGGAGAATGGCCGGACTGGGCGCGGAATTGTGATTGCAGGGGCCCCAAGACGGCCTTGCGCGGCAGAGCACAAGTGCTACACTCCTTCTTCCAAAGAGCAAAGTGGAGGGTGTCGATGCGCTCGAAGCTTATCGGACTGATGTTGGGATTGAGCTTGGCGGCGATCGTCGGTCCCGCGCTGGCATGTAACTACGGCACGTCCGCCGAGAACAGCAAGGCGACGTCGCAAGAGACGGCCCAGAGCCAGCCTGCGGCGGATACCGGTTCGAACTGACGGCGACTCCTGCGTCCGAATAGCAAACCGTCCCGCGATTTTCGTTGCGGGGCGTGGGTTATTTGGCGGGCCTCGAGCATATTGGGCCCGCGCTGCTGCGGCGTCATCGTCCGCCGGCAAAAAGCGGGGGTGGAGCTTGGCGTTGAGCCGTCAGGCTCTGCCTCTTGCGGTGCTGAAGTTGGCTTGCCGCTTCTCCAAAAAGGCCCGCACGCCCTCCGCAAAATCGTCAGCGCGGCCAGCCTCACGCTGGAGATCGCGTTCAAGATCAAGCTGCGCGTCGAGGCTGTTGACGAAAGAGGCGGCGAAGGCGCGCTTCATCAGACCGTAGGCGCGGGTCGGGCCGGCGGCGAGGCGCTCGGCGATCTCCCGCGCTTGGCCCATCAGTTGATCGTCGTCGACTGCGCGGTAGATCATCCCCCAGGCGGCGGCCTCTTCCGCGCCGATTGGATCGGCGAGCAACATTAGCGCGCGGGCGCGCGCGTCCCCTACGAGGCGGGGCAGGATCCAGGTGCCGCCGGCGTCCGGCACGAGGCCGATCCGCGCGAAGGCCTGCAGGAATTTTGCGGACTTCGCAGCAAGCACAATGTCGCAGGCAAGCGCCAAATTGGCCCCCGCCCCCGCCGCTGCGCCGTTCACTGCACAGACGATCGGCTTCGGCAGGCTGCGCATCCCGCGGATCAAGGGATTGTAGCGCTTGTCGAGCGACTCGCCGAGGTCGGGGCGGCCCACCGCGAGCGCAACCGCGCGGTCGGACAAATCCGCCCCGGCGCAGAATCCCTTGCCGGCGCCCGTCAGCAAGACGACCCGGCAGTCGTCATCGGCCGACGCCCATTGGAATGCCCGCCCGAGCGCCTCCTGCAATGGAATGTTGAACGCGTTCATGCGCTCAGGGCGGTTCAGAGTCAGGGTCAGAACTCCCGCCTCGAGCGATTCCAGCAATACGGATTGGTCTGAAGCGCCGGCCTCTGCGGCCATCGTTCTCCTCCCTCGATCTCGCCATCGCCCGGCGCGGCGATGTTGACCGGCTCGCCGGCTGAGCCTAGGCACCTAAAGAAGGCGCCAGACGCGGTCAAGGAGAAGAGCATGCCGATGGCTTATGCGGGGTCACGTGAGTCCCCGACATGACCGTTGACGCTTACATCTGCGATTACGTCCGCACGCCGATCGGCCGCTACGGCGGCGCGCTTGCGGGCGTCCGCGCCGATGACCTCGCGGCGCTGCCCATTCGCGAGCTCCTTCGCCGTCATCCCGGGATGGGCGAGGCTGTCGACGAAGTCTTCCTCGGCTGCGCCAACCAGGCCGGTGAGGATAACCGGAACCTGGCCCGAATGGCCTCGTTGCTGGCAGGCCTGCCGGACGCGGTTCCAGGAGCGACGGTCAATCGTCTCTGCGCCTCCGGCATGGACGCGGTCGCTGCTGCGGCGCGCGCGATCAAGTCAGGCGAGATAGATCTCGCCATTGCAGGCGGCTCGGAATCGATGACCCGAGCGCCGTTCGTGATGGGCAAGGGGGAAGTCGCCTTCCAGCGTTCGGCCGAAATGTTCGACACGACGATCGGCTGGCGCTTCGTCAATCCGCTGATGAAGACCCTCCATGGCGTCGATTCGATGCCGGAAACGGCTCAGAATGTCGCGGACGATTATCAGGTCTCGCGCGAGGATCAGGACGCCTTCGCGCTGCGCTCGCAAAGCCGCGCGGCTGCGGCGCAGGCGCAAGGAACATTCGGTCACGAGATCGTTTCCGTCGAGATCAAGGATCGCAAAGGCGCCTCGACCCGCTTTGTCAAGGACGAGCATCCGCGCCCGGATACGACGCTCGAAGCGCTCGCCAAACTGCGTGGCGTCGTGCGCCCGGACGGCAGCGTGACGGCCGGAAACGCTTCCGGCGTCAACGACGGCGCAGCGGCGCTGATCCTCGCCTCCGGCAAGGCGGTCGAGGCGAAAGGACTGAGGCCAATCGCCCGCGTGCTCGGCTTCGCGACCGCGGGCGTAGCGCCTCACGTCATGGGCATCGGTCCGATCCCGGCGGTGATGAAGCTCTGCGGGCGGCTCGGCCTTCAGCCGCAAGACTTCGACGTCATCGAGCTCAACGAGGCGTTCGCCTCGCAGGCGCTCGCCTGCCTGCGAGGGCTCGGCCTGCCGGACAATGGCGAACACGTTAATCCGAACGGCGGCGCGATCGCGCTCGGCCATCCGCTCGGCATGTCGGGAGCGCGCATCGCCGGCGCTGCGGCGCTCGAGCTCAAGCGCCGCGGCGGTCGGCGCGCGCTCGCGTCGATGTGCGTCGGCGTCGGCCAAGGCGCCGCGCTGGCGCTCGAACGCGTCTGATCGAGGACGCTAGCCGCCGCCAAGGACGCCTTTCATCGCGCCATCGGTCTCCTGCGCGTATCGGCGGGCGGCGAAGGCCTCGCCGAGCGTGCCCAGCACGCGCCCGGTTTCGCGCGCCGTCACTGCGAGCGTGTCGGCATGCGCCGCGCCGAAGAGGTCGAGCGCGGCCCGGATGTCGTCGTCGGGATGCAAAGTCGTCGCCGGAAGATGCGCGATGAGGCCGACCGGTCCGCCGTCGTCGCCTTCTTCCAACGCCATCGCATGCGCCTCCGGGACGTGGATCATCCCGTGATAGCGCCCGTCCTCTCCGACCGCGACCACGACATGGGCGCTCCCGAGCGGGTAAGCGTCGCGGAACGCGCGAACGCTCCCTTCGTCGGGAAAAATCGGCGGCGATGGAACCATCATCTTCGCCACCGTCAGGTCGCGCAGCCAGCCAACGTCTTGCCCTCCGCGGATCGTCTCGCCGCGCAAGTGGAGGCGCCAGGTGGTGAACGAGTAGCCGAAGGTCGCGCGAACGGCGAGGGTCGTCGCGATCGAGGCCGCGAGCGCTCCGCCTGCGATCCCCAGATTGCCGGTGCTCTCGAGTACGAGAAAGGTCATCGTCAGCGGGCCGCCGACGATGGCGGTGCTGAGCGCGCCCATGCCGACGAGCACGCAAGCCGTCGTGTCGAGGCCAAGAGACGGGAACAGAAGGTCGACGCCGATAGAATAGAGCTTGCCGAGCAGCGAGCCGACGAACAACGAAGCGAAGAACAGTCCGCCGCGAAAGCCGGAAGCCAGCGAAACCAGGCTTGCGAACAACTTCAAGAGGATGAGAACCGACAACTGCGTCGCCGTCATCGGCCAATAGAAATCGAGGCCCAGCGCGCCGTGGCCGGCTCCCAGCACCTGCGGCGAATAGAGCGCCATCCCGCCAAGCATCAGCCCGCCGGCTACGGGACGCAGGAGGCGCCACGGAACGGCCGCGTGAAACGCCCGTTCGATCAGCGCGGCCGCACGCATCGCGCCGACGCCCACCGCCGCCGCGACGATGCCGAGCCCGATGAGCGCGCCGTAGTGGACGAAGTTGAGGGCCTGCGCCGCGGGCGCGCTGATGACGTAGGGCGCGCCGATGATGGCCTTCGTGGTCAAAGCGGCCGCGAGCGTGGCGGCGAAGACGGGCCCCACGTTGGCAAGCGAATAGGCGCCGATGATGAGCTCGAAAGCGTAGAAGGCTCCGGTCAGCGGCGCGCCGAACGCCGCTGCGATCGCCCCGCCGGCCCCGCAGCCGACGAGCATGCGCACATCCTGCCGGCGCAGGTGGAGATCCAACCCCATGCGCGAAGCGACGCCGGCGCCGATCTGCGCGTAGCCCGCCTCGAGGCCGACCGAGGCGCCGCAACCGTTGGACACGACCGTCTGCCCGGCGACGAGCAGGCTCTCGCGCAGGGACATGCGTCCTCCGCGCAGCGCGTTGGCTTCGACCGGATCTACCGCTGGCGGCAGCTTCTTGCGCGCTCGCCAGGCGTCGACCGAACCGAGCGCAAGCCCGCCCAGCATCGGCGCGGCGAAAGCGGCGAGCGGCGGAACCCGCTCGGCCGCGCTGAGGCGCACGTCGAAGGGAATGCCGTAAATCAGCATATGCGCGGCGTTGACGATGAACGTCATCGCACTGACCGAAACGCCGGCAAGCGCGCCCACGCCGATCGCAAGCGTCACGAGGCCAAGTTCGCTCGCCCTCAGGCTGGCGCGCAGCCTCGCGAGGGCGACCAGCGCGCGACGCGGCGGAATCTTCATCGCCGCGCTCGGCGGTGTTCGAGTATGAGTAACGTCATAAGCGCATTCATGCGCGGCTGACCGCTCGAAGCCAAGCCAGCGAGAGGGGTCACCGGTCCGTCAGAGCCATATCGTCGCGATGGATCATTTCGGCGCGCCCCGCGGTCCCGAGAATGTGAGCGATGTCGCGCGACTTGCGGCCTCGGATGCGCTCGGCGTGCAGCGCGTCGTACGCGATCAGACCGCGCCCGATCTCGGCGCCGCGCTCATCGCGGATGGCCACGCAATCGCCGCGCGAAAATACGCCGTCGACTCGCGTGACCCCGGCGGGCAACAGGCTCTTTCCGCGCGCGAGCGCCGCGGCGGCGCCCGCGTCGACGAATACCGCGCCCTTCAACTCCAGCGAGCCGCCGATCCAGATCTTGCGCGCCGCCATCGGATTTGAGGCGGTGAGGAACCATGTGCAACGTCCGCCTCCAGCGACGCGCGCAATGGGATGGTCCACCCGCCCGTCGGCGATGACCATGTGGGCGCCCGCGGCGGTCGCCATGCGGGCGGCCTCGATCTTGGTGCGCATGCCGCCGCGCGACAGCTCCGACGCCGCCCCGCCCGCCATCGCCTCGATTTCCGGGGTCACGCGCTCGACGACGGACAGGAGCCTGGCGTGAGCATGATGTGACGGGGGAGCGTCATAGAGGCCGGCGACATCTGACAAAAGGATCAGGAGATCCGCGCTCGCCATGGTTGCGACGCGCGCGGCAAGGCGATCATTGTCGCCGTAGCGGATCTCGGTGGTCGCAACCGTATCGTTCTCGTTGATGATGGGGACCGCGCGCATCGCCATCAGGCGGCCAAGCGTCGCGCGGGCGTTGAGGTAGCGGCGCCGCTCCTCGGTATCCTGCAAGGTCAGCAGGACCTGGCCGGCGACGATCGAGTGTTTCCGGAGCGCCTGCGACCATTCGCTCGCGAGCGCGATTTGCCCGACGGCGGCCGAAGCCTGACTGTCCTCGAGCTTCAACACGCCCTTCAACCCTGCGACCGTGCGCCCGAGCGCAATCGCGCCGGAAGACACAACGAGCACGTTCGCCCCGCGTTGATGCAGCGCGGCGACATCCGCGACAAGCGCTTCGAGCCAACTCTGCTTGACCGAGCCGCGCGAGGAATCGACGAGGAGCGAGGAGCCGACCTTGACGACAATGCGATTGAATCGAGTGAGAGAGGGAACCTGAGTCACGGCCGGCGGCTCGAGATATTGCGCCCCGACGCAAGAGGAACCGAGCGAAACGAGCATTTTTCCGTCTAGAACAGCAGGAACACGATGGCAAGGCTAGTCCCATTTCGGTGCGCTCTATCCGCTCGGCGCAGCAAAGACCTCCTGCCTGCTTCGCGCGCAGACTAGCGGTCCGGGATCGGCCGTGCGGCGCACGGCCAACCCGGCAAACTTGACCGGAGCGACGCCGTCCCTCTACAACCGCAACGCTAAACGTCTCGAGCATCGAAGGGCCGGGGGCGGCGATCTGCCGCCTCAAACCTCCCGGCTGAACCATCGGACCAAGAGGGAAAAT
>Ga0213878_10000496_pt1 | contig 14735 bp, 12 predicted proteins | sample VelepicoBEBS_R02_FD_161053 | JGI IMG/M metagenome (GOLD analysis project Ga0213878, IMG submission 161053) | Vellozia epidendroides bulk soil microbial communities from rupestrian grasslands, the National Park of Serra do Cipo, Brazil - BS_R02 | ecosystem: Environmental > Terrestrial > Soil >... | reverse complement strand
CTTTTCCTTTGGGGTCTGGCCTTCTACACTCGCGCGATGAATTGGCGCGTTTTGATTCTCATTTGCTGTTTCGGTCTGGGCGCTAGCGCTGCGCGCGCTCAGCTTGCGCTGCCCGGCGCCGCCCCGGAGGAGCCCGCCGGCGCGCCGGCCAAGGCCGCCAGGCCGAAGAAGGCCGTCGGCACCCCGAAATCTGGGGCGGCGGGCAAGCCGGCCAAGACCTCCAGCCCCGACCCCGCCAACCTCGAGGGACGTCAATTGCTTCTCAACGGCAAGGACGGCCTTCTGCAGGTTTCCGGCAGCGGAAACACCCTGCAGATCGACAAGCTGCGCCTCGCCGGCGAGGGCGTCTCCGATCCCTCGCAACGCTGCATGGTCGACATCGTCGGCGAGAAGCCGATCACGGCGACAAGCGTCGGTCGTCCGGACGCACTTGAGCGATTGGAGGCCGACGTTCCCGCCTGTCCGTTCGCGTTCGACGTGCTCGACGGGGCGGTGCTCGTTCCGGCGCAAATCACCGCATGCGTTTTCAAGGCCGCCGATTGCCAGACCAGTCCCGGCGGCCTTTGGGGCCCCGATGCGACCGAACTGGAAAAGGACCCGGCGGCGATTGAGAAGCGCCGTTCGGACGCGGAAAAGGCGATGGGCAAGGCTCTCCATGCGATCGAGGAGCGCGCCCAGGAGAATCCCGACGCCGCGAATCTTGTCAGCGACCAGAACGGCTTTGCGGGCGAGCGGGACGACGCCTGTCGGAGCTATGTGAAGGAAAGCGCGCTCGGCTATTGCGCCGCCAACCTCACCGAAGCGCGGGCGGCGCTGCTTCAGGCGAGGCTCGCGGCGCTTCTGCCTGCGTCGGCCTCGAAGCCGGGCAAGAGCGCCGCGGAGACCAAGAAGAAAAAGAAGCCAGTCAGCGACACGGATTGACCGACGAGCCGACACGGCGGCGCCGGCCGGTCTGCGGAGCCGGCGGGGCGCGAGGCTCCTTTATTTTGCGTCTGCCCTCGGCTAGCCTTCCCGCGCGCAAAACGCCCGACTCGGGCGGGAAACGGCGGCAAAGCGGCATTCACACGACGGGAAAAGAAGCATGTGGCAGGAATTCAAAGATTTCGCGATGAAGGGCAACGCCCTCGATCTCGCGGTCGGCGTGATCATCGGCGCAGCCTTCGGCAAGATCGTGGACGGGCTGGTCAACGACATCATCATGCCGATCCTCGGCATCGCCGGCAAAGCGGACTTCTCCAACTACTTCCTTCCCCTGTCGAGCGCGGTGACCGCGACCAATCTGGCGGACGCCAAGAAGCAAGGCGGCGTGTTCGCCTACGGCGACTTCATCACCATTGTCATCAATTTCCTCATCGTCGCGGCGGCGCTGTTCGCCGTGATCAAGGGGATCAACACATTGAACCGGCAACCGAAGGCGGCAGCGCCGGCCGCGCCTCCGCCGCCGGCCCCTGAGGTCGTCCTGCTCACGCAGATCCGGGACGAGCTGGCCGCACGGCGCTGACCTCACAATTTGAGTCGGTGGAGCCTAAGCGCATTGGCGATGACGCTGACCGAGGACAATGACATCGCCGCGGCGGCGATGATTGGCGACAGCAGCAGGCCGAACGCCGGATAAAGCACGCCGGCGGCGATCGGCACGCCGATCGCGTTATAGATGAAGGCGAAGAAGAGGTTCTGCCGGATGTTGCTCATGGTTGCATGCGACAGACGACGCGCGGTCACGATCCCCTGAAGATCGCCCTTCAGCAGCGTGACGCCGGCGCTCCGAATCGCGACATCGGTTCCTGTTCCCATGGCGATCCCGACATCGGCGGCGGCGAGGGCGGGCGCGTCATTCACCCCGTCGCCCGCCATGGCGACGATCCGGCCTTCCGTGCGCAGCCGAGCGATGATCTTGCCTTTGTCCTCCGGCAGGACTTCTGCCTCGACGTCTGCGATACCGAGCTTGCGCGCGACCGCCTCGGCGGTTGTCCGGTTATCGCCGGTGAGCATGACGACGCGGATTCGGGCGTCGCGCAGAGCCCGGATCGTCTCTGCGGTCGTCGCCTTGAGCGGATCAGCGATCGCCAGCACGCCTGACGGCTTCCTGTCGATCGCAATGAAGATGGCGGTCGCGCCTTCGCCGCGCAAATCCTCCGCCGTCTTTTCAAGCGCCGCGACATCGATCGCGCGTGCCTGCATCATCAGCAGGTTGCCGATGTCCACGCGCCGCCCCCCGATGACCCCAGAAACGCCCTTGCCGGGCGGAGAATCGAAGTCCTGAACCGGCGCGAGCGCGAGCTCGCGTTCGGTCGCGGCCTCGAGAATCGCCGCGGCGAGCGGGTGTTCGCTGCCATGTTCGAGGCTTGCGGCAAGCCGCAACAGATTGTCCTCGGCGACGCCGCCGAAGGCCAGCGCCGCCACGACTTTGGGCTTGCCTTCCGTGAGCGTCCCCGTCTTGTCGATCACCAGCGTGTCGACCTTTTCGAACCGCTCCAATGCGTCGGCGTTCTTGATCAAAACGCCGGACTGAGCGCCGCGCCCGACGCCGACCATGATCGACATCGGGGTCGCCAAACCGAGCGCGCAGGGACAGGCGATAATCAACACCGAGACGGCCGCCACGAGACCGTAAGTGAAGCTCGGCTGCGGCCCCCAGATGGCCCACGCTGCGAACGCCAGGAGCGCAATCGCAATGACGAGCGGCACAAACCAGCCAGACACCTGATCGGCAAGACGCTGAATCGGGGCGCGGCTCCTTTGCGCCGCGGCGACCATTTGCACGATTTGCGCGAGCATCGTGTCGCGGCCAACCTTGTCGGCGCGCATGACGAAGCTTCCAGTTCCGTTCATCGTGCCGCCGATGACTTTCGCGCCTGCGGATTTTACGACCGGCATCGACTCGCCGGTGACCATGGACTCGTCAAGCGAGCTGCGGCCCTCGATCACCGCGCCGTCGACCGGGACCTTCTCGCCGGGGCGGACGCGCAGTCGATCGCCGACCGTGACCGCGTCGAGGCCGATTTCCTCATCTGTGTCATCGGCGCGGATTCGGCGGGCAGTCTTCGGCGCGAGATCGAGCAGAGCCCGGATCGCTCCTCCGGTCTGTTCGCGTGCGCGAAGTTCGAGAACCTGGCCAAGGAGAACGAGGACGGTAATCGCTGTCGCCGCCTCGAAATAGATCGCCACTGCGCCCTCCATTTCCCGGAACGCAGGAGGGAACAGCCCGGGCGCGACCGTCGCGACCACGCTATACGCCCAGGCAACGCCCGTGCCCATGGCGATCAGCGTGAACATATTGAGATTGCGATTGACGAGCGAGGCCCATGCCCGCTCGAAGAACGGCCAGCCGGCCCACAGCACGACCGGCGTCGCGAGCACGAGCTGAATCCAGTTCGAGATTTCTGCTGAGAGCCGCATATGCAGGTCCGTGAGGTGGCCCCCCATTTCGAGCGCGATCACCGGGACCGCTAAGGCAAGCGCGATCCAGAAGCGCCGCGTCATGTCGGTCAGTTCGGCGCTCGGGCCCTCATCCCCAGTCACGGTCACCGGTTCCAGGGTCATGCCGCAGATCGGGCAGTTGCCTGGTCCTACCCGGCGGATTTGCGGATGCATCGGGCAGGTGTAGATCGTTCCTGTCTGCGCGGACTTCGGCGGCGGCGCGCTCGCATCCGGCTTGAGATAGCGCTCCGGCTCGGCGACGAATGTCTCGCGACACTTCCGCGAGCAGAAGACGTGCGTCGCGCCCCCCGCTTGGGCGCGATATTTCGACGTCGCCGGATCGACCGACATTCCACAGACCGGATCCTTGGCCTGGGTCTTCGCGGCTTCGATCAGGCTCATCGCCACTGTTCCTTGCATTTGACGGGCCAGAGGCTTAAACCTTCCCATCATGGCAAGGTCAAGCGAGATTCGGCGATGAACATCGGCGCGGCGGCGGGGGCGAGCGGCGTCACTGCCAAGATGATCCGCCACTACGAGGCGATCGGGCTGCTGCGGCCGGCCCCGCGCCGGCCGAACGACTATCGCGACTACGGCGAGCGGGACGTTCACGAATTGAGGTTCATCAAGCGGGCGCGTCGGCTCGGCTTTTCCATGGACGAGATCGGCGCGCTGCTCATGCTCTGGCGCGATCGCGCCCGCCCGAGCCGGGAGGTGCGGCGGATCGCCGAGGCGCATGTCGGCGACCTCCAGGCGCGCATCGCGGAAATGCAGGCGATGGCGAAGACGCTAGCCCAGCTCGTGCGCGCATGTCACGGCGACGACCGGCCGGATTGTCCGATCCTCGACGACTTGGCGCTGGGCGGGAGCGAGAACCGCGTCTCAGAATGAAGTTTCGGGTCCCGTCCCCCTTGCCTGCCGCGGCGCGCTGCTTCATGACGCGGCCTCATGAACGTCGCCGCTCCCCCCGAACGCAACTGGCTTGACGCCATCCAGCCCGCGATCCCCGACGCGGCGACGAGCGGCATTGTCGAAGTGTTCAACTATGGCCGCGGGCGGCAGGGGCTGATACCCCTCTCGGTCGGCGAAGGCGACGTGCCCGCGCCCAACTTCATCAGCGAGGCCGCAGCAGCGTCGGCCGACCCGTCACGAATTCCCCTTAGCGCTTTCTGGCGAGGAGAATTCCTGCGCTGCCTACGGCATCGAAAGCAATAACCTCGACGTCCAAATTAACTTCAATTTCCTCTCGCAACATTCCGAAGTTATATCGATGATCATACTCCAACGGAACGTTGCGAAATTGGGCTCCAGCTAATATAATCTCTTTATAGGTTACTTCAACAGACTGAGCTGCTCTAAACCCACTCAATTTGTCCCTCTTATTGACTTCAACTTTATCCACGTCCGTCTGCAGTCCTATAATATTTAGTGGTAGACTACAATATTCACGTACAAAATCACTGCGGATAAAGGCTCTATCCTCAACAACTTCGTTAACAGCGCAGTTTACTTCTACCAACAAGTAATCACCAGAATACATAGCATCTTGAAGAGCATTCATGATATAAGTTTCGTCTGTGTTTCCGAATGTATTACCCAAGATAGAAAATACGTTTTGGGCAGGGCGATCCTCATAAATGGCCTTTAGAAGAGATAGGTCGCAGAAATCTCCAAGTATCGCGCGCATTTTTACTGCACTGCCAAGAAGGCTTCCTCGGAAGACGTTCTTCAAGCATTCAACGAGCAGTTTGTCGGAAATGTCGATCGGATAATAACATATGTCGCCCCCGGTTCTTTTGCCTTCGCTCGATTTAGATTTTCTTACGGAAGCATCAAGTAAGATTTGGTCTTTGACTCCATCACCGCTACCGAGACTTATGAAGTCAAACGGGACGTCGACGTGATTGGCGAAGATTTTGGAGAATCTCCGGATCAGTTTGATCGAGTTGCTGTGAAATTTATAAAGGGGATCGGAAGACATTTTGATCCAAAACTCAGCACCTTCGTCGGTTACGTAATAATATCGAGCAGGTATTACCTCTTTCTTGTAAATGTACTCCCGGATGTCTTCACGATAGCCGAAGCGTCGTCGGGGAAAATGTAATGAAGCGTCGGCCAAGTTGGAAATCTGATCGATACTTCCGCGTTCAAGAACCTTAGTGTACCTACGCGAGTGTTTTGACAAACGCTGACCCAGCTTTCGTATCCGTCCATTTATAATTTCGGCGGAACGAGCCAGAACGGCCGTCAAAGCGTCTATTTCGTCTCTTTTTTGGTCAACTGGTTTGAAATCAAGTAAAGTAATTCCGGCCAGATCGCTGGGCAATTTCAGATCTGAAGTCCGCTGGTGTAAAAGAAAAACGCGATCCGGACCGAATGCTCCCAGAAACAAGCCAAACTCAAATATTATATTATCTCTCGGAGAAAAAAACTCTTTTCCTCGCGAAACCACAACATCGCTTGGAGTTGCGAATATGCACGCAAAATCACTAGTGCGGGCGGCCTTGAACAAATTTTCGAGGTTCGACTTATTCGGTTCAAAGACCCCTTGATCCCAGACGGCGACAGCAGCAGAATCCTCCAGTAATGATTGAAGCGCGACCGCAAGTCTTTGGTCTTCCTTGGTCGACCCGATAAAAACGCGCGGCTCCAAAGCTGCCTCCCGAACCGGATTGTTAGAACAAGAAAATTGCCGCGAAGAGACAATGTCGAGTAGTCTCTGAGAAGCGCTTACTCATCTAGCGACAGGAGTTTAGCGCGAGCTGACGTTGAGTCAAATGTATGGAAGAGGTCAGGGCGAGCAGCCGCTAGATGTGCGCGTTCAGGAGGTTGTCCATTCGGGTTGGACCAAGCCGGACGACACTGCGATGCGCGAGCTTTCGCGTCCAGTCAGGATCATTGAACGCGCTAGCAGGGTGTTGAAAAACTCATTTCCGCCGCAGTTCGATTCCGTTCCGGACTCTGTTGGATTCCGCTGCGTTCACGGTTTCGACCCACCATGGCGGACTTTTTCAACGGCCTGCTAGTTGAGTTTATAATAGACTTTTGCTAGCCTTCGAATACTTGAAGAGGTACTATTCACGCGCGAGATTTGAGCGGTCATGGGACGGCGAGGAGGCGTTTTCCGACAGATCCGCCGCGGCTCGGGCGCATGTCGACCAATGGCGCACAGAGAAGGCCTCGTGCGGTCGTGGCCAGCAATGGCCTTCGCTCCGCTTGCATACGCCCGCTCGGTCGTCCAAGACGCAGCCGATGGACACACCGCTGCCGTTTGAACGCCTTTGGCTTAGCGAAATCCGCCCCGCTATCCGCGAAGCCGCGCCGAGCGGCATCATCGAGGTGTTCAACTATGGCCGCGGGAGGCAGGGGCTGATCCCCTTATGGGTCGGCGAAGGCGACTTGCCGACGCCCGGCTTCATCAGCGAAGCGGCCAAGGCCTCGCTCGACCGCGGCGAGACGTTCTACACCGCGCAGCGCGGCGTTCCGGACCTGCGCGAGGCGATCGCCGCCTATATGAGCCGCGTCTACGGCGCCGCGCCCGGGGGCGGCGCGTTCTCGCCCGAAAGCTTCTTCGTCACCATCGGGGGCATGCATGCGATCGAGATCGCGACCAGGCTCATCGCGGGGCCCGGCGACGAGGCGCTGATCCCTTCGCCCGCCTGGCCGAATTTCGTTGGCGCGCTGGAAACTGCAGGCGCGCGCCCGGTTCCCGTGCCGCTCGACCAGAAGGGACGCTGGAGCCTCGACCCGGAAAAGCTGGACGCGGCGGTCACGCCGGCGACCAAAGCTATTTTTCTCAACTCCCCCGCCAATCCGACTGGCTTCATTGCGACCCGCGAGGAAATCTCGGCCACTCTCGCGCTCGCGCGGCGGAACAGCCTCTGGATCATCGCCGACGAAATATACGGGCGCATCACCTACGACGGGACCCGCGCGCCCTCGTTCCACGACGTGATGGCGCCGGATGACAAGATCATGTTCGTCCAGACCCTGTCGAAGAACTGGGCGATGACCGGCTTTCGCGCCGGCTGGCTCGAGGCGCCGCCGGCGCTGGGGCCCGCGATCGAGAACCTCGTGCAATTCACCACCTCGGGCGTGCCGGTGTTCACGCAGCGCGCAGCGATCGCGGCGCTGACCGATGGCGAAGCGTTCCTGAAGAGCCAGATCGAGCGCAGCCGCCGCTCGCGCGACATTTTGTGCGAGGGGCTCGCTGCGACCGGCCGCGTGCGCTTCTTCGAGCCGGAGGCGGCGTTCTATCTCTTCTGCGCGGTCGACGGCTTCGACGATTCGCGCGCGCTGGCGTTCCGCCTCGTCGACGAGGCGGGCGTCGGCGCCGCGCCCGGCGCCGCCTTCGGCCCTGGCGGCGAAGGGCATCTGCGCCTCTGCTTCGCCCGCGATCCGGCTGAGATCGCAGAGGCGACCCGGCGCATGGCGCGCTGGCTCAAGGGGTGACGGCGCTTTCCGGCGCGCAAGCCCTTCCCTTGTTCCGCCTTCTTCTCGCCCAGGCCGCCCTGCTTGCGGTCGCTTTCGCCGGCGGATGGGCGGCCGCGGCGAGCGGGGCGCCGGCCGGCTGGATGTCGGGCGCGATGATCGCGGTCACCGCCTTCGCGGCGACGGGCCTCGCAAGGCCGTTCGCCGCCCCTTTGCGCGATTTCGTCATCGTGCTGGCGGGCGTCTCGATGGGCTCGGGCGCAAGCCCCCATGCCTTGAGCGCGCTCACGCACTATCCGGTCTCGCTCGCCATGATGACGCTCGCCGTCGGCGCGATGACCGGAAGCTCCTACGCCGTTCTCGCCAAGAGCCCCGGCTTCTCGCGCCAGACGGCGCTCTTCGCCGCGATCCCGGGCGCGCTCTCCTATGTCTTCGTCGCCGCGCAGGGGACGGGCGCCGACATGCCGCGCGTTGCGGTCGCGCAGGTCTTCCGCATCTTCGTCCTGATGGCGATCGTGCCGCTCATGGCCGGGCGACTCGGCGCGGCCGCGCCGCTCGTCGTCCCGCACGACCCGGCGCTCATGACGCTTGCGCTCGTCGCCGCTTCGTTCGCCGTGGGATATGGATTAGTCCGGCTCAAGCTCAACGGCGCGCTGCTCTACGCGGCGATCGGCGTCTCGGTTGTGGTGCATGGCTCCGGACTAGCGCTCGGGCGGCCGGACCCCGCGATCCAGATCGCGGCTCAGGCGCTGGTCGGCGCCTGGGTCGGCACGCGTTTCATCGGCTTCGACTGGCATTTGCTGCGCGGCCTCATCCTCGCCGCCTCGGGCGCTTTCCTGGCCGCGCTCGCCTCGGCAGCCGCATTCGCCGCTGCGACGGCGGCGCTCATCAAGATCTCCTTCCTCCAGGCGCTCGTCGCCTTCGCTCCGGGCGGCCTCGAGGCGATGACGATGATGGCTTTCGCGCTCGGGCTCGATCCGCTCTTCGTCGGCGCCCATCACCTGGCGCGGTTTTTTCTCATCAGCCTGACGCTGCCGTTGCTGGCGAAGGCGGCAGTCGGCAGTCCGGGGGCGCCAGTCGGCAGTCGGCAATCGAACGGGACGCGAGGGATAAGCTGCCCAAGACCCTGTAGGTTGAGGCGATCAACGGCTACCGATTGTCGATTGCCGCCTGCCGATCTTTCCCTCCCCCTAAGTCCAATATTGCAGTGCGCAACGGCCTCTGGCGCCGCAGCGAGCAAGTCTTTAAATGCGCATCGAGTGGTCAGGAGATTGTCATGCTTGCTCGTCCGCGCCGCAGCGTGCTCTATATGCCCGGGTCCAACGCCAAGGCTTTGGCCAAGGCGGCGACGCTGCCGGCCGACGCGCTGATCCTCGATCTCGAAGATTCGGTCGCTCCCGACGCCAAAGTGATGGCGCGCGCGCAAGTGGTCGAGGCCGCGAGGGGCGATTTCGGCGGCAGGGAAGTCGTCATCCGGGTCAACGGGCCGCACACCCCATGGGGCCCGGACGATCTCCTCGCCGCGGCGGCGGCCGGCCCTGACGCCATTCTCCTGCCCAAGGTCGACGGGCCGGGCGCGATCATGCTCGCCGCCAGACTGATGCGCGAGAACAGCGCGCCGGAAAGGACCCGCATCTGGGCGATGATGGAGACCCCGAACGCGATCCTCAACGCCGGCCAGATCGCAGCCGTCGCCGCCGACTCGGCTTCGCGGCTCGCGGTCATGGTCATGGGCCTCAACGACCTCGCCAAGGAGACGCGCGCGAAGCTCACGCCCGGCCGGCCGACGATGCTCGCGTGGCTGGCGAACTGCGTCGTCGCCGCCCGCGCCCACGGGATCGACATCATCGACGGCGTCTTCAACGACATCAAGGATCTCGACGGCTTCCGCGCCGAATGCCGGCAGGGCCGCGAGATGGGGCTCGACGGCAAGACCCTCATCCATCCGGGCCAGATCGACATCTGCAACGAGACGTTTGCGCCCTCTGACGCCGAGGTCGACGGCGCCCGCGCCATCATCGACGCCTTTGCCCTGCCTGAAAACGCGGGCAAGGGCGTCATCCAGCTCAATGGCAAGATGGTCGAGCTCCTGCACGCAGACATGGCGCGCCGGACCCTCGCCATCGCGGATGCGATCGAGGCGCTGGGCAAGGTCGCCGCATAAGGCGCCTCGACGCGGCCCGGGCTGCGACCTATGCAGTCTGGAGCACTGGCCCCAATCGGAGCCTCTTAATGAGCGCGGACCATCATTCACTCTTCCAGCTCGGACCGGACGCGACGCCCTATCGCAAGCTGACGGGCGAGGGCGTACGGATCGAGACAGCGCTCGGGCGGGAGATGCTCGTCGTAGACCCGGAGGCGCTCGAACTCATCGCCGAGGAGGCGATGATCGACATCAACCATCTGCTGCGTCCCAGCCATCTCGCCCAGCTCGGCAAAATCCTCGACGACCCCGAAGCGACCGCCAACGACAAATTCGTCGCCTACGACCTGCTCAAGAACGCCAACATCGCGGCGGGCGGCGTGTTGCCGATGTGCCAGGACACCGGCACGGCCATCGTGGTCGCCAAGAAGGGCCGGCGCGTGTGGACGGAGGGCGGCGACGAAGAGGCGATCGAAAGGGGCGTCCGCGAGGCCTACCGTAAGAAGAACCTGCGCTACAGCCAGGTCGCGCCGCTCTCGACCTTCGAGGAGACGAATACCGGCGACAACTTGCCCGCGCAGATCGACATCGCCCATGAGGGCGAGGACGCTTACAAGTTCCTGTTCATCGCCAAGGGCGGCGGCTCGGCCAACAAGACCTTCCTCTATCAGGCGACGCCGTCCATCCTAACTCACGACCGCATGATCGCGTTCTTGAAGGAAAAGATCCTGACCCTCGGCACCGCCGCCTGCCCGCCTTACCATCTCGCGATCGTCATCGGCGGCTTGAGCGCGGAACTCAACCTGAAGACGGTGAAGCTCGCCTCGGCCCGCTATCTCGATCAGCTGCCGACGAGCGGCTCAGCGCACGGCCGCGCGTTCCGCGATCTCGAGCTCGAAGCCGAGATCCATAAGCTCACCCAAGGGCTCGGGGTCGGGGCGCAGTTCGGCGGCAAGTATTTCTGTCACGACGTGAGGGTGATCCGGCTGCCGCGGCACGGCGCCTCGCTGCCGATCGGGCTCGGCGTCTCCTGTTCGGCCGACCGCCAGGCTTTGGGAAAGATCACCCGCGACGGCGTCTTCCTCGAGGAATTGGAGCATGATCCGGCGCGCTTCCTGCCGGTGGTCGACGAAGCCGCGCTCGGAGGCCCGGTCGTCAGGATCGACCTCAACCGGCCGATGAAAGAGATCCTGGCCGAATTGACCAAACATCCGATCCGCACGCGGCTCGCGCTGACCGGACCGATGATCGTCGCCCGCGACGCGGCCCATGCGAAGATCCGCGAGCGGCTCGACCGCGGCGAAGCAATGCCGCAGTACTTGCGCGACCATCCGGTCTATTACGCCGGCCCCGCCAAGACGCCGGCCGGCATGCCGTCGGGCTCCTTCGGCCCGACCACAGCCGGGCGGATGGATTCCTTCGTCGACCAGTTCCAGGCGGCGGGCGGCTCGATGGTGATGCTGGCCAAGGGCAACCGCTCGGCCGAAGTGCGCAAGGCCTGCGCCAGGCATGGGGGCTTCTATCTCGGGTCGATCGGCGGACCCGCCGCGCGCCTCGCGCAGGACTGCATCAGACGCGTCGACGTGCACGAATATCCGGAGCTCGGGATGGAGGCCGTGTGGCGGATCGAGGTCGCGAACTTCCCGGCCTTCATTGTCGTCGACGACAAGGGGAACGATTTTTTCAAGGAGCTGAACCTCGGGTGAGGGGAGAGAACGAACGACGTTCGGTCGCTGTTTCGTGGAGCGCCCTACTAGACAGAAAGCCGTCGTTGCGAGCGAAGCGAAGACTGTATGTCCTTGCGCCGAGGCGGCGGCTCGCCCTCGATGCGCATTGCGAGGGTTGGCCCGGACAGGCCGGGCAGAGCCTCACGCAAGGAGGACGAGCCGTGAAGGATTATAGCGAAGTTTTCGTCGGCATGGACGTGTCGAAGCTGCGCATCGCTGTGGGGTTGGCCGAGGGCGGAGGCGCGGGGGAGGCGAGGTTTCTCGGCGAGATCGAGGCGAGCGAGCCTGCGGTGACGAAGCTCATTCGCCGCCTCTCGGGCCAGCACGACAAGCTGACGTTCTGTTACGAGGCGGGGCCGACTGGCTACGGTCTTTATCGGCTGATCGGCGGGCTCGGGCATGAATGCCGGGTCGTTGCGCCCTCGCTCATCCCGCGCAGGCCGGGCGATCGCGTCAAGACCAACCGCCGCGACGCCTTGGGTCTGGCGCGCTTGCTGCGGGCCGGCGAACTCAGCGCCGTCTGGGCGCCGGACGAGCGGCACGAGGCGATGCGCGATCTGGTGCGGGCGCGGTCGGCGGCCGCCTTCGACCTCAGGGTCAAGCGCCAGCAGACGGGCGCCTTCCTGTTGCGGCTGGGACGCGTCTACCCCGGCAAGAAGACGTGGGGCGGCGCGCATCGGAAGTGGCTGGCGAGCCAGGCTTTCGCCCATCTCGAGCAGCGCATCGCCTTCGAGGAGCTGTTGGCGGCGATGGACGAGGCCAAGGCGCGCGTCGCCCGGCTGGAGAAGGCGATCGAGGAAGCGGTTCCCGATTGGTCGCTGGCGCAAACGGTCACGGCGCTGATGGCGATGCGCGGCGTCGATCTCGTCGCGGCGACGGCGATCCTGGCCGAAGTCGGCGATCTCGGGCGCTTCCGAACTCCGCGCGAACTGATGGCCTGGCTGGGCCTCGTGCCGTCCGAGGCCTCGACCGGCGACAGGGTCAGGCGGTTCGGCATCACCAAGGCCGGCAACGGCCGGGCGCGGAAAGCCCTGATCGAAAGCGCGTGGTGCTATCGCTTTCCGGCGCGCATCGGCCAGGCCAAGCGCGCGCGGGTCGAAGCGGCGCCGCCGGCGGCGCGGCGGATCGCCTGGAAGGCCCAGACCCGGCTCACCGCGCGCTATCGCGCGCTGAGGCGCAAAGGCAAAGTGAAGGCCGTCGCGGTGCCCGCGGTGGCGCGCGAGCTGGCCGGCTTCATCTGGGCGATCCATCGCGCGCTCGCAACCGAGCCGGCCGTCGCATGACGCCGCTCGCTCGCTACGGCGCAATTTAACGAGCGCGCTTCGCGAGCGGCTTCATGCGATCCCGCGACGTCGCGGTCGGCGCGCCGGCGGGCCGACTGACTGCGACGAACCCAGGAGGGATTCGACAGAGAGATGCGACAAACATTGCGCAGCGGCGGGGGTGAAGCCGCGGCAGGGGAACTCCCGAGGATTGCAAGTGGCCGATCGACGCATCGACGCCCGCACGAAGACGCGGAGCAGCCCCGGACGAAACTCGGACATGCGGAGCAAACCCGCGCATTAGAGCTCGATCACCGACGTCCAACAGGCTTCGCCCCCACCCCTGCGCAATCATCCAACGCCATCGCTCCGCCGATCCATGAAGCGGAGACAGGAGGGCGCGTCCGATCCCTTGACGAAGGACATAAGAGCAATCCAGGAGAGCGTAGGGCTGCGCGGGCGGCTCTGGGTTGCCGCGTTGCTTCGCTCCTCGCCCCGACGCATTCCGAGTTCGTCCTCGCCGGCGTCATTGCGCTTGCACTCGCCGCCTGCGCGAGCGAGCCGCCCGAAACCCGGCTCGTCCGCGCGCATTCGGCGCGGGCCATCGCCGCCGTGCGCCTCAATCCCGCCACTGCGGCCGCCGAGCTCAACGACTATCGAGCCACTAGGGGGCTCGCGTCGGTCAGACTCGATCCGGCCTTGATCGCGGTCGCCGAGCGTCAGGCGAAGGCCATGGCCGCGGCCGACGCAATTTCCCACGATGTCGCGGGAAGCTTTGCGTCCCGGCTCGCCGGGAGCGGGATCGTCGGGACGGAGGCGGGCGAGAATGTCGGCGCCGGCTATATGAGCCTCGACGAGGCGATGGCGAGCTGGCGCGGTTCGCCCGGACACGACGCCAATCTCCTCATGGCCGGCGCGACCCGGTTCGGCGTCGCCATCGCCAAGAACCCGGATTCGCAATACGGGATCTATTGGGCGATGGAGGTGGCTTCCGAGACAAAACCCCAGGCGCCGGCCGGCGCCGCCGGCTTTCTCTCGCTGTCAGGCGCCGCCACGCAAACGCGCTGATGTCCGGCGCCGGCGCATCTTCAGATGCGCAACGCCTGAGCCCGAGCACGGCGGCATGACTCCATCGACGCCCTCCCGGAAAACCGCGTGGCGAATTGGATCTGGATCAAAGTTCGTGAACGATGTTCTACATATGAAAACAGTAAGATATACGCGGCGGTCGCCGGCGCGGTCCTCAACCTCGCCATCCTGATCGCGTTCATCGGCTATTCGGTTGTGGTCCGGCTTTCGGTGCTCGCGGGATGGACCGTGCTTGCGTTCATCGTCGCAATATCGGCCGACGACATGTTCGAGACGCCGGCCCGTTCCGCCGCGCCGCAGGAGACATCAGCGGGGACCTGACGGGGTCCGCCACCAACTCCGGCGGAGACCACGTGGCGGATCGAGGTCGAGAATTTTCCGGCCGCATCGCGGTCGGAACGGTTGCGGCTTTTGCGACGCGGAAACGACCCCCAGGGGCGCCAACCGCAAATGGATCGGCTAGGAGCTCCTGCGGAGTGAGCCGCGCCTGTCGTTTTGCGATACCCCGCGAAGCCAAGGCCCGCGAAACCGAGCAGCATCATCGTCCAGGTCGAAAGCTCGGGGACCGTGTTCACGCTGATCACCAGATTGTCATAGTCGGCCTCGGCGACAAAACCGGGGACCGTATCCAGCGTGAACAACTGACTGAGGCCAAACAGCATC
>Ga0213878_10000495_pt1 | contig 14737 bp, 13 predicted proteins | sample VelepicoBEBS_R02_FD_161053 | JGI IMG/M metagenome (GOLD analysis project Ga0213878, IMG submission 161053) | Vellozia epidendroides bulk soil microbial communities from rupestrian grasslands, the National Park of Serra do Cipo, Brazil - BS_R02 | ecosystem: Environmental > Terrestrial > Soil >... | reverse complement strand
GATCGACTGCGGATGAACGACGACATCAAGGCGCTCCGGCGGAAGCCCGAATAGGAAATGGGCCTCGATCAGCTCGAGACCCTTGTTCATCAGGCCCGCGGAATCGATCGTCACTTTCGGTCCCATAACCCAGTTAGGATGGGCGAGCGCCTCCTCGCGCGTGGCGGCGGCGATGCGCTCGGCGCTCCACTCCCGAAACGGGCCTCCTGAAGCGGTGATCGTCATCATCTCGATCGTGTCGGGCTCGCGCCCGCCGATCGCCTGGAAGAGCGCGTTATGCTCGGAGTCCATCGGCAGCAGCATTGCTCCGGCGCATTGCGCCGTCTGCATCACCGCGGCGCCGGCGCAGACCAGAGTCTCCTTGTTGGCGAGCGCGACCGTCCGGCCGGCCGCGACCGCCGCGAAGGTCGGCTCCAATCCGGCAGCGCCGACGATCGCCGAGATCACGAGATCGGCCTCGCGCAGCGCCGCCTCGCGAATCGCTTCCGGCCCCGCAGCCGCCTCGATGCGGGCGCCGGCGAGCCCCGCCTTGAGATCGGAGTAGCTAGCCGGATCCGCGACGGCGGCGAAATCGGCCCCCAACTCGATCGCGCATCGAGCGAGCGCTGCGCCGTCGCGCCCTGCGGCCACCGACGCGACGGCAAACCTGCCGGGCGACGCAGCGATAACTTGTGCGCAGGAGCGGCCGATTGATCCGGTAGCCCCGAGGATGGCCAGCCGCCGGAGACGCGCATCCGCCCGCGGGTCGGAAGACAAAGGACGTTCGGCTGGAGCAAGTCCGGACCTGCTCACCATTGAAAGAGACCACTTGCGATGAATGACCCCTTCCCGTTGAAAGTCGCGACCAACGCCGCGAACACCGACGCCGCGACGAAGGCGTCCAGCCTGTCCATCAGACCGCCGTGCCCGGGAATGAGGTTGCTCGAGTCTTTGACGTCGAAGCGCCGCTTCAGCGCGGATTCGAACAGATCGCCGAGTTCGGAAATGACCGCCGTCGCGAGTCCGAGCCAGAACAGCCGGTCGACATGGTTGCTCCACGCCGACAAGAGGAGGCCGAACGCCGCGCCAGCGAGCGCGCCCGCGACCGCTCCAGACCAAGTCTTGCCCGGCGACACGCTCGGCCACAGTCGGGGACCGCCGATCAGCCGCCCGGCGAAATAAGCCGCGATGTCGGCGCCCCAGACGACCGCAAAGAGCCAGAGGACCGCGGCCAGACCGTAGTGCGGGCTCGCCCTGAGGAAGGCAAGGCTGACGACAAGCGCTCCGGCATAGAGCGCGCCTGTCGCCGCCCAGATTCGCGCAGGCGGGCTCGCGAGCCAGCCGACCACGCCAGCCGTGAGGACAAGGGCGGCAGCCGAGCCAAGGACCGATTGGTGCAAGGCGAACAGCGCGGCCAGCGCGACGCCAAGAACCCCGGCGCCGACGCGCTCCATCAGGCGGTCTGAAGAGACCATCCGTTGCCATTCCCAGAGCACGACCACAGAGGCGATCCACCAGAACGCGAGGAAGACGAAACCGCCGATCCAGGCGGCCGCAAGCGCCGCAAGCCCGAGAACGACCGCCGCGGCGGCGCGAGGCCCCAAATCGGGACCGATTCGAGAGCCGAACCCCCGAGTCGCCTCCGGGGCGAGCGCGTCCTCATTGTTTACGGCCATTGGCCTGCCCTCATGAGGCCGACATGACGGCGGCAGATTCGGCGACGGAGCCGAAGCGCCGCTCGCGCGCCGCATACTGGTCGAGCGCAGAAACAAACGCCGCGTCGTCGAAATCCGGCCACAGGATCGGCAGGAAAACGAGTTCGGCGTAAGCGGCTTGCCAAAGAAGGAAATTGGACAGCCGCATTTCGCCGGACGTTCGGATGATCAGATCAGGATCCGGAAGCCCGGCCGTGTCGAGCCGCTCGGCGAAGTCTTCGACGCCAATCGCGTTGACGTCGACCCGGCCGTCGCGCACGTCGGTCGCCAACCGGCGCGCTGCCTCGACGATCTCCTGCCTGCCGCCATAGTTGAAGGCGACCGTCAGCGTCAGTCCACGATTGTTCCTCGTCAGCGATTCGGCCTCGACCAGCAACGGCGCGATATCGGGCGCGAGATTGCCGCGCTCGCCGATGATCCGCACGCGCACGCCGTTCCGATTGAGATCGGCGAGATCGTTGCGGATGAACCTCTTCAAAAGGCCCATCAGCATCGCCACCTCGTCGGCGGGCCGTCGCCAGTTTTCGGACGAAAAGCTGTAGATGGTCAGGTAGCGAACGTCGTGAGCGATTGCTGCCCGGACGGCGCGGCGGACGGCCTCGACCCCGCGCCGGTGGCCCTCGAAGCGGGGCAGCCCTCGCGCCTGCGCCCAGCGGCCGTTGCCGTCCATGATGATGGCGACGTGAGCGGGCGTCTGCATGGTGCGCCCGCTGGAATTGGAGAGAGGATACGGCATGCGAGGGTCCCCAGCCATACGGCTCACGCCTAGACCTGCATGATTTCCTTTTCCTTAGCCGCGAGCGACGCGTCGATCTCTTTGATCGCGAGGTCGGTCGCCTTTTGCACCTCGGCTTCGTGGTGCTTCTCGTCGTCCTCGCTGATCGCATGCTCCTTAAGAAGCTTTTTCAAAATGTCGAGGCCGTCGCGGCGCACGTGACGCACGGCTACGCGCGCGTCCTCACTATATTTATGACCAATCTTCACCATCTCCTTGCGGCGCTGCTCGTTGAGCTCAGGAATGCGAATGCGGAGGGTCGTCCCTTCGACGGTCGGGCTCAGGCCGAGATTTGCGTCTCGAATCGCCTTGTCGACAGCCTGGACCATGCTCTTGTCCCAGACGGAAACCGAGAGCGCGCGGGGCTCTGGGACATTGATTGTGGCGACCTGGTTGAGCGGCATGCGCTGGCCATAGGCTTCCACATGCACCGGCTCGAGCAGGCTTGCGCTCGCGCGCCCGGTGCGCAGTCCTCCGAGTTCGTGCTTGAGGGCAGCGTGGGCGGCCTGCATGCGGCGTTTGAGGTCTTCAAGATCGAATTGAGGCAATTGCGCCATGATAGTCCTACTCAGAGAAGATCGGAGCCGCGCGGGCGGGATGGGGGCCATTGCCGGGCTCAATCGCGATAGCTCGCGCGCCAAAGGCCTCATTAGCACAGCTTTCTGCCCATGACAGCCGAAAGTGGACGCCTAGCCCGCCGGCGCCTTCTCGAGCTTTGCGGCCTCCGCCATCGCCGCAAGCGCCGCCTGTCCCGCCGGCTGAATGAGTCCGGCCGACATGATGAGCTTCGCGGCGTCGTCAGCGGAGATCGGCAGTTCGATGACCTCGTCCGCAGGAATATAAAAGAAGAAACCAGTTGTCGGATTGGGCGTGCAGGGCATGAACACGGAAATCATCGGCTTCTGTCCCGGAAGCGCGCTGGCGACGACTTCGCCCGGAGGCGACGAGACGAACACGATCGACCAGCTCCCTTTGACCGGGAACTCAACCAGCCCTACCTTCCTAAATTGCGTGCCGGACTGGCTGAACACCGTCTCGAAGATCTGCTTTAGGCCCTTATACACGCCCCGGACGAGCGGCGTGCGGTCGAGCATCGCCTCGCTCAATCGAACCAGCGAGCGGCCGATGATATTGGCGGTCAGGAATCCCAGCAGCGTCACGCCGACGAGCGCGATAACGACTCCGAAGCCTGGAACGTGAAACGGCAGATAGGCGTCGGGAGAGAGGCTTTGCGGAAACCAGGGCTTGACCCAGCTGTCGACCGTATCGATCGCCCACCAGGCAATGTAGGCGGTGACGGCGACCGGTCCGAATACGACAAGGCCGGTGAAGAACCACGACCGCAAACGCGCTGCGAGCGAGCGGTGGAACGGTGCGGACGGTGGGTCGAAGGACATGAGGCACTCGTTGCGGCGCAGCGCAAAATGGCGAGTCGCGGAGACGATTGCAAGACGACGCGCCATTTCAGACCGCCCGACGCGCGCGGCTGCGCCTCGATACTCTTTGTAAAAAAACAACATTTTCCAAAACGCCGGAAGGGAGGCCGTGACTCACTCCGGGCGGCCGGCGGCGTGGCTTCGACCGGCCCCGCGATCAGCGATAGTTTCGTCCGGCTGGCGCTAACCGCCGTCTTGGCCCGACTCGAAATCCTCGCACGATCGCCCGAACGCCGAAAGCGCGTCCTCAAGTTGGTCAGGCAGCAGGGGCATGCCGAGGAGATATTTCCACGTCGGCCCCTCGTGCCGCTCGCTCGCCGCTTCGACTGCGCTCCGCCAGTCCTCGGCGTCGAAGTCGCCCCGCCCGATCCATGCCAGCGCGACCAGCGCTGCGGCCTCGTCGACGTCGAGATCCTTGATGAATTCGACGAGTTCGCGGCGTATGGAGGCATTGGCGCCGGTCAGCACGGCTCGCTCCCCTTCGTCGGCCGGGTTGGAGGCGTCGGGATCGACGCCGATATCTCCGCTCAACAGTTCGCGCGACTTCTCGATAACAAAGCACACCTTCGCCAGATTGATCTCGGGCATCGGACGCTCGCCCGCATCGATCCTACGCATGCGCCGTCCTCCTTTCTTCTTCAATGGCGCCGCGCGGCGGCGCACCACTTGCGGCAGGTCAACTTCAACGAGATTGGGCCATCCCGTGCCGCCTCAGCGCCATCAGATCAGGAACAAGTTACAATGGCGCGGCCGTAGTGGCAGCGGCGCGTCAAACAACCGTCGGGATCCGAGCGGCGTAGACGATTGGCGCAAAATTGGCTACCCCTATACTCAGGTCGGCTCAAATCTTAGCCGGGCGAGGGAACGGTGAGGTGAGCGGCTGCGGCGAGAGGAGAGTGCCTCGAAGGCATAGGGCAAGGTCCGGCGCGGCGGCGTCGCGTTCGCCGCTCACGGCGTTCGTCGTTGCTCTCTCGCTCCTCGTTCAGCTCATCGCTATTCCCTATCTTCAGGCGCTGGCTGGTCCGGGATTCGCGGAGGCTGAAACAGCCGAGATTGCCGCGGAACTCAGGGCGACGTTCGGCGACGCCGCCGCACTTTGCGTCGAGGTCAACGACAAGGGCGCGCCGATCTCGCCCGCCGGCCACTGCGACGATCAATGCCCGCTCTGCCGGTTCGCCGCTCAGGCGACGGCGCTGGTCGCGCCGGAGGCTCCCGCTCCGCCCGAGCGACTCGACGCCGCCTGCCAAAGCCTCGGGGCCGCCTCTGAGCCTGGCGTTGTGTCCTTCCGCCTCGAGAACCGCAACCGCGCCCGCGGGCCGCCCCTCGCAGTCTGAGACGATTCGGTGTCGGCTGCGCCCTTTTGGGCGGGCTGCTTCCTCTCAGATTCGAGGCTAGTCTCTCATGTCATTCCTATCCAACCGCTTCATCGCCGGCGCGCTCGCGGGCGCGACCGCGCTTTTCTGGCTTGCGCCAGCGTATCCGCATGCGGTCTGCGGCGACCGCATTTTCCCGGCCACCATCGCCATCGACGATCCAGGCGTTCTGGACGAGCTCACGCTGCCGACGGTCAGCTGGGCTCCCTACAATTCCACCGGAGCCCACGAGTGGGACGCGAGCTTCAGCTGGACCAAGACGATCACCCCGGGCCTCAGCGTGGTGATCAGCGACGGAGCGACCTGGGAACACCCCGGCAGCTACGGCTGGAACCCGCTCAACACCGGGATCCAATACCAGCTCCTCTGCGTTCCCGACGTCGAGTTCATGATGAAGGTCGGCTTCGACGTCGCGTGGGCCGGAACCGGCACAGGAATCTTCGCGGGCTCCGGCCGGGAAAACACCTACTCTCCGTTGGTGGACGCAGGTCTCGGCTTCGGAACGTTGCCGTCGAGCCTCCAGTACCTCCGACCCTTCGCGATCACGGCCGAGTTCAGCACGACCGCGCCGGGCTACGACTGGGTGAACGGCACACCCTACGTCACGACCTTCAACTGGGGGTTCACCCTCCAATACAGCCTGCCGTACTTCAACTCGCACGTGGCTGCGATTGACAACGATTTCATCAAGCATCTGATCCCGGTCGCCGAGTTCGCCTTCCAGACGCCGATCCACAACGGCGGCGCCGCAGGGCAGCTGCAAACTGGCAATTTCCAGCCGGGCCTCGTCTACATCGCTGACAAATGGCAGTTCGCCCTGGAGGCAGTGGTCCCCATGACCGGCGCGACCGGCCATGGCGTTGGCGTGGTCGGCAGCTTTGACATCTACCTCGACGACATCCCCAACAGAATCGACGAACCGATCTTCCCCCACGGACTTGGCATAGCGCCAGGAATCTGACCCAAGGAGTATGACTCATGCGCACTTTCTCTCTAAGAATCGCCGTATCTCTCGCCTTCGCGCTCGTCGCCAGCCAGGCTTTCGCCCACGCCCAGCTCGAAAAGTCGACGCCGCCGGTCGGCGGCACCGTCACTTCGCCGAGCGAGATCCGGCTCGAGTTCAGCGAAGGCGTCGAACCGAGGTTCTCCGGCGTGACGCTGACCTCCGCCGGCGGCGCCACCGCGCCGCTCGGAGCGGCAAGAACCGAAGCCGGCCATCAGGAGGTGCTGATCGTTCCGATCGCCAAAGCGCTGCCGCCCGGCGCCTATATCGTGCATTGGCATGCGGTGTCGGTCGACACCCACCATACGCAGGGAACTTTCGATTTCACCGTGCAATGAAATGGCTCGCCGGCGCGCCGTTAGAGCCACAGGGTTTCGAAGCAATGAAGGAACAGCTCATGACCCGCTTTTCATCTCTCGCATTCGCCCTTGCGCTCAGCGGCTTCGCCGCGCCGGCGCTCGCGCAGGAATTCAAGGCCGGCGACGTCACGATCGACAAGGCCTGGGCGCGCGCGACCCCGAAGGGCGCCGAGGTGGGCGCGGCCTACTTCGTGATCCACAACAACGGCGCGACGCCCGAGCGACTGACCGGCGGCTCGGCGGATTTCGCTGCCGTCGAAATCCATGAGATGAAGACCGAAGGCGGCGTGATGAAGATGGGCGAGCTCAAGAATGGCCTCAACATTCCGGCGCATGCGACCATCCGGCTCGCGCCCGGTGGCTATCATGTCATGTTCACGCATCTGACCAAGCCGCTGGCCAAGGGAGAGAAAGTCAAGGCGACGCTCACTTTCGACCCCGCCGGCCCCGTCGAGGTCGAGTTCCCGGTCGAAGAGGTCGGCGCGTCAGGGCCCACGCCGATGAAGGGCGGGGCGATGGGGGGAATGAAGATGTGATGGGAAGCCTTCCGCGGGCTTTCAGAGCATTCGACCAGCCCTGTGACCGGAGCGCGGCGAGAAGCAGGTGACAGCTCTCGCGCTCTGCCGCTTCGCTCATTTCATGGCGACCATGATGGCCTTCGGCGTGAGCGCATATCTCTGGCTCTATGCTCCCGACATGCTTCGTCACGCGCTCTCGCCCCCGGCGCGACGGCTGGTCGCGGCGTCGAGCCTGATCGCTCTCCTCACAGCGGTCGTGTGGCTCGCGCTCGAAGCGGCATCGATGGCGGACGACTGGAGCGCGGCGACCGATCCGGGGGTGGTCGCCGCGGTGCTGACCGATACGTCTTTCGGCCGCGCATGGATTGCACGGCTCGGTCTGGCGACGGCTCTGGTCGTCGCTGCTTTCGCGCGGCGCGACGATTGGCCCATGATCGTCATTCTATCGGCGCTTTTGCTGGCCAGCCTTGCGCTTGTCGGCCACGCCGCGATGCAGGCCGGCGTCGAGGGCGTCCTGCATCGTGCGAACCACGCCGTGCACCTCCTGACGGCGGGCGCCTGGCTCGGCGGACTCGTTCCTTTCCTCTTCTGCCTTGCCGTGTACGCCGACTATACTCTTCGGCGAGACGCACTAACCGCGATGATGAGCTTTTCCTTTTTCGGCCAGTTCGTCGTCGCGGCGCTCGTGCTGACAGGAATCGTCAACATCGCGCTTGTGTCCGGCCATGCGCCGTTCCCTCCGGCGACGCCCTACCGTGAACTTCTCGACGCGAAAATCGTGCTCGCGGCCGGCATGATTGTGCTCGCGGTTTTCAATCGCTTTGTCGTCGCGCCCCGCCTCGCGACCGGAAAAAGGGCGCTCGCCGTTCTGCGTGCGACGAGCCTGCTCGAAGTCGGGCTAGGAACCATCGTCGTCGCCCTGGTCAGCGTCTTTGCGCTGCTCGACCCGGCGTGAGCCCGCCGGGAGGGTCGACGTCGCTCTCAGCGCGAGGTCGTCTCAAAGACGCCCGGATCGGTCAACCACGGCCCCGGTAGGGCGCGACTCCCTGGTGCGGGACCCATACGCCGTCTGGAAGCTTGCCGGTCTGCCAGAAGACGTCGATCGGAATTCCTCCGCGGGGAAACCAGTAGCCCCCGATCCTGAGCCAGCGCGGCTGCAAGAGGCCGGCGAGATCCTTACCGATGCGCACGGTGCAGTCCTCATGAAAGGCGCCGTGATTTCGGAAGCTCGCCAGATAAAGCTTGAGGGACTTCGATTCCAGGATCCATTTGTCCGGGGCGTAGTCGATAACGAGATGGGCGAAATCGGGCTGCCCGGTCACCGGACAAATCGACGTGAACTCCGGAGCGGCGAATCGAGCGACATAGTCCGTGTCCGCGTGAGGATTTGGCGCCCGGTCCAAAGTCTCCGCGTCCGGCGTTTCCGGAATCCGTGATGGCCGCCCAAGGTGGGCGAAGGTGGATTCTTTCGTCATGGCCTCGACTTGTCCTACTGCCGGTCATCGGCGAGGCAAGGGGCGTCCCAGGCCAAGCCTAACCTATTTGATCTGCCCCGCGTTGAACCCCGCCGAGACGTAGCCGCTCATCCTTACGCAGACGCCGTTTGCCGCCAGAACGCCTGGCGAACCGGCGATGTTGCAGTGTTTTAGCACTTCCGCAGGCTTGGCCTTCTTGGCTTGCGAAGGCAGTTCCGCCGCAGCGACGGAGGCCACAAGCGTCAATGCGGCTGCGAAACCACACACAATTGATCGGTTCATCGCCGCCTCTGACTCTTTTCGGTCACAGCCGGAGCTTATGAGGCGCCGGGCTCGCGTCCGCAACAGGCTTGCGACTCGCAATGCAATTCGCAAGGAGTAGAGCCCACGGCGGAATGGGGAGCGCGGCACAAGGTTATGGAAATGACGCCTCCTAGGGCGCGGCGGTCCGCCACTCGGACGCTGGCCGCCGTCGCTGGCCTCGCGCTGGTTGCCCTGGCGGCTTACGGGGCAATCCTGTCACGCGAACCGATTCTCGCGGCAATAGCCGGCGCTGGCGGCCTGCAACTGTTGCGCGTGGCGCTGTCCGAGCGCCCGTATTCAAAAGCGCTCATTGCGGTTGACGCGGCGGCGTTCGCCATCTTTGCGTTTCAACGAAACGACGGGCTCGGTTTCTGGCAATTGCCGGGACCATGGGCGGATGTCTTCCGCTTCAATGTTCCGGGAGCCACGATTGCTCTCGCGATCTACGTTGGCGGCTCGATCCTGGCGTTGATCGGCGGCTCCCGCGGGCTGCGCCTCGTTGAGGCGTTCAGTCTCATTGCGACGTCCTTCCTGTTCAATCTCCTCGTGATCCTGGCCGCGGATTGGCACATGGCCGAAATCGGCGCCATCGTGACGGCCCATGCGAACCTGCCGTTTGCGGCGCAGGTTGCGATTGGGCGCGCCCTCACACTTTTCTTTCTCGGCGAGTCCATGCTGACGCTCATCTGCTTCGTCAGCGTCGATCGCCCCCCGCTTTCGCGACGGATGCATGTGATCTACGCGACGAGCGCGATCTTCGCTGCGGCGACGCCGCTCATCGCCAACGCCGCCCAACTCGTCCCTCAGCCGTTTCTGGGGATCGTTTTTTCCAGCGCCTGCGCCGCGCTCGCGCAAGGCGGCTTATGGGCGATCGTGTACCTGATGACGGGCGTCGCGCTCGACTGGCTTGCCGGCCGGCCGCCGCGATTCGACGCCGTCTGGAATCACTGGCGCACGGGCTTCATCAAAGGCGCGATCTACGGCGCGCTCTTCATCGGTTTCATTCTGATCGCCGCGACGATCCTGCGACTGCCGACAGCCGGCGCGATCCTCACACGCTACGCGCTTCTCACGGGACCGCTGCTTGGCGCGCTTCTCTTTCCGCTCGGCGCGACTATCGTGGGGAGCGCGGACGGAACGCCTCCTTTTTTTGGCCGGCTCAAAGCCGCGTATCGCGACCCCCGAGCGCCCTTGCGGGGCATTGTCGCCGGATTGGGCCTCGCACTCGCTTATCCCGCGGATCTCGCTGCTTACGGAGGCGGCGCCCGGTTCCTTGCGATGTTTGGCCTCGGCGCCCTCTGTTACGGTGGCGTCGATCTCGCCTTCGATGCTTGGAGCAGCACGACCGGCAAGCGCGCCAAGCTGCAAACCTGGCGTGTCTATGCTCTGGGTGTGTTGCTCGGAGGCGTCGTAGGCGGCGCCCTCGGGTGGTATTTCGACTCCGCTCAGCTTCAAGTGGTCGTCGCCAAGTTCTGGGCTTATGCGGACGTGAATTATAGGCTCGACGGCCGCGCGCTTGGCGATTTCACTACCTACCCCATCTTCAACAAGTACGGGATGGTTAACCTGGGCGAGGTCGCAGGCGGCGTGCGTCTGTTTTGGGCGGAATCGGTGGCGGGGGTCATCAACTGGTCGCTCGCTGCGCCGCTGTTTTCGATCAACTACGTTCTCTTGGATGCGGCTTTGCAGCGAAGCTTGCGTCCAATCAAGAACCTAATCAGCGCTCAAGGGATTGAAGGCCTCGTCGAGCAGGGCGTGCGCGTGCTGCGGTGGGGCCTCTGGATGGCCCCGATCATCAATTCTTTCCTCCGCCAGTCTCCGATCCCGGCGTGGTATAATCAGGACGGCGCCGTGCGGACAGCCGTCGCTATCGGCGCTGATGCAAGCTTAAGTCCTGAAAGCTTCCGCCAGTTTAGCCTCGCGCTGTTTACCGGCCTGCTCGCTTACGACTGGCTGCGCATTCTGATCTGGTTCGACCACATGGGCCTGAGGGTGGCGAGCCTCGTCAACCTGTCGTTTCTCGGCGGCGATCGGGCCGACGAGGCCGCGGCGCGCTTCGTCGGCCAAAACGGGCGCGCCCGCGCCATTCCCGACGGCATTCGCCGGTTCGGAACCTGGGCGCCGCTGCTGATCCCCTTCTACATTCCACGTGGCGCCGAATGGGACCAAGCGTGGACCGGCGCCGAGACGCTAGCCAAGGGCGGGGCGCCCATGCCGGAGCCTGTAAGAATCCTTGCCTTCGCCTATGCTGCAGCGATTGCGGTTTTTGCGACGGCCGGCGTCGCCTTTGTCGTGAGGGTACGTCGAATGGTGGGCAAGCCGGCTCCTTGGCTCGAAGGCGCGCCGCTCGAACTGGCGGGCCGCCCTGATCGTTTCGTCCTCAACAATGGCGCGGTAGGCATCGAAATCATGCGCGACGGCCGCGGAGCCGCGTTCGTCATGGGCGCCGAACGCGGAGGCGGCCCGATCGATCTCATTCGCCGGCCCCTCGATCCTCTGCAAGCGCGCGGTCATTTCTTCTATGTGAGCGAGGAGGGCAGGGTCCCGTGGTCAATCGGCTTTGAGCCAGTCCGCCGGGCAGGCGATTACCGGATCGAAGAGCCCGGCTTCAACCGTCTCGCGATCGTCCACACGCTGAACGGCCTCGAGGCGCGCATGGAGCTGAGCCCGGATGAAAGCCAAGTCGCCGTTTTGAGCTGGCGGATTCGGCTGACGGACACATCGGGACGCCCGCGCCGGCTCCGCTTGACGAGCTTTTGCGAAATCGCCGCCAGTGACGTCGGAGCTTATGCGCGGGATCTCGATTTCGCCGGGATGCATGTCGAGACCGTGTTCGCGCGCGCCCTCAACGCCATCCTGGCGCGCAACCGTCTGCTGCGCTCGGCCCGCGCGGATCGCGGCGAGGTCGCATTTTTCGCCGTCAAACCTGGCGCGGGGGCCGAACTCGTCGGATACGAAGACTCGCGAACGCGTTTTCTCGGGGAAGGCGCGCTTACCCGCCCGACCGGCTGCGAGCGATGGCGATGGCGCAAACTCGATGACGAAGGCAAACTCTGGACCTTTGATCCTGCTGCGAGCTTTACAATCGAAGTAACGCTCGAGGCGAATGGATCGGCGGAGGCTGAGTTCATCATCGGTCGCTCCGACAACGCGGTCTGGGCGGGCGAGCTCATTGCGCGACGCCTCGGCCTCGCTCCGTTTCCTGAAGCCGATTTGCACACCCGCTTTTATGAAACGCGCGCCGTCGAGCCGTCTCACGCCCTGCATAACCGCTGGCCGTTTGCCTTCCTTCCAGATGGCAAGTCCTTGAGCCTGACCCATCGCACGCCACGCCCTTGGGCTCATGTGATGGCAAACGAACTCGGCATGGCGACCATGGTTTCCAACGACGGCGAGATCTTCTCCGCCTTCGGCAATGCCCGCCAGAATGGCCTCACTGCATTCCGGTTCGACAGCTCGACCGTCGTGCAGCCGGGTCAGGTCGTCTACCTGCGCGATCTTGAAACCGGCGAGACCGACGCGCCAGGTTTCGCGCCCTTTCAGCCTGAGGACGCGACGCACCAGGTCGTCTATGAGCCGGGAGTCGCGACTTTCACTAAGTCGCGGGCCAATCTAACAATAAGATATATAGTCTTCGTCGCTCCGGACCGCCCGTGCGACACGCGGCTCCTCACATTGCACAACATCGGAACGAAGCCAAAGCGGTTGCGCATCGCACCATTCTTCGACCTGGCCCTCGAGGAAAGTCCCAACGAAAGCGTAGACAAGATTCAAGACGAAACGGTCCGCTCGATCCTCTTGTTTCAGAATCCTCGCAACGATTTCGAGCGCGGCTTCGCCTTCGCAGCGACCAGCATGGCTAACCCGGCAACAGAAACGATCAGGACCCGGTTCTTCGGCGGGCCCGGGCGCGACATCCATACGCCGGCGATGGTCGAGACAGGCTCGGCCGACGGCTCGGCCACTGACGACGGACGGCGGGTCGCTGCGTTCTGCGCAGAACTGACGCTTGCGCCAGGAGAAGAGACGAAGATCGTCATCGTTTTCGGCCAGGCGATAAGCCGCACTGAAGCGCTGCAGGCCGCATCAAGAGCGACGGTCGCCCAGGCCGAGGCGGATCTAGCCGCAACCCGAGTCGCGTGGGCGGCTCGGCTCGGCAAGGTCGAGGTGCGCACGAACCGGCCCGACTTCGATCGCCTTGTCAACACATGGCTTCCCTATCAGCTCTACGCTTCCCGACTCTGGGGCCGAGTCGGACCGAACCAGCGCGGAGGCGCCACCGGCTATCGCGATCAATTGCAGGACGTGCTGCCCCTAGTTTTGCTCGAACCGCACTTCGCCCGCGCGCAGATCGTGCTCCACGCCAGCCAACAGTTTCGCGAGGGCGACGTGCTCAAGTGGTGGCACCGCGCGCCGAACGGCGCCACGGGCCTCGGCCAGCGCACCAAAGCGAGCGACCCGCATCTTTGGCTGCCGTATGTGCTCGCGCGTTATGTTCGCCAACTCGGCGACGCCAGCGTTCTCGACGAGTCAACCCCCTTCCTGGAAGGAGAGGCGGTTCCCGAACACGAGGATACCTGGATCGTCGTTCCGCGCGTTTCACGGGAGACCGCGACCGTCTACGAGCACGCGCGCCTCGCGATCGATTATACGCTCCGGTTTCTCGGCCAAAACGGACTGCCGCTGCTGCGGGCAGGAGATTGGAATGACGGCATCGACGTCCTGGGAACGCGGGGGGTCGGCACGAGCGTCTGGATGGGCTTCTTTCTCGCCAACGTCCTCGACGGGTTCATTCCCCTGGCGCGATTGAAGGGCGACGAGGCGTTCGCCTCACGATGCGAAGAGGCCTTGGCGGGACAACGCGAAGCGCTGGACGTCGCCTGGCTCGGGGATCACTACGCGCTTGACTTTGCCGACGATGGACAGGTCGTCGCCGTGCCCAATGCGATGACGACCGGCTGGGCCGCCTATTCGGGGGCATGCGACGACGACCGAGCCCTCGCTGCGATCGAGGGAGGCCTCAAGGCGATCGAACGCGCAGACCGAGTCCTGCTGCTTGAAACGCCGTTCTATGAGCATTCGCAGCCTTATCCGGGCCGGATCGCGGATTATCCCCCGGGGGTTAGGGAGAACGGCGGCCAATACAGCCATGGCGCCACCTGGATCGTGGACGGCTTCGTTCGGCTCGCCGAAGCCGCCGGCGCGGCGGGCGACAATACGAAGGCCGAGCGCCTGCTCGCGCGGGCCTATGAAATATTCGAAAAGATCTCGCCGCTGAAGAAGACGGATCCCGAGCGTATCGCGATCTACGGTCTCAATCCCATTCAACAACCCGCCGACATCTACGACGGCTGGGGGCACGGCGGTCGCGGCGGCTGGTCGTGGTACACTGGTTCCGCGGCGCGCATGTTATCCGCCGCCTACGCGCTGTTGGGCATCGTCCAGACCGAGGGCGCGATCGGCGTTCGCGACGACCTGTTTGAACCCAAAGGCGAGTTGGAGCTCGAATCTCTGCGCATCGGTGGCTCGATATGGCGCCGGCATACAGAAGAGCGTCATCAGCCGATCGCAGCGGACTAATTGTCGCATCTTCGAGATTTTCGATGCTTTTTGGCTGCTTTGGCGCCCGACTTTGGTCCGAAACGGGCGTGAACAGCCGGTTTGTGCGTTGCGGTACGCCCGGCTTTCTGGCATGAGGCCGCCACAAACAGGCCGCGCTCGCCGCGCTCGCACCATATCAGGGGGCTATACGCCATGCTGTTGGGGTTGATCATTCTCTGCGGATTGCTGTCGATCGTCTA
>Ga0213878_10000493_pt1 | contig 14760 bp, 8 predicted proteins | sample VelepicoBEBS_R02_FD_161053 | JGI IMG/M metagenome (GOLD analysis project Ga0213878, IMG submission 161053) | Vellozia epidendroides bulk soil microbial communities from rupestrian grasslands, the National Park of Serra do Cipo, Brazil - BS_R02 | ecosystem: Environmental > Terrestrial > Soil >... | reverse complement strand
CGCGGACATGCGCGAGCTCGTTCGCGGTCTCCGCCGACGCGGTCACCGCCAGCGCCGCGATCAGCACGCCCGCGAGGGCGCCGGCGGAGCGAGGCATCAGTGCGCGTCGGCGACGGTCGCCGCCGGGAGGTTCGCGGGATCGAGTAGGCGTGAGGGGTTCTCTTCGCCGGGATTGAGCAGGCCGACCACCTCGAAGTTGCGCAGCGCGAGCGCCTTACCTTTCACGAACACCGGCGTCAGCTCGTTGACGATGAAGTGGTCCTTGACTTCCTCGTACGTCGATTCGCTGATGATGATCTGGCCGCCCTTCGCGACGTTGTAGAGCCGCGCCGCGGTGTTGACGTTGTCGCCGATCACCGTATAGTTCAAGCGGTCGCGCGAGCCGAGGTTCCCCATCACGACCTCGCCGGTGTTCAGCCCCATCCCGACGGTGAAGACCTTGCGGCCGGCGGCGGCCCACTCGGTCATCATCGCGAGGATGCGCTGCTGCTGCCGCCAGGCGGAGAGCACCGCTTCGTACGCGTCGTTCGGGCGCGGGTTTGGCGCCGAGAAGACCGCCATCACACAGTCGCCGATGAACTTGTCGACGTAGCCGCCGTGCTCGAAGACGAGCTTGCACATCTCCTCGAAGTACTCGTTGAGCGCGGCGTAGATCTCCTCGGGCGACATCGACTCGGACATCGACGTGAATCCGCGGATGTCGGAGTAGAAGATCGTCACCCGCACCTTCTTCCCGGCAAGCCCGAGCGTTTGCAGCGGGTCCTCGTGCGCGAGCATCTCGTCGACGAGCGCCGGCGAGACGTGCTTCCCGAACATCTCGCGAATCACGCGCTTCTCGGCGCCCTCGACGACCGTCCGGTACAGCGCGACGAACAGCGCCGCCAGCAGTACCGCCGCATCGACGTGGATGAGGTTCATCCAGTGCAGCGTCGTCCCGTACACCGCGATCGCGGTCGCCGAGTACGCCAGCACGACGGCGACCCCGATCACCACGCCGATCACCGGCCGCAACTGCGTGACCGCGAGTCCGACGAGCACAGGCAGCAGCACGATCAGCGTGAGATCCAGCCACGGCGGTACGCGCCGCACGAACGTGCGCGTCATGAGCTGGTCGATCAGGCGCAGGTTCGCGAACGCGCCGGGATAGCGCCCGCCCGGCGTGACGATGTAGTCGCCGAGCGACTGCGCCGTCGGCCCGACCAGGACGAGGTTGCCGCGCGCGAAGGCGGCAAGATCGCGGTCGCTCATCCGCAGCGCGTCGGCGTACGAAACGGACTGCGCGAACGGAACGCTGACGTTCGCCGCGCCCGCGCGCGAGGCCAGCCCGTTCGCCGGCTCCTGGTCGATGTGCTGCGCCTCGCGGAAGGGCACCATCGTGAGCAGACCGTCGCCGTCGAGCGGCACCTCCGCGTCGCCGAGCCGCGCGCGCCGCGCATCGGCCGGCACGATGCGCGCGCCGCCGTACGCGGACACTGCCGCCGCGGCGAGCGAGAGGTACGATTGCGAGCGCTCCGGCGTGATCGTCAGATACTGCCCGAACAGCCAGCCGCCCGCGTTGTCGACGGTCGTGAATCCCAGGCCGCGCGCGGCGCTCGCGAGCTGCGGCGGCGGCGCGAGCAGCGAGAAGTTTCCGCCCTTCGTCGTCTCCACGGTGAACCCGAGCACGGCCGGCTGCGCGCGCAGCGCGCGCGCGAGCGCGGCGTCCTGCGCCGGATCGCGCGAGGGCTCGAGGAAGAGCACGTCCATCGCGACGACGCGCGCGCCGGCCTTCGCGAGCCGCTGCAGCAGCTTCGCGTGCGTCGCGCGCGGCCACGGCCACGCGCCCAGCCCGGCCGGCGGGGACGCGAGCGAGCCTTCGTCGATCGTGACGAAGCGCAGGTGCTCGTTCTCCGCCGCGGTGTTCGGGAAACGCGCGATGCGTGCGAGTGCGGGCTGGTCCTCGACCCAGAACTTCGCCTCGTTCAGCGCGACGAAGTCGGCGATGCGGTTCACCGACGGGCCGTCCTCGCGCGGGAGCAGGTAGAGCACCACGCCGATCAGCGCCGCGAGGAGCGAGAGCCCCGTCGCGACGCCGAGGACCTTCAGCCGGCGGATCCGCACGATCGCAGTCGCCCCGCCGCGCGTCAGATCAGCTCTGGACGCGCCCGATGTAGCGCCGGTCGCGCGTGTCGATGCGGATCACGTCGCCCGGATTCACGAACAGCGGGACGTTCACGGTCGCGCCCGTCTCGAGCTTCGCCGGCTTCGTCGCCCCGGTCGCGGTGTCGCCCTTGAACCCCGGGTCCGTCTCTTCCACTTTGAGCTCGACGTGCGCCGGCAGGTCGGCGCCGATCGGCTGGCCGTCGTGGAACTGCACCGCGATCCGCATCCCGTCTTTGAGGAAGTCCGCCGGATCGCCGATGATCTCGCGCTGCAGCGTGAAGTTCTCGTACGTCTCGTTGTCCATGAAGTGGTAGCCGTCGGCGTCGTTGTAGAGCATCTGCATGTCGCGGTTGTCGACGGTGGCGCGCTCCAGCTTCTCGCCGGCGCGAAACGTTCGCTCGACCGTCGCGCCGGACTTCACGTTCTTCAGCCGCGTCCGCACGAAGGCCGAGCCTTTGCCTGGTTTGACGTGCAGGAATTCGATGACGGTCCACAGCTGCCCGTCGATGACGATGGTGACGCCGTTTCTAAAATCGTTGGATGAGATCATGACTGGCGGGGCGCTTTCAAGAAACTGAGCCGGTTTTCCGTTCCGTGCCGCAAGCGTTCGAGGTTCTCGCGATGGCGATAGACGATGATCAGCGCGGAGACCAGCCCGTAGACGAAACCGATCGGGCCGATGCCGAACCACAGCACCGGCGCCATCGCGAGCGCGGCCAGCATCGAACCGACCGAGGCGTAGCCGCAGGCGATGACCGCCGCGATCCACACCAGCCCGAATGCCGCGCCGGAGGGCCACCACAGCGCGATCGCGGCCCCCAAGAGGGTCGCTACCCCCTTACCTCCCTTGAATCCCAAGAACGGCGACCAACAGTGCCCGACGACCGCGGCGAGCGCGGCCAGCACGGCCGGCGTCGTCCCGCCAACCGCCTTCGCGGCGAGCACCGGCGCCAGCCCCTTGAGCGCGTCCAGCGCGAGGACCGCGAGCGCCCCGCGCTTCCCGAGCGTGCGCAGCGCGTTCGCCGCGCCGATGTTCCCGCTCCCCGAGCTGCGGATGTCGGTGCCGTAGAACGCGCGCGAGACGAGCACGCCGAACGGGATCGCCCCGACGAAGAACGCGATTACCGCGGCGGCGACGTCGATCGCGAGCGCGACGCCGTCAACGTGCACGACGTTCATTCGCGCGACTCTTCGTAACGCTCGCCGTGCTCGCCCTGGTCGCGGCGCGAGCGGAACTCGAACGTGAGCGGGACCCCTTCGAAGTCGAACTCCGCACGCAGCGTGTTCTCGAGGAACCGCCGGTACGATGCCGGGACGAGCTCGGGGTCGTTCACGTGGAAGACGAACAGCGGCGGGTGCGTCTGCGGCTGCGAGACGTACAGCGCCTTGAGCGGTTTCCCCGACTGGATCGGCGGTGGGTGCGCGAGGACCGCGTCGCGGATCACCGCGTTCAGCTTCGCGGTCGGGACGCGCCGGTCGAGGTTCTGGGCGACGCGGTCCACGATCGGCATCAGGCTTTGCAGCCGCCGTTTGGTGAGCGCGGAGAGGAACGTCACCGGCGCGAACGAGGCGAACGGCAGCTGCGCGTGGATCTCGTTCGCGAGCTCGTTCTGCGAGTACTCACCGAGCTCGCGCACCAGATCGTACTTGTTCCCGACGATCACCAGCGCTTTGCGCTCCTCGAGCGCGATCCCGGCGAGCCGGCGGTCCTGCGCGGTCGGGCCGGTCAGCGCGTCGATCAGCAGGATCGCGACGTCGCTGCGCGCGATCGCCTTGAGCGAGCGGAGTGAGGAGTAGTACTCGATCGAGCCGTGCTGGCCGGGTTTCTTGCGCACGCCGGCGGTGTCGATCAGCCGGAAGGTGCGGCCGCTCCAGGTGAACAGCGTGTCGATCGCGTCGCGCGTCGTGCCCGGGACGTCCGAGACGATCGCGCGCTCTTCGTTGAGCAACGCGTTCAGCAGCGAGGACTTGCCGACGTTGGGCCGCCCGATCAGGGCGAGCGACAATTCGGCTTCGCCGGGATCGGCGACGTCTTCGGGCGGGAGCTTGGCGACGATCGCGTCCAGCAGATCGCCGGTCCCCTCGCCGTGCAGCGCCGAGACGCCGTGCGGCTCGCCGAAGCCGAGCCCCGAGAACTCGGCGTGGATCGAGGCTTCGTGCCGCGGGGACTCGGTCTTGTTCGCGACGAGGATCACCGGGCGGCGGTTGCGGCGCAGGATCTGCGCGACGTCCTGGTCGACCGGCGTGAGCCCGTCCTGCGCGTCGACGACGAAGACGATCACGTCGGCGTCGCGCGCGGCCGACTCGGCTTGCGCACGCGTCCCGCGCGCGATGAAGTCCTCAGGATCCGGATCGGTCTCGATCCCCCCGGTGTCGACCAGCGTGAACGTCCGGCCGGCCCATTCCGCGAGCGCGTAGAGGCGGTCGCGCGTGACGCCCGGCGTGTCCTCGACGATCGCGAGCCGCTGTCCCAGCAGGCGGTTGAACAGCGCGCTCTTCCCGACGTTCGGGCGGCCGACGACCGCGACGGTCGCGGGCCGCACGCGCAGGGAGGGTGCGAGGGCTTCCGGCATGACCGCCCAAGGTTCCATCGATATGCTCCGTCGCCTCGCGGCGGTCGTGGTGTGCCTGGTCTGCATCGCCGCCGCGCCGACCGGCTCGCTCTACGTCACTACCCTCCCGAGCGGCGCCGACGTCTGGATCGACGGAACCTACGCGGGCCGGAGCCCGCTCGTCCTCAGCGGCCTCGCCGCCGGCCGCCACACGGTGAGCCTGACGAAGACGGGTTGGAACCCGCTTCAGCTCGAGGTCGCGGTGATCGCGAGCCAGACGACGCTGAGCTCGACGAAGCTCGAGCCGGCGCACAGCGGCGGCTTCAAGCCGCCGGGGTCGATCGCGATCCACGGCGTCCAGCCCGACGCGGCCTTCGTCGACGGCGTGATCGCGACGCCGGCGAAGGACGGAACCTACCCCGTCCCGGCCGGGACGCACGAGCTGGCGGTGCGGACGGGGCGCGGCCGGGTCACGCGGATGGTGACGGTCTGGCCGCAGACGCGGACCGACGTGGTGATCCAGTCGGAGATCCAGCCGCCGCGGCCGAGCGTCGTCGCGCCGGCCGAGGACTACGTCCCGCGCAGCGCGATCAGGCTTGCCGGCGACAAGATCGTGATCCGCTACGGCGGCCACGAGCTGATCGGGCACCTCGGCGTCACGAGCTACCGCTTCGACGGCAAATACGTCGAGTACGCCGAAGCACCGACCATGATCGGCCCGCGCCTCTACCTCCCGCTCGACCTGCTCACGACGATCTCGTCCGGGGCTCGCTAGTGGCGCAGATCTATATCGAGACGCACGGCTGCCAGATGAACGAGGCGGACTCGCAGGACATCCGGCGGCGCGCGCTTTCGGCGGGCTTCACGCTCGCGCAGCGGCCCGAAGACGCCTCGGTCCTCGTCCTCAACACGTGCACGGTGCGCGACAACGCGGAGCGGCGCGCGTACGGACGGATCGCGCACTGGAAGGCGGTCAAGGACGCCGATCCGTCGGTGAAGGTCGTCGTGACCGGGTGTCTGGCGGAACAGGACAAGGACCGCATGCAGCGGCTCGTCCCGCACGTCGACGGCATCTACGGGACGCGCGAGCTCGGCGCGCTCGGCGACGCGCTCGCGTCATGGCGCGCGGAGTACCCCGAGGACGAGCTGAGCGTCGACCGTGAGATCGAGACGATCCTCGGCGGCGAGGGCGTCGGGATCGCCGGGCCGTACGACTTCCTGCGCGCGTACGTCAACGTGCAGCGCGGGTGCTCGTACTACTGCACCTTCTGCATCGTCCCGCACGTGCGCGGGCGGTTCGACCACCGGCCGATCGGCGAGATCCTCGGCGAGGTGCGCGCGAAGGCCGAGGCCGGCGCGCGCGAGATCATGCTGGTCGGGCAGACGGTGAACGCGTACAAGGAGCCGGCGACCGGCGCCGACTTCGCCGACCTGCTCGAAGCGGTCTGCGCGATCGGCTCCGTCGAGCGGGTGACGTTCATCAGCTCCCATCCGAAAGACCTCAACGAGAAGCTGGCCCGCGTCTGCGCGACGCTGCCGAAGATGAACCCGCGCTTCCACCTGGCGCTCCAGTCCGGCTCGAACGCGATGCTGCGCAAGATGAACCGCAAGTACACGATCGAGCAGTTCCTCGAGCGGGTCGGGACGTTCAAGGCGCACAACCCGAGCTGGGCGATCACCACCGACCTGATCGCCGGCTTCCCCGGCGAGACGGAAGAGGACTTTCAGCGCACGCTCGACGTCTGCGCGACCGGGATCTTCGCGAACGCGTACATGTTCGTCTACTCGCCGCGGCGCGGAACGCCGGCCGCCGTGTGGCACGAGAAGCATGCCGTCCCGCGCGAGGTCGCACAGGAGCGGTTCCGCCGGATGGTCGAGGTGCAGGACGCGGCGGTGCGTGCGTATCACGAGCGCAAGGTCGGCACGACGGTGCGCGCGCTGGTCCACGGCGTCTCGCGCAAAGACGCGACGAAGCTCAGCGCCAAGACGCTCGACAACGTCACGGTGAACTTCCCGGCGGTCGAAGCGGTGCCGGACGTCGCACGGCCGTGGGCCGACGTCGTCGTCGAATCCGCGTCGGTGTGGGGCGTGCGCGGCACGTGCATCGGCCGCGCGGCGTCGTACGACGGCGTCGCCGAAGCGGTCGCGCCGGCGATGATCGATCTGCTGGCGGTGTAACGTTTGACAGTTCTCTGACAGCGCATGCTGTCAGAGATATGGCAGGACGCACGAGCGGCGATGCGCGCTCGGTGCGCGAACGTGAGTGGGCGATGGAAGCGATAGACGCCCCGCATGCGCGGCCGTCCGTCGAGATCGCAGGAAGCCGTCACGTCGACCGCGGCCTGCTGACGACGCTCGCGCTCGATTTCGAGGTCCGCGCGATGCCGCGCAACGGCGCCGCGCCGCACGCGGTCGTCCTCCTCGCGACGCTGCGCTCGTTCGAGGACGCGCTGATCGAGGTGCGCAGCCGCACCGACGTCCCCGTCCTGCTCCTGCTGGAAGACGCCGAGGTCGTCGACCGCGTCCGCGCGCTCGAGGCGGGCGCCGACGACGTCGTCCCCGCGCCGTGCGATCCGTGCGAGACGCTCGCGCGGCTGCGCGCGCTGTTCCGGCGCTCGGGGCGCAAGGGCGCCGAGGCATTCCGGATCGGCGATCTGGAGATCGACCTCGCTCGGCACACGGTGCGGCGCGGGATGCGGATCGTCGAGCTCTCGCCGACCGAGCTCGCGCTGCTCGCGACGCTCGCCCGCAACGAAGGCGCCGTCGTCCGCCACGACGAGCTGTGCCGCGCGGTGTGGGGCGCGTGGCGCAGCAAGAACACGCTGCACACGTTCGTCTCGTACCTGCGCGCGAAGATCAACCGACCCGGCGAAGCCGCGCTGATCCACACCGTTCGCGGCGTCGGCTACACGCTGCGCGCCGAGACGCAGCGCGACGCGGCGTAGATGCGGCAGCCGCCCGGCACGCATCCGGCACAAATCATGAATCTCCGTTCGGTGTCGTAGCGAAGGCCATCGTGTCACGCCGCTGCGCGCGAAGCGCGGCGGTGCGGCGCAACAATTCGCACACACCGAAAGGACAGCTATGCTTCAACGCAAGTTGTGGCGCGCGCTGGTCACCACGTTGACGCTCGTCGCGTTCTTGGTCCAGGGAACATGGGCACTGGCCGGGACGACGGGCGGTCTGAGTGGGAACGTCGTCGACGACAAGGGAGCACCCGTCGCCGGCGCGCGCGTCCGCGTAACGAGCCCCTCGGCGACGGCGACCGGGACGACCGACGCCGCGGGCCATTTCCAATTCCTCGCGCTGAATCCCGACACGTACACCGTCGCGGTCGAGCGCCTCGGCTATCAGACGGCGAGCGTCAGCGGCGTCACCGTCATCGCCGACCAGCAGCAGTCCGTCGCGCTGACCGCGGCGCACCTGCAGGTGATCGGCGGAACGACCGCGCGCGCGGCGTCCGACGTCGTGAAGCCCGGCCTCACCACCGACGTCTTCGCGGTGAACGCGACGCAGGCCGCGGCCGCGGCGGTGCTCGGCGGCGGCGGTTCGCTGCAGAGCGCGTACTCCGCGATCGCCGCGGTGCCGGGTCTGGTCGTGCCGACCGGGCAAGCCGGCTGGAACCAAGCCGTGTACATCCGCGGCGCGAAGAACTTCGACACCGGCTACGAGTACGACGGGATCCCCGTCAACCGCGCGTTCGACAACTACGACGCGGGAACGGCCTCGAGCCTCGGTCAGCAGCAGCTGCAGGTCTACACCGGCGGCGGACCGGCCAGCGTCGCATCCGCCGGGATCGGCGGCTTCATCAACCAGGTCATTCGCACCGGCACGTATCCGCCGGTGAACACGCTCACCGGCGGGCTCGGCGGACCGGCCGCGTACCGCCAGCTCGGCCTCGAAGCCGGAGGCTCGACGCCGAGCCGTTCGTTCACGTACTACGTCGGAATCTCCGGATACGACCAGAACTTTCGCTACTACGACCCGTTCAACGGCGCGGCCGCGCAGTCGCCGTACGGCCCGTACGCGGTCTACAGCCCCGCGCTCGTCTCGAGCTTCAGCGGGCAGGGCGTGTTCCCGGTCTGCAATCCGGCGACCGGGAACCCGATGAACGTCAACGCGGCCGCGCCCGGCGCGGCGTCGGGCTGCTTCTACCCGTACAACGGGCTGCTGCAGAACCTCGCCTCGTCGATCCAGGACCGCGAGAACGTGGCGAACTTCCACTTCGCGTTCCCGCGCAAGAACGGGCTGAAGGACGATCTCCAGCTCCTCGGCGGGGCCTCGATGCTGAAGACGTTCTTCTACGGAAGCCCCAACGATCTCGGCAACGGCACCGCGAACGGCTTCATGATCGCGAACGGGCTCGGGCCGTACGATCCGGCGTCGAACTTCCCGACCTACGTCGATGCGCACGTCTTCAACTTGCCGTTCGGCGCGAAGATCGCCGGCGTCACGCCGAGCATCTACTACCAGCCGGACAGCCCGGGCGGGCGCGCCTTCGACGCGCCGCTCCCGCTCGACCAGCGCTATCCGATCTACAACGACACCGGGATCCTCAAGGCGCAGTACACGCACAACTTCTCCGACCGCGCGTACGCGCGGCTGATGGGCTACACGTTCTTCTCGGACTGGACCCAGCAGAACCCGACGTACGCCTACGCGGCGGCGAACGGGATCGGGATCGCGACGTTCGTGTCCGCGTACGACTACAAGCTGATCACGCACACGGCCGGCGCCGAGCTGCAGCTCGCCGACCAAGTGAACGATCAGCACCTGCTGCAGTTCACGACCAACTTCGCGCGTGCGAACGTCGTGCGGTTCAACAACACCGGCTTTCTGGGCGGCGCCTCGCCGACCGGGCTGATCGCGCGGAACAACGGCGTTTTCACGTGCTACAACGGCGCGAGCGGCGCGGAGGTCCCATGCCTCGAAGAGCTCTCCGGCTCGCAGCGGCCCGGCTTCCCGAGCGCGCGCGGCACGGCGACCAACCCGTGTCCGGGGACCGGCGGGACGTGCGCCGTGACGGGCGCCGCGGCGACCGCGGGCGCGCAGTGGGTCACGCTCTGGGACGGCAACGCCGACGGGACGTACAACACCGTCGGGCCGCGGTTCCTCTCCTCGGCGCTGACCGACGAGTGGAAGCCCTCGCCGAAGCTCACGCTGAACCTGGGCGTGAAGTACGACCGCTTCCAGTACGACCTCGCGAACACGCGGCGCGCGGCGAACGACTTCTACACGCAGATCGTGCAGCAGTACGGCTGCTACAACCCCTCGACGCTCGAGGTGACGACGGCGCCGCTCGGGCCGACCAGCCCGCCACCGGCGAACGCGGTCTTCTCGACGACCTGCCCGGCGGGGTTCCAGCACATCGGCACGCAGTTCACCGACGTCTCGCCCGGCTCGTACATCCTGCAGTTCCTCGAACCGCGCTTCTCGTTCGCGTACGCGCAGAGCCCGGACACGGTCGTGCGCGGCTCGATCGGGCGCTTCGTCGAGCCGCCGATCTCGGCGTCGGTGCAGTACGACCGCCGCGCCGGAACCGTCGCGACCTCGCTCGCCACGGCCTCGTTCGTCCCGCTCGGCTTCTTCACGCCGTTCCACGCGATCCCGGCGCAGTCGGCGACGAACGTCGACGCCTCGCTGGAGCACCGCTTCGCCGGGACCGACGTCTCGTTCAAGCTCTCGCCGTACTACCGCTACACCTCCGGCTGGCAGCAGCAGGTGATCATCGGGCCGAACTTCGTCTCGCAGCTGCCGGTCGGCGACGCGCGCGACTACGGCCTCGAGCTCTCGTTCCACAAGGGCGATTTCAACCGCAACGGCTGGTCGTGGCTGACGTCGTACACGTACACGCACTCGCGGGTGACGTTCAAGGACGAGTTCGGCGCGGGCTCGAGCCAGCTCGACCGTATCAACAACGCGATCAAGGCGTACAACGCGATGACGACCGAGTCGCCGTGCTACACGCCTGCGGTGTACAGCGGAGTGAACCTGGTCTCGTACGGCGCGCCGACCTCGTGCGCGTCGGCGAACGCGATCAAGAACCCGTACTACGGCCTGCCGGCCCAGCCGCTGGTCGACACCAGCCGCGGGTACGTTCCGTACGGCGTCTCGCTCGCGGTGACCGGCGTCGGCGACATCGGGATCAACAACCAGTTCACCTACCCGCACGCGATCTCGGGGATCGTGAACTGGCGGCACAACCGGCTCGCGATCACGCCGAGCTTCCAGTTCCAGACCGGGAACTTCTACGGCTCGCCGGTCGACGTCACCGGGCTCGATCCGCGCACGTGCGCAGCGAACCAGCTCAGCGGCGGCGCCGTCGCGGCGGGATCTCCGTACGCGCAGAACCCGGACTTCCGGACCTGCAACGCGCCGGCGGTCGTCGCGGGCGCCTCGGCCACGATCCCGTCGGGCGAGGCGACGACGCCCGGCGGCTACCTCTACGTGCCGAACCCGTTCACCGGCAGCTTCGACGGCATCGGAAAGTACCAGAACCCGTCGATCCTCACGCTGAACATGGCGGTCTCGTACGACGTCAGCTCGCGCGTGAAGGCCAACCTGACCCTCGCGAACGTCTTCCATTCGTGCTTCGGCGGTTCGCAGATGCCGTGGGCCAACGGAGGCTCGCGCGTCTGCGGCTACCTCGCGAACCTCTACTACCCGTCGAACTTCTACAACGGTTCGTCGGTGAACGACGTCGCGACGAACGGAACGGCGGTCGCCCCGGCGCTGCGCTATCCGTTCGGCCCGACGGTCGGGACGGTAGGGAGCAATCAGCCGTTCCCGTTCAGCGCATACTTCACGGTCTCGGTGAAGCTGTGAGGCACTCATTCGTGCTTTAAGCATTCTTTGAGATTGCGCACACGCGATGCGGCAGTGATCCGGCAGAACATCGCCGGGTTCCGGACGCATCCATGCGGTACATCAGAAGTGCGCGCTCGCCTTGCGCGAGCGCGCATTCTTTTCTCCGACAACATGAGGTAGCGCGTTTGTTCAACGAGCTCACGCACTGCACCGAAGCCGCATCCCGACGAGCCCTCGCGCTCGCGCTGGTGCTCGCGTTCGTGCTGTGCTCCATGCCGTCGGCGTTCGCGCAGACAGTGACCGGGACGATCCAGGGCACCGTCACGTCCAGCCAGGGAAATACGAAACTGGCCGGCGTGCAAGTGTCCGCCATCGCTCCTTCGGCTCGCTATACTGCGACGACCGACCAGAACGGCTTCTTCACCATCAACGGCGTCACGCCGGACACGTACACGATCACCTTCAGCAAGAGCGGCTACAGCGACTTCTCGCTGCAGGGGATCACCGTCGTGCAGGGCAACGTCGCGAACGCCACCACGGCGCTCAACCCGTCGACGCTGACGACGATCGGCAGAACGCAGGCCCGCAACACCGGCGGCGCGTTCCAGCCCGCGCAGACGACGGACCAGTACAACGTCAACACCCAGCAGATCAACACGACGCTCGGGAAATCCGGCGGCAACAACGAGGCCAACCTGCTGGCGGCGATCCCCGGCGCATCTTTCGACGTCACCGGCTATCCGGTGTTGCGCGGCGGGCGCGAGTACGAGGAAGGCTTCCAGTTCGAGGGCATCGACTACACCGACGCTTTCACTCACCAGTTCGTCAACTCGCTGATCCTCAACGGCGCCGGGAACTTCCAGGTGCAGCCGGGCGCCGGCGACGCCTCGATCGGGAACGCCGGGACCGGCGCGATCAACGTGGTGGCGAAGCGCGGGACGAGCCCCGCGTTCGGCCAGCTCGAAGGCGCCACGTATTTTGGACGCTTCGGGCACGAGCTGCGCGGCGAGTACGGCTGGGCGACCCCGAACGGCCGCTTCTCCGACTACGCCTCGCTCTATTTCCAGCGCGACGCCTATCACTACGGCGCCAGCGGCGCCGACCCGCTCCCGATCGACGCGTTCCTGCTGGGCCGCTCGTACCAGTGGGCGAACGACGTGGTGAACAACTTCGTCTACAAGTTCGGGCGCGACAACGGCCAGTCGCTGCAGTTCTTCTACCAGAACACGCAGTTCGACGTCCGCCTCGGGAACGGGGTCGTGAGCGGGACGCTCCCGTACAAGGACAACGATCCGCTGACGCTCGCGACGGCGGCCGGGCTCGGGCTCTCGCCCGCGCAGCTGCAGGCCGTCATGCCGTTCACGCAAGGGCAGCGCTCGCTGACCGACCGGATCGGCTCGGACGGAAGCGGCCGGACCGACATCAACGGGAACCAGCCGAACGAGACGATCAAGCTCCAGTACTCGAACAACCTCGACGCGACGACGTTCCTGACGGCGAAGTTCTACCGCGTCAACAACGTCGAGCTCTTCGACAACCCCTACAACAATACGGCCACCTTCCCGCTCGGCGACGAGGTCGCGCTCCAGGGCGGCCAGCGGACGGGTTTCGCGCTCGACGGCACGAAGCAGCTCGGCTCCAAGAACCTGCTCGGGTTCGGCGGGAAGTACGAGTTCCTGCGGCCGGTCTTCAGCTTCACCTCCGCGACGCTCGCGCCGTTCACGTACTCCGGCTTCGGCAACTCGCTCGAGGCGGCGGACTTCTTCACGCCGTCCTCGTGCCCGGCGTTCTACCAGGGTGCGATCGGCAACGGCCCGGCCTCGTGCGGCTACATCACGAACTACATGCAGCCGTACCGCCTCGCCGGCGCAGCGCCGTGCTCGGCTGCGGCCTTCAACACGCCGGCGTGTCCGCTCGCCGTGCAGCTCCCGCCGGGGAACGACGAGACCACCGGCTCGCGTCAGGACTGGGCGCTTTACGTCAAGGACACGTTCTCGCCGACCGACCGGCTCAAGCTCGACCTCGGGCTGCGGCTCGACGCGGTGAACTGGCGCTACGGCGACTGCAGCATCTACCGCTGCCTGCCGACGGCGTACTCGCTCGACGCGAGCGGGATGCCGACGAACTTCAAGTTCGACTACGGCAAGGACACGAAGACGCCGCGCGTGCTCCAGCCGCGTGCCGCGATCGCGTTCCAGGCGACCCGCAACGACGCGCTCCGGTTCAGCTACGGGCGGTCGGTGCAGTTCCCGCCGATGGCGGTCGTCGAGAACGCGACGATCCGCTCGAACTTCAACGCCTTCAACAACATCCCGTCGCGCGATCCGCTGACCGGGAAGACGGCGATGTTCTGCAGCGCCGCGGTCCTGATCAACCCGGCGTTCCAGAACGCGCCGTGCGCGAGCTACGCGGACCAGCTCTACTGGGAGAACAGCACGGTGGTGAGCGGGATTCCGATCACGCCGCTCAAGCCCGTGACGTTCAACAACTACGACTTCTCGTACTCGCACCTCTTCCCGCACCAGGTCGGGCTGAAGCTGACCCCGTTCTACTACAAGACGAACAACGAGGTCGCGACGACGGCGCAGCAGCTGATCCAGAACGGCGTTCCGGCGGTCGACGCCGCCGGCAACCCGATCCTCGGCCCGTCGGTCAACACCAACCTCGGGAAGACGCAGGCGAGCGGCGTCGAGTTCCTGCTCACCAAGGAGGCCGCGTACGGGCTCTCGGGGTCGCTCTCGCTGACGTACCAGAACGTGTTCTCGAACGTCATCCCGACCTCGTCGAGCGAGAACTTCTTCCCGACGATCCCGGCCGAGTCGCTCGCGCTCGGCAACCTGTACCGCGTGGGATATCTCTCGCCGTTCGTCGGCGCCCTCGCGATCCAGGAACGGACGCGGACCGGCTGGCGGATCAACCCGGTGATCTACTACAACCACGGCTATCCGTACGGCTCGGGGCTGATCACCGCGGCGCTCGTCAACGGCAAGCCGTTCAACGTGCCGAACACGAACGTCACCTCGCCGGCCCAGCTCGGCGGTCCGCCGGTCGCGACGACGTACGTCGACCCGCGGAATCCCGGCTCGGAGTTCCGGCCGAACGTCGACGCGACGCGCGGGACGCCTGAGGCGGCCTCCGCCGGCGGCGTGCTGAGCGCCGCGCGCTTCACGCCGGTGCAGCTCACGGTCGAATACACCTCGCCGCGCAACCCGCGCGCGGGGACGCTCGCGCTGCTCGTGTTCAACCTGTTCAACCAGCT
>Ga0213878_10000492_pt1 | contig 14763 bp, 13 predicted proteins | sample VelepicoBEBS_R02_FD_161053 | JGI IMG/M metagenome (GOLD analysis project Ga0213878, IMG submission 161053) | Vellozia epidendroides bulk soil microbial communities from rupestrian grasslands, the National Park of Serra do Cipo, Brazil - BS_R02 | ecosystem: Environmental > Terrestrial > Soil >... | reverse complement strand
CGAACGGCTGGCGCGTGATCGAAGCGCCGGTTTCGCGAACGGGCGCGGCGAGCCGTGACGTGAGCAGCTGGATCTCGATGAACATTCTGATGCTCGACGAGCACACCGCGATCGTGGAACGCCGGGAGCAGCCGATGATCGACTTACTCGAGGCGCTCGACTGCGAGGTTATTCCGGTGGCGTTCGACCGCGTGTACCCGTTCGGCGGAAGCTTTCACTGCTGCACCACGGACGTTCGGCGCGAGGGTAAGCTCCAGTCATATTTTCCGACGCTGCAAGGCTCTTGATCGCGCGTCCATCTTGTCGAACATACGTGCGCATGCTAGAATAGTATTGCGCGCGCACGTGCGCAACAATTCAGGTGACTCGGCCGGCGTTGGCGCGCCGACCGAGTCCGTCACCCGATGGAGAGAGCCACCGAATGACACCCCGCCGATTCGACGCGGTCGCGTCGAGCACCCCGGCGTACCGCTTCGTGCTGCGCCTGCGAAAAAGTATCAAGGCAAAGGCGCTCCGCTGCGTCCGCCTCCTCTGGCTCGCCGCGCTCGTGGACCCGAAGAACGCCGCGAGCATCGCCGACTATCGCCGCCGCTTCCGTGTGAGCGCATACACGTACTATCGCGACCGTCGAGCGCTCCGCCGAGCCGGGCTGTACACGTACGCGTTGCTGTACGGGCGCTACCGTTTGCTGTTCTACCTCGACAATCCGGAGTGCGACTAGCCATGAACGTCGTACCGTTCAAATCGCCGGAGCCGTTCGAGCGCGCCGGCATCGATTGGACTCGCGAGGCGCGGACACCGGCGGAGAAATCGCTGCGCGAGACGTTCCTGACGCATGAGACCTCGTGCAGCCTGAACGGCCTCGTCTCAGTGCTGTTGCTCGCGACCGTATCGCGCCGACAAGGAGCGGTCGCCGAAGATCTCCAGGCAGCCGCCGATTTCGCGGAAGTCATCCTCGCGATGCAACTCCGAAAGCACCAGGGCGACGTCCTAGAGCTGGTGCAGTCATGGCTTGCTCGCGGCGAGACGTTGTGGGAATGAGACGCCGTCGAAAAAGCCGCCGAGATTGCTCTCGGCGGCTTCGTCGTCATTCGCGGAAAGTAGTAGTCGCGCTCGACGCCATCATACCGGCCGCTGCACATGCAGCACTTCTTGAAACCGGCGTCCCGAGCCGCAGATGCAAGGATCGTTCCGCCCGAGCTTCTCGAGGAGCTCTTTGTCCCCGTGCACGACGCGGTCGCCGCGCTTGACGTGCGTCTCCGACGGATACCCAGCGCGCCGCTTGCTAGAGCGCGTAAAAGCTGGGGAGCTGGTCGTAGTCGACATCATGTCGCATGATGGGCCTCCTTCGCGGATAACCCGCCGAGCGTACACGCGCGTTGAGCCGCCGTCAAGTCGGCCTCTTACCCCTCGGAGGACTTGACTCGCATCCGAATACCGGATAGGATTACGTCCGGATATGGGACGCGAAACGAAGCGGTTCTCCGAGATGATGGCCCTGTGGGCGGTGCATCGCGAAGGGACCGCTAGCCCCGCTGCGGTCGCCGAAACGCTGAGTGAAATCGGGGTCTCCCGGAGCACGACCTATGCGGCGCTGAACAGCCTTTCGGCGCAAGGCCTGGTCGCCGAGAAGCGGACGACGACGCCCGGCGGCGCGCCCCGCATCACGTACTCCCCCACCCCCGCGGCCGAGCCGAAGCTCCGTCCGCTGCGCGACCTCTTGAAAGGGAAGAAACGATGACCACGCCCAAGCGCCTCTATTGCGCCCTGATCCTGGATGAGTCCGGCTCGATGAGCGGGCTGCGCGAGGCGACGCTCAAAGGCGCGAACGCGTGGCTCGCCGATCAGCGGAAGGACGGCCCGGACGACCTGCTCACGGTGGTGATGTTCGATGCTCCGAACGACCCGGCCGCCCAGCGCGTCCGCGTGAAGTACGACGGGATCCCACTTCGAGAGACGCTCGACTTGAGCTTGGCCGACTACAATCCGAACGGCGGAACACCGCTCTACGATGCGCTCGGCACGACGCTCGGGCGGATCGAAGCCGATCCGCGCGCCAAGGACCGCAGCGTGGTGGTGGTCGTGATGACCGACGGGCTGGAGAACGCGTCCGTCGAGTACACGCACGAATCGCTGACGGCGAAGATCGCGCAAGAAGAACAGGACGGCTGGAAGATCATGTACCTCGGCGCGAACCAGGACGCGAAAGCGGTTGCCGCGTCGATGGCGCTCGACCAGAAGTTTGCGGTCACCTACGCGCCGACGCCGGCCGGCACCGCGGTTGCCTATGAGGCCGCTTCGATGTCGCTCAAGGCCGTCCGCCGCAGCAGCAGCGATCGAGCCGTGAGCGAGAGCCTGCACAAGGCGAGCGCGACCGGCGAAACACCGCACTGAGAACGGGCTTCTTCCCCCCGGAAATCTTCCGAAATAGAGAACGCAGCACCTCATATCGGCGGACCTCGGCGTCGCGTGACACCAGGCGTCACCGAGTTCGCGGGAGTCCGATGAGTGCGATAGCCGTTGCACATGAAGCGGCCCCATGGAGGGCACCTTCTTGTCTAGATGACTAACTTTTTGTGCAGCGCTCTCTCGCTGAGGGGCTCCACTCGCCGTGCCGCGAGGGACCGGGCACCCGGGCGCGGTACCGTGCCGCTACAGGCTAACGCGCGCCTGAATGGGCGACGCCGCCTGAATGCTGCTTATAGGGGGGCGGGTGCATGGCGCAGCCAGGGACGCTTAAGAGGCGCGTTCTCTTCTATCAGGTCTTTCGAGATGATCGTCCAGTCCGGAATCGTCGCGACTTCGATTTCTCGGCAGTGTTCGAAACGATCGGCCGCCTTCCAAACACCGTCGAGGGCCGACGCGACCGCGAAAGCGAGGAGGCCTACATATCCTGCATCGTGGATGCCGCGAACACTGTTCGGTTCGGACGAATTCGCCGGAGGGGTCTGCCGTCTCGGATTGACGAGGCCGACCATATCGACAACATCCCTCTCGCGCGAAATGGCGGGCTGTTCGAGGCTACGCACATCATGTATTTCGAGCCTGGCATCATCGGCGCCGAGTTTAATTTCTACGCGCCTCGCGTGTCGCGACTTGCACCGTACATCCGACGAAAAGCAGGATTCGCGGGGCTCGAAATTGTGCCGATAATCAAAGGAGACGCCGCGCGCGATCTGCGTCGTTTCGACCGCCTCAAGAGGTTCACGATGAAAGTGGCGACAGACGCATTTGACGCAGCCGTTAACCGACGCCGGTTCCCGATCTTTCGCAGAATCGCGCAGGCCGCCGAAGCTCCCGGTGTTGAGACGGTCGATGTAACACTATCCGCGGAACAAGGCCGAAACGCGCGGTCCCTCGGAAGGGCGCTCGTCGATGAAGTGTTGGGCCTTGCGTCGATGCCTAACATCCGAGAAGTTGCGGATCGCGCGATAGCCGAGGGTTACCGTCCCGATGCGACGCGCATTGAAGCGGTTGACCTCCTGGATGACGAGCTCGTCGGGACGCGGGATTTCATTCAAGAAAACCTGCAAACCCATACCCTCGACTCGCGCCATGCATACGAAACTATTGCGTCCGTCTACCGTGATCTGGAACCGCAAAGATATGTACGCCGGTAGGTGAGATGATGAAGGACTTTCTTTATCGCTTTCGGGCCCCTATAGCGATCCTACTAACGGGCGGGCTTGCGTTCATTGATTTTCGTTTTCACGGAGGAACAGTGGCGGCCTCGGTGATCCACGGCGTTCGCAAGGAAACGTACGCTGCCGTCGCGACGATTTTCGGCGCTCTCCTCGGCTTCGAGATTACGGCGTTCTCTATTGTTGTGACCGTTACTGATTCCGTCGTTATGAAGCGACTTCACCGGGAAGGTACAGCGAAGGAAATCTTCGACGGCTTCATGCGGGCGACGGCCATCGTTGGTGGTGCGACAGCGGCGGCTCTCGTTGCAATGTTCGTTGACAGAGATGAACACCAGACAGTTTGGTACGAATACGTTACACTCGCCATATCAATATGGGCCACACTTGCGATAACGACAACCGTATTTCTTATCGACGCGATCGTCCGCGCCGTCGTGCAATCACACGGGGATGATCCGGCTAACGCCGCGCCTACGCCCGACTACCCGGACCCTCAAGGGGTCGGCTAAGACGCCTTCCAGCCCTGGGACTTCACCGTCCGCGATTCGGCGCGGCCGCGGCCCGCTCGGGCATCGTTCGCCCGGTGTGTGTCGCCGAAAGACCGGGTACGTGGGCGGGACCCACGCCCTCGCCGAATAAGACAACGGTCATGGCCGACCTTGATGAAGTCGTAAGCGAATTAAGCGGCATTGAGAACGCGTTGAGCGATATCAGAAGCGACCTAAGCGACCTCAAGTCGCTCGTGGAAACCGTCGTGGAGCACCTCGAAAAAGTCGCATACGGTATCCTTGGTAGCGACTATATCCCGGTAGAGATTATGAATACCCCGGTTTCCGTCACTGTCGAGAATACTGTCACCGTCGAAGGCTCCGTTTCCATAGATTAGGGACCGGTGGAGTTTATGTGCGACGCGCGCCTTCTGCAGGCATTTCTTGTGTAGCATCCGTCCGATCCGATCCGTCTGATAGTCGTCTGATAGGCTTTGCACATTAAGCCGCTCTTGCACATCTAATCGCGAAGCTGCACATAAAACCGATGCGGTCCGCTGTGGCCGCGCAGGCACATACAATGACCTCGCCCCGATGGACCACGCGTCCGACAGAATAGTGTCGCCTCGGGCTCTTCAACAGGGACGCCCCTCGTCAGGTCCGTTGGCGCGTTGTTCTCGCGGTCGTCGTCTCGCCGAGGCGGGCCCGTGAACCAGTGCGACTCGGCATGGCCCTGTGGCCGGTTGCAGCGCCGTCCCTCGCGGTCGCGAATGCGACACCGCCCAGGATCGAGTCTCCTAGCGTCCTTGCTCATGCGGCCATTGTACTACCAACTACGACGGGGGACGGCGACGCCGGGTGTGGGCTGGCAGACGATCTATGAGCTGGGGATCGAGCCGGCGTTTTGGAAAGCAAGCTAGCGCCGCGAACGGACACGCCCCGCCGAGCGTTGAATCGCCGCCTCTGCGCGGGAAGGAGCGGGGATGCGGGAAAGGCCGCCAAGGCGAAATTACGGACGACGTGCTCGACGGCTGCGCTTATGTTATTGGGCCAGTTTTCTTTGAGGGGTGCCTGCCGTACATCGTACTCGCCGTTCTGTTAGCAGTGGCGGTCGGACTGGTGTGGACCGGCCTATGGCCACTGGCGATACTGGGATTGATCGCGTTCGTGATATGGTGGCTCTTTCAGCGAGCGGTTGACCGTTGAATTTGCGCCTGCCCATAAAACCGCACGCCTGCCCAAGAAGGTCTCCGTTTCGGCCAATTATTTAAGGCAAAGCGTCGTCCGATACTTGAAACGCTCGTTACAAGTATGGTAGGATGCCTCCATGGCGCGGACTGCCGATGAGCAGCGGCGCGTGGAGCTGTTGGAGCGCATCGTGGACTACGTCATGGCGAACGGGTTGTCCGATCTTTCGCTGCGCCCGCTCGCCGAAGCGGTCGAGACGAGCCCGCGCATCCTGCTCTACTACTTCGGCTCGAAGGAAGAGCTGATCGCGAGCGTCATGGCCGGCGCGCGGGAACGGCAGCGCGCCATCTTCGACCGGCTGCCGCGGAACCCGGCGTCGTATGCGGAAACGGTGCGGGCGGCGTGGGCGGCGATGAGCGCGCCGAAGCACGAGCGCGTCTTCCGGCTGTTCTTCGAAGTCTACGGGCTCGCGCTGCAGGACCCGAAGCGCTTCCCCGGCTTCGTGGAGCGCGCCGTCGACGACTGGCTCGGCTATCTCGGCGCCGGCGCGCTGCGCGACGGTCACACGCCGGCCGACGCGCGCGCGATCGCGACCGTCCTGCTCGCCGGGTACCGCGGGTTCTTGCTCGACCTGGTCGCGACGCGGGACCGCAAACGAATCGACCGTGCCGTCGAGCTGTGGATCGCCGCGCTCGACGCCATCCCTTCGCCGAAGGAGCTCGCCGATGGAAAACGTCGCTGAACGCGCGCCGCGCCGCGCGGCGGTGGTCTTCGTCTTCGTCAGCCTGGCGCTGGACGCGATCGCCCTGGGCGTGATCGCGCCGGTCTTCGTTCCGCTGATCGAAAGCTTCATGCACAACGACGTCCGGCGCGCCGCCGCGGTCGTCGGCGGTTTCGGCACGGTGTTTGCGCTGATGCAGTTCGTGTGGCAGCCCCTGCTCGGCGTGCTGTCCGACCGCTTCGGCCGTAAGCCGATCATCGTGCTCTCGAACATCGGGATGGCCGTCGACTACGCCGTGATGGCGCTGGCACCGAATCTGCTGTGGCTGCTTGCCGGCCGGATCGTCTCGGGAATCACCTCCGCATCGGCTACCGCGGCGGGCGCGTACATCGCGGACACGACGCCGCCCGAGAAGCGCGCGGGCGCGTACGGGATGATCGGCGCGGCGTTCGGGCTCGGCTTCGTGCTCGGTCCCGCGATTGGCGGCCTGTGTGGTCAATTCGATCCACGGTTGCCGTTCTGGGTCGCCGGCGCGCTGTGCTTCGCGAACGGAATCTACGGCGCGCTGGTTTTGCCCGAGTCGCTTGCGCCGGAGCACCGCGCGACGCGGTTTCCGTGGCTGAAGGCGAACCCGCTCGGATCGTTCCGGCTGATGCTGCGGCATCCGGAGCTCACGCAGCTCAGCGTGCTGACGTTCTTCAGCAACTTCGCGGGCTTCGCGATACAGACGACCTGGGTGCTGTACGTGACGTATCGATACGGCTGGCAGCCGGGGATGACGGGCGTCTCGCTGGCGGTCTTGGGAATCGTCACCGCGGTCGCGCAAATGGCCGTCATCGGGCGGTTCGTCAAGCGCTTCGGCGAGCGGACCGCGCTCTTCTCGGGGCTCGCGTTCGGCGCGCTCGGAATGATCGGCTGTGGTCTCGCGCCGAGCACCGGGTGGTTTTTTGTCGCGATCGTTCCGCTGTGTCTGTGGGGTCTCGCGCCGGCCGCCGGTCAAGCCATGATGACGCGCCGCGTCTCGCCGCGCGAACAGGGCGAGCTGCAAGGCGCGATCGGCACGCTCCGCGGTCTGGCCGCGCTCTTCGCGCCTTCGATCTTCACCGCCGCGTTCGCCGCCGGAATCGCGCGCGCGCTGCCGGGCGCCGCGTGGTATCTCGGCGTGCTGTTTCTTGCGGTCGCGGTCTTGCCGGTCTTGCGCGAAGCCGCCGCCGAACCGGCCGGCGTGCTCGCAGAGCCGGGAGCATAGGAGAGAGACGATGGACGATCAGCAAACTACCGCCGTCGCCAATCCTCCGGTGGATTCGCCGCGCATCAGGCCGCATCTGATCTATGACGACCCGGCCGCTGCGATCGCATGGCTCACGCGCGCGTTCGGTTTTCGGGAACGCACCGCAGCACGTCACACCTTGCCGGACGGAAGCGTTCAGCGCACGCAGATGGAGGTGTGCGACAGCCTCATCACGCTCGGGCTGCCGTCGGTGCACGGCGAGAGCCCGCACCGCGGCGTCAGCGCGATGCTCTACATCTATATCGACGACGTCGATCACCACTATCGTCAGGCCCAAGCTTCAGGCGCGAAGATCGTTCTCGAGCTCACGGAACGGCCTTGGGGCGATCGCTGTTACCAGGCCGCCGACCCTGAAGGACACCAGTGGACCTTCGCGCAGCGCGTCCGGGACGTTCCGTTGGACGTCTGCTCCCACGAGCCGCACGACCACACGATCACGTAGAAACGCAGAGCTCCGGCTGGGGCTGCATCAAGCGCTCAATCGCGATGCGGCGGCTTCGTCGACGATCCAGCGCAGCTCGCCGTCATGCGGGCGAACGATCTGCGCGGGATAGGTGTCGGCGTCGCGGACGCCCTGGAGGACCTCGTGCAGCGCGTCGGCCTTCTCCGCGCCGCCGGCCGTGACCGCGACGTTGCGCGCGTCGTTGATCGCGCGGGGCGTCAGCGTGATGCGCCACTTGTCTAGCTTGGGGACGTAGTGGGCGATGCACGACTTGTCGTTGTCGATTCCGGCGACGGTGCCGGGGAAGAGCGACGCGGTATGGCCCTCGGGACCCATACCGAGCAGCACGAGATCGAGCCGCGGGCGCTCGCCGATCTCGCGGCGCAGCACGACGTCGTAGTCCGCGGCCGCCGCGGTCGGATCGTCCTCGCCGCGCATGCGGTGGACGTGCGACGTGGGGATCTGCAGCGGATCGAGCAGCGTCTCGCGGTTCATCCGGTAGTTCGACTCCGCATCGTCGGGCGGCACGCAGCGTTCGTCGCCGAACCAGAAGACGACCCGCGACCAGTCGAGCGCGTCGCGGCGCGGCGGCGCGCTGAGCAGCGCGTTCGCGGCGCGCGGCGTCGAACCGCCGGCGAGCGCGACGTGCGCGACATCCCGCCGGGCCAGCGTCGCCTCGACCACCGCGAGGAGGTGGTCGGCCGCCGCTGCGGCGAGCGCCGCCGCGTCCGGTAAAACGGTGACGATCCGTTCGGGCATACGTGCGCGATCCTACCCGCCGATAAGCGTGCCCGCGCTGCGCAGTGCCGTCTCGAACAACTCGTCGTTCCCGGGTTCGAGAACCGCGCGCTCGAGGAGCGATGCGTTGTCGATCGCTTTGAGCGGAAACAGCCGCGGCTCGCGGGCGTGCTGGCCTTCGACCCACACGCGCACGACGCCGGGGTCGTCGGTCACTTCGCCGTGATACCAGGACGTCTCGCTGTCGAGACAGATGCTCTGCACGCGGCGCATCTCGCCCTCGCGTTTGCGCTCGAAGGCGACCGTTTCGCCGCGGCCGTCCGTGAACGCGTTGCGGCCGGTCGCCTTCCAGCCGAGACGGCTCGCGAGCCAGCCGGCGAGGTAGAACGCTTCAGAGTCGGAGCCGCTGGCGATGTGCAGCTTGCGAATCGTGTAGACTTCGGCGAGCAAGTCCGGATCGCCGTCGAAGAAGGCGGCGATCATGTCCTGCCACGGCAGCAGCCGCATCCAGGCCAAGTCGTGCAGCACGACGTCGGGATGCTCGCGGTGGAATCCGACCAGCTTGCACAGCGCCGACTCGTCGCGCGCGCCCCCGGACGAGTCGAACACCAGCGTCTGCACGAACGGCAACAGCGCGTAAAAAATCTCGCGGCTGCTTTCGGCGAATCCCGTCCACCACATGACGGTCGGCACGCTCGGCGAGCACAGCGCGCTGACGTAGCCGACGACGGACTCGGCGCCCGCGCCGGAGACGTCGACATCGACGCGCTCGCCCTGGATCGCGAACGTCTCTTGCGCGCCGCGCGGCGCGGTCGTCACCGTCGCTTCGCCGGCGTGCGTCCCGGTGTGGTCGAAGACGAGCATCAGCGAGGGATGCTTCTCGTGCAGCATCGCCGCGCGCTCGAGGACCCAGTCGCGGCGCGCGGCGTCGTCGATCCAGACGATGAAGTTCAGCGTCGAGGTCGAGAGCTTCGCGCCCGAGAGCTCCCCGCGGATCGCCTCGAGCGAAGAGGAGACCGTCGAGGACTCCAGGCTCATATCTTTCGCCAATCGCGGTCGTCCATCGCCAGCATGCGATCCGCGGCTTGCGGGCCCTGGCTGCCGGCGTTGTAGTTGGGGAAGCTTTGGTCTTCGGTGCTCTGCCAGCGCTCGAGGATCGGCATCACGATCACCCACGCGCGCTCGACTGCGTCCCAACGGGTGAACAGCGTCGCGTCGCCGCGCATTGCGTCGCCGATCAGCCGTTCGTACGCGGGCGCCGAGACGACGCCGAAGCCGGTTCCGTAGTTGAAGTCCATCGAGACCGCGCGCAGGTGCATCTTCGGCCCCGGCACCTTGGCGTTGATGCGCAGCGAGATTCCCTCTTCGGGCTGGATCTTCATCACCAGCACGTTGTTCTCGAGCTGCTCGCCGGCTTCGCCGAAGAGCCGGTGCGGGATCGGTTTGAAGCGAATCGCGATCTCCGACATCTTGCGGGCGAGCCGCTTCCCCGAGCGCAGGTAGAACGGGACGTCGGCCCAGCGCCAGTTGTCGACCCACAGCTTCACCGCGGCGTACGTCTCGGTGTTCGAGTCAGGCCGCACGTCGGGCTCGTCGCGGTAGGCCGGAACCGGCTTGCCCGCGATCGCGCCGGCGTCGTACTGACCACGCGCCGTGTCGAGCGAGACCCGTGCGGGCTCGATCGGCCGCACCGCGCGCAGCACCTTGAACTTCTCGTCGCGGATCGAGTCGGCGTCGGCCGAGACTGGCGGCTCCATCGCCACCAGCGCGAGCAGGTTCATGACGTGGTTCTGGATCATGTCGCGCAGCGCACCGGCGTTGTCATAGTAGCCGCCGCGCTGCTCCACGCCGACCGTCTCGGCCGCGGTGATCTGCACCGAGTCGACGTAGTTGCGGTTCCAGATCGGCTCGAAGATCACGTTGGCGAACCGCAGCGCCATGATGTCCTGCACCGGCTCTTTGCCGAGATAGTGGTCGATGCGGTAGACCTGCTTCTCGTCGAAGACCTTCTCGACTTCGGCCTGCAGCGCGCGCGCCGTGTCGAGGTCGGTCCCGAACGGCTTCTCGACGACGACCCGGGTCCAACCCGCCTTGTTGTCGCGCGGCCCGAGCTGATCTTTGTCGAGCTTGTCGATGATCTTCCCGAACACCGACGGGGGCGTGCTCAGGTAGAAGAGGCGGTTGCCGCCGGTGCCCAGCTCCTTGTCGTTGCGCTCCAGGGCCTCGCGCAGCTCGCGAAAGCAGTTGTCGTCGTCGAAGTCGCCGGAGACGTAGAAGACGTGCTTGGCGAAGTCGCTCCAGAGCGGATCCTTGGGCGGGTTGCGGGAGAACTGCTCGACGGCCTTGCGCATCTCTTCGCGGAACTGATCGTCGGTGTACTCGGTGCGGGAGAAGCCGATGATCCCGAAGCTCGTCGGCAGGATCCCTTCGAGCCGCAAGTTCCACATTGCCGGCATCAGCATCCGCTTCACCAAGTCGCCGGACGCGCCGAAGAAGACGATGTTGCACGGGTCGGCGATGCGGTCGCTCGCGAGCCCTTTGCGCAGCGGGTTCACGGCCGGCGCGCCGGCCGGCGAGGTGGTGGTCATTCCGGCTTGATCGCGTGGCCGCCGAACTCGTTGCGCAGCGCGGCGATCACCTTCGCGCTGAACGACTCGTCCTGGCGCGAGACGAAGCGCGAGAGGAGCGAGAGCGTGATCACCGGCGCGGGAACGTCTTCGTCGATCGCCGCCTGCACGGTCCAGCGGCCCTCGCCGGAGTCGGCGACCCAGCCCTTCACTTTGGCGAGCTTCGGATCGCTTCTGAGCGCGAGCTCGAGCAGCTCCAGCAGCCACGAGCGCACGACCGAGCCGTAGCGCCAGATCGAGGCCAGCTGGTGCAGATCGTACGTGTATTCGGACTTCTCCAGGATCTCGAAGCCCTCGCCGTACGCGGCGAGCATGCCGTACTCGATCCCGTTGTGCACCATCTTCGAGAAGTGCCCGGCGCCGCTCGGCCCGACGTGCGCGTACCCGCCCTCCGGCGCAAGGGTGAGGAAGATCGGCTCGACGCGCTTCACCGCGTCGTCGTCGCCGCCGACCATCAAGCAGTAGCCGTTGGCGAGCCCCCAGATCCCGCCCGACGTCCCGGCGTCGACGAACGAGACGCCTTTTTCCTTGCAGCGCGCGTAGCGCGCTTTGGAGTCGGTCCAGCGCGAGTTGCCGCCGTCGATGATCGAGTCGCCCGGCTGCAAGATCTTCAGCAGCTCGTCGATCGTCGAATCGGTCGGATCGCCGGCCGGCACCATGATCCACGCCGCGCGCGGCGGCGTCAGCTTCGACACCAAGTCTTGCAGCGAGGACGCGCCGGTCGCGCCGTCGCCGGCCGTGCGCTGCACGGCGGCCGGATCGCGGTCGTACGCGACGACCGCGTGTCCGCCGCGGATCAGGCGCGTCGTCATGTTCGCGCCCATCCGCCCCAGTCCGATCATCCCCAGCTGCACCGGAGGCTCCTTTTACGCGCGCGCGGTGACGGCGGCTTCGAACGCCGCGGCGAGCTTCTCGAGCCCCGCTTTCGCATCGCCCGGGAAGTGGATGCGGACGCCGCGGCGGTCGCGTTTGTCGAGCGACTCGAAGTCGCCGAGCGCCTGCGCGCGCTGCAGCGTCCGGAAGCCGACCATTCCCGGTATCGGGAGATCGGACGGCGGGTCGTACGTCACTTGGAAGAACACGCCGCTGGCCGGTCCGCCCTTGTGGAGCTGGCCGGTCGAGTGCAGGAAGCGCGGACCGAAGCCGACCGTCGTCGCGACGTGCAGCGCGTCGCGCACCGTCGTGCGGATCCGCTCCAGCACCGCTTCGTCGTCGCCGTTCATCGGAACGTAGGCGTTGAACGCCACGTAGTCACCGGGCTTGATCTGTTCGGCGATCGCCGCGACCGCGCTCTGCAGGTCTGCGCCGAGCGCCGCGCCGTGCGAGCCGCTCAGCGCGAACACGAGCGCATCGCTCGTGCGCACGCGCGGCTCGGGCTCCGGGAACTTTCCTTCCGAGGCGACCTCCGCCAAGAGCCGCTTCGTGTTGTCCTTCGACTCCTGGACGTTCGGCTGGTCGAACGCGTCGATCCCGAGCACCGCGCCGGCCGCGGCCGTCGCGATCTCCCACAAGTAGAACTGCTCGCCGATGTCGAGCGCGTCGCTCATCGCCAGCCGAATCACCGGATGACCGGCGGACTCGAGCGCGCCGAGCAGCGTTTCGACGTTTTCCGCCGCGCCGGGCAACGAAGCACCGACGTAGACGAAGACGCGGTCTTCGCCGTAGGCCGAGGCCTCGCCGGGCGGCTCGCCGTCGATGGGAACGATGCCGGTCCCCGACTTGCCGGTCGACTCGGCGATGAGCTGCTCGGCCCACGCGCCGAACGCGCTCACCGACGGATGGGTGAAGATGGTGAGCTTGTCGCGCCCGCTCTTCGCCAGCGCGCCGAGCGCCGTGCCGAACCGCACGCCCGGCGCGTCCTGGTTCGCGACGGTCGCCGCGTGCGAGTGGATCGCGTTGATCGCGCGGTCGAGGATCGTGCTCACGTCGTAGCCGGCGAGCGCGGCCGGGACCATTCCGAAGTACGAGAGCGCCGAGTAGCGCCCGCCGATGTTCGGGTCGTTGGTGAAGACGCGCAGGAACTTCAGCTCTTTCGCTTCCTGCTCCAGCTTCGTGCCGGGGTCGGTGATCGCGACGAAGTGGTCGCAGGCGTTCTCGTGGCCGACCGTCTGCTGCACGCGCTGGTAGAAGTAGCGGAAGAAAGCGTCGGGCTCGGTCGTCGTCCCCGACTTCGAGGCGACGATGAAGAGCGAGCGCGCGACGTCGAGCGCGTCGTCGAGCGCCTTGATCTGCTGCGGATCGGTCGAGTCGAGCACGTGCAGCGCGGGATAGCCGGGCGTCTTCTTGAAGGTCGCGCGCAGCACGTCGGGCGCCAGCGAGCTGCCGCCCATCCCGAGCACGACGACGTGGTCGAAGCGCTTCGAGCACGCCAGCGCGAACTCGCGCAGTTCGCCGCTCTGCGCGTGCGTCTGCTGCGGAATCTCGACCCAGCCCAGCGCGTGCTTGATGATCTCGACGTGCGTCGGATCGCTCGACCACGGTGAGGGATCGTGCGTCCAAAGCTTGTGCAGGAAGTCGTTCGCGGCCAGCCCTTCGAGCGCGGCCGCGGCGGCGGGCGCCGCCGCGCCGAGCGAGAGGGCGACCCGCGGCGGCGTCCCGCGGCGCAGCGTCTCCAGCTTGCTCTTGATCGCCTCGAGCATGGCGTTGTACGAGTCGTCGAACGACTTCACGCCGTCCGCGACGAGCTGTTCGGTGACGTCGTAGAGCGAGATCTGGGCGCTGGCGAGCGCTTCGAACACGGCGCGCGCGCGGTCCAGCTCTTCCAGCACCGTGTCGGCGCGGACGTTGCCGTGGTCGAGCAGCGCTTCGAGCGTGTTCGGCGGAACGGTGTTCACCGTGTCGCGGCCGATGAGGCTCTCGACGTACATCAAGTCCGGATAAGCGGGGTTCTTGGTCGAGGTCGATGCCCACAGCGGGCGCTGGACGTGCGCGCCCTTCGCCTTCAGCGCGGCGAAGCGCTCGCCGCCGAACAGCTTGAGGTAGCGCTGGTAGGCCAGCTTCGTGTTAGCGACCGCGGCTTTGCCGAGCAGAAACTCGAGGTGCTCGCCCTTGTCGATCCGCGCTTGTAGCAGCTTGTCGACGGCGCTGTCGATCCGCGAGACGAAGAACGAGGCGACCGAGGCGATGCGGTCGATCGGCAGCCCCTTGGCGGCGCGCTCCTCGAGCCCTTCGATGTAGGCGTTGGCGGCGTTCTCGTAGCGGTCGACCGAGAACAGCAGGGTGACGTTGATGTTGATCCCGGCCGCGATCGACGCCTTGATCGCCGGCGCGCCTGCCGCGGTTCCGGGAATCTTGATCATCAGGTTCGGGCGGTCGACGGTCTTCCACAAGCGCTGCGCCGCCTCGATCGTCCCTTGGGTGTCGTTCGCGAGCGTCGGCGAGACCTCGAGCGAGACGTAGCCGTCCAGGCCGTTCGTCGACTCCCAGACCGGGTGGAACAGATCGCAGGCGCTCCGGATGTCGCGGATCGCGAGCGCTTCGAAGAGCTTCACCCCGTCCGATTCGCCGGTGAGCGTGCCGAGCTGCTCGTCGTAGTCGGTGCCGGCGCCGATCGCCTTCTCGAAGATCGTCGGGTTCGAGGTCATCCCGCGCAAGCCGAGATCGATGAGCCGCTGCAGCTCGCCC
>Ga0213878_10000491_pt1 | contig 14777 bp, 20 predicted proteins | sample VelepicoBEBS_R02_FD_161053 | JGI IMG/M metagenome (GOLD analysis project Ga0213878, IMG submission 161053) | Vellozia epidendroides bulk soil microbial communities from rupestrian grasslands, the National Park of Serra do Cipo, Brazil - BS_R02 | ecosystem: Environmental > Terrestrial > Soil >... | reverse complement strand
TCTCTATTCAGATGGATGGCCAAAAGATGGATTGGATTCGCAAGCAGCTCGGAATGACGAAAGTGCAATTCCATCAAGAGCTTGGGATCTCGCGAATGCATTTGTTCAGGTGTCTTCGAGATGGACCGCCTAAGCTTGTACAACTGGCAGTTCTCGGTCTATGGTACTCACGAAAGATGGGCGATATCCTCGAAGCGCCTGAACCAACGGTACAGGCGAAAACACCGGCTAAACGGCGCCAAAAGAAGAGCTAAAGGAAAACGCCTCCGCGAAAGGAAAAGAATCTTTTTTTTTCGCTTGTGTAAAACGTATCTGTCAGGTACTACTTGCGACGTATGGAAGGATTACTTGTGAAAACACTTGCGGTGTTCGCTCTTCGACGCAACCAGAGAGGCCGTTTCTGTTGGCGGGCTGCCTCAGGCATTGGGCACGGCGGCAGCCTTTGGGTGCCTAATCGGTGCATGCATTTCTGCCCGCAGCGAGAGGCAAATAGCAGGCGTTAAAACCCCCTTGGTTATAGCCGCGGTAGCTGGCTGGGCCTGGGTTGCCAAAGCGATGTTCGTCGCGGGACACAACCCAACGCACCTAAGCTAGATTCTATGGCAACGGAGGAACAGACAGCAATCGCTGCAAATAGCGCTGCGGTTGCTGCTTGGATGAGGCAGTTAGAGTTGGACCGGATGACAGAGAGAACCATCCTCGGCAGCGGTCCGTATCTAAACGAAATCGACTGACAATCGGCAAATGATCGAAGATAAATATTACCTGCCGGTCCAGCAACGAATGCATGATCGACACGACTGGCAATGGGAGCGTATGTGTATGGGCCTGTCAGAGGATCTCCCTGGCGAACTTCGGGAGCGCCAGGAGCAGGAAGCTAAGACGTTAGAGCAAAGGCGAGTGACATTAAGCATTGAGCAGTGGTTCGAGCTCTATCCACAGAGCAGAAACGTCGTGGAGGCTGAGCTGGAGCGTGAACCGGCGCCAGCTAAAGAGAGGCATTTTTATGAGCTTTACCCGGAGAACAATACCTGCGTGTTAACCGATTGTGGCGAGATGCTAAAGAGATTCGGGGACCAGAAGGAAGCCGAAATGGTCTGTAAAGAATTGCAAGACCTTGAGGAAGCGAGACTGCAACGCGAAATGGACCGAATGCAAGCACAGAGGCAACCGGAGTCGCAGCGCGAATACACCCATGATGAGAACCTGATGTGGAAAGCGATGTCTGAAACTCTCCCTTCCGTCGATCTAGGTTTCGCTATCGATCGTTACCTGAAGAGTGGTGGCCAGGAGTTTGAGCCGGAGGTGCTTCAACTGATGTACGACGAAGCCTATCGCCGTCATTTCGTTGACGCTGAAATCGATGTCTACGGCCAACCTCTGGCGTTGGAAAGCCCCGAGATAACGGACCTGGCAAATAACGGAAGGGGATTGTAATGTTGACGCAGCTTTTGGCGATAGCGGGCTGGGGCCTGACTCTTCTTGGTGTAGCTGTATTGCTAGTGAGCATGTTTGTGAGTCGGGATAGGTTTAAGGAATGGACGGTTGCGGCCGCAGTCATATCCTGTGCGGGAGCAATGATGTTAGCGCTTGAATCTGTCTATTCTATCCCTGCTGCGCCGACGGTTGATGATCAATTAGCTACGATTGAGCGTCAGTTGCAGTCAATCGAGAGGAGACTTGCTTTTCACCAATAAAACAATTATGAAAAAGCTATTCTTTTTGGCCCAGATAAACACGTTGGGCGATCTACACAGTGCGATCGGAAACCTGTTGGGGATTGTTGTCGATATTGCCTACCTGTACGCGGTTATCGTGCTGATAATGTCCCTCACTCAAGAAAGGGGCGACGGAAGCTGGAAATTTGGAATTGTTAAGAGCTTCGGGATTTTTGCAGCCGTAGCAATCTGCAACATTATCCTGAACATCTTTTTTCCCGGCCAACAATTCGCGCCCACCTTCAGTTGATGCGCCTCAGAGACACACAAGCTAAGCTGCGGCGCCGGATCAAGTTTCTCGGCGTCGAGAACGGCACACTCCCGTTGATTATCTCTGGGGGTCTATCGGTCTGTTTTTTGACTGCGGCCTCGGGAACTGACAATCCATTGCTCATAGCCTTGGCGCTGGCGCCTTTTGGCGGGACGTTTCTTTACATGCTCGTCTTTTACAGCGGCCGCCGTCCCCACTTCGCCAGAGATTTAGTTGCCGTCTTTCTTGAGGGCAAAGCGGTGAGCCCCAGGATGAAGCAAGACCAGCCGGTTAATCCGTTCTATGGCGAGCTCAGAGATTGAACGGTTTGCGCGGCGACTGAGCCGCATCATGAGTCCGCACACCGCCAGTCGGGTGCGCCGCGGCGGTATGCCCAGCGGATTTTTTCAGTCGGATCTGATCTGGTACGGGGACGGAGCTTCCGATCGGACGGCGGTATCGAGGGCTTTTGTGCTCGAGCCTGGCGAGATTCATACGATGGATGAGGGCGGGCTCCAGCATGTGTGCGATCGAATCCGCTGCTTGGTGGCTATCCTGCCGGAGGGTTACGGTTTGCAGGTTAAGCTTTTAATTTGCTCTGATTACAGCGATGTCTTGCCGCGCTACCAGAGCGACACAGAAGCGATTGGTGAGCGCTATCTATACCGCTGGCAGATTTGGAACCGGACGGAGCGTGGACAGCGCTACCGGGACGCGATGACAGAGGGCCGGCTGCGGCGTGAAATCCTCACTTTGTTCTTTACTCGAGTAATCGATACGGAACCAAAGTTCACTTTGTCGGATAAGGCCCTTCAGAAGTATTACCAAGAGCTGGCAGCACGAGAGTCAGCCGGCTTTGCTAACGTTCAGTACGACGCGCTGCAGACGTTTTTTCCCGATTGCCGAATCACCATGATGGGTGACCGGGAACATTACCGTCATTATTATCGGTTCTTAAATCCGCGGAGCGGTGCATGCATTCCGAAACACGCCGCCGAGACTTACATGCCGGAGCTGACCATCCAAGAAAATTGTCTCTTTGGTGATCTCGTTCAACCGGGTTATCCCGGAGTGTCGTTCCAACTGGATTGTTTGAATCACGCCATCCTTGTTATGCGCCAACTGCCGAAGCGGAGCGGGCCCGGGTTAATCGCGAAGGTGCTGGATCTGGGCTTTGGAGATTACGAGCTGACCGTTAATGTCTACCCGCGCAATCCTGATAAGGTAATCCGCCAGGTTGAGCAGGCCGCGAATCAGCTCGAGGGCGAGGTCCACACCGACCGCAAGCACAAGTATTCGCTGGCTGAACAACACAAGATGGCAGCCGAAAAGATCGCCGAGATTGAGCGCGGGAACGCGCTCCCGGTCGATGTCTTCTTTGTTTTGCGTCTTTGGGATAAAGACCCGGAGGTTGTTGTGTCGCGGGCGAGTATTGCCCAAAACGCTTTTGGGTCGATGTCCGGCGCTACTTGTCATTGGGCTACCAATGCCGAGACTGCCAGGCAGTTGTTCTATCAAACCTGGCCGGGCTGGACCTTTGGCGATTATCGAGGGTACGACTTGCCCACCGATGACGCGACGGCGGCCGAATTGCTTCCGTGGTCGGCAACGTTCGCTGGGCGACTGGAGCAAGCCGAAGCTTTGTACGACTCGCCAAATGGCGGCTTGGTCGGACTCTCGACGCAGATCGGCGGCGTGCCGCAGAATATTCTGGTCTTTGGCGTTGTCCGCACAGGCAAGAGCTCACTGATGCAGGATTTCTTGGGTCAGGCGGGCCACAATTTCGGATGTCTGCTCGTGGTCGAAGAAGGCTTGAGTTACGGAACGAGTATTCAAGCGTTGGGTGCTAGTCCGATTGTAGTCGTTCCGGACGGCAAGCTCACGATTAACTATCTTGACCCGCATGGACCGCTGACGTCCGAACATTTGGGGGCTGCCGTTGCTTTGTGCGTTGAGATGTTGAGAGAGAGTCAGTCGGACCCGGCTCGAGTGTCGGTGCTGCAAGCCAGGCTTTCGACGCATATCGTCCATTTGTACGAGAGCGTTTGGCAGGAATGGGTCAGGCAGAATCCTGATCGTGGAATCGAGATCGGCGCCCGCGCTTACTGGCTTGAGCAGCATCGCTTAAAGATGGCCCAAGGCAGTACGTTTCTTGACGCCTGGGTTGAGTTGCAAGGGGTGGAGAAAGGCACGGTGGATGAATACGAAGTGGCGAAGTTTTGCACCAGTCCAGAGACCCGGGATTTGGTCCGCAATCTCGGGTTTGCCTACATGACCCGCGCTGAGATGCCGACTCATAGCGAGCTGTGCGAGTTAATGACCTTGATTCCGTTGGGAGACGAAGCGGAGAAAGCGGAGATCCGCGCTATAGGTGAACGGCTCAAACTGTGGTCGAGGGCTCGGAGCTACGGGCGTCTGTTTGACGGCGCGAGCACTATTAGCCTGGACCAGAACGTTACGCACTTTGATTTAACCGGGATTCCAGACGCTATGAGCGAGCTAAAAGCCTGCGTCTATTTTCTGGTCTTGAACATCGCTCGCCAGCAGATCATGCGCCGGCCGCGCGCGGAGCGAAAACTTATCATTTTCGAGGAGGGCGCACGGCTGATTCAGTTGCCCGGGGGCGCCAAGGCGATCAAAGAATTCTACGGCCAAATGGGAAAATACGGCGCCGTTGTCGCGACGGTATTCCAGCAGAGCGCGCCGTTGCAGTGTGCGCCCGACGACTTGAGAGCGGCAGTTATCGATAACACGAAGCTGTTTCTTATCTCCGCGCAGCCCTCGCCTTCGGCCGCTGATGCAATTGCCGATATGCTTGAGCTTAGCTCCAGCGCTCGCGAAGCGATCAAGCGCTATCCATTGCCTGAAAATCAGGTAGGGCAAAAGTTTTCTTCGTTCCTCATGGTTGCCAATGATCCGCGGCGCAAGCTGGTCGGGACATTCCGCAACGTGGCCTCCCCAGAGATGCTTTACTGCAGCGCGAGCGATAATAAGACGTGGGACGAACGCCAGAAAGCCTTGAGCGCGTATGATGATGTTGTGACCGGGATTTTAACTGAAGCGAGGAAGAAAAAGCAATGAATCAGATTGAGCGCAATGAAGGACTAAAACAGGCTGCGGACGGCGCGTTAGTTGAGGCGCTGAGGGCCGGCGACAAATGAAATCCGTTTAATTCGGTGCATGAAGGATATGCTGTTATTCTCGAGGAGCTCGACGAGCTTTGGGAAGAGGTTAAAGAAAAGCAGCACTCAAGAGACAGGCTTCGAACATAAGCGCTGCAAGTGGCTGCAATCCGTATTCGGTTTGCGGCCGAACTAACATGAAAAGACTAATACTTTTGGCGGGGTTGGCATTGTCAGGGTGCGTGATAACGCCTCATGACAGAGGCCAGCAGACAACTGCGATGGCAGGGGCGCAACGCCTGGCTACCAAAGGCGATCCGCTTGTTCCGACGGGTGTGTACTCACGGCGCGATGTGTCGCCTGATTGGGCAGCCGGGTATGAGGCTGGACTCGCCGATGCAGTTAAGCGGGAATATTGGGACATTCAGGAGGGCCGGATATGCAGGTAAGAGTATTCTTATTAGCGTGTTTGTTCGTCGCCGGCCAGGCAAAGGCTTATGTGTTGGTCGAGGACATTCCGCAGTTCACGCAGAATGCCGTGAATCAAGCCCGGAATTTCGCTCAGTGGACCCAGCAAACTTTGAATCAGGGGACACAGATCCGGAATGAGCTTACGCAAATTACCCAGGGCGCGACACAAATAGAGAACCAGGTAACGCAACTGGCTCGTTTAGGCAATCCGGCCTACTACGTCAACCTTCTTCAGTTGAACGACTTTCTTGCCGTTAGCTCGAAGCTTACGAGCGGCGTTGGAAGTGTCATCAGTGCTTATCGTCAAGAAGCCAACGGCCTTGCAGCGTTGCAATACACCGGGAACGGCATTTACTTTAATCTGACTACCAGACTCGATAGGTTTGGGAACGTTATTCAGTACCAGAAAGACGCTTTTAAGAAATTCTGCACGCTGCAAACGATGGTGGACCAGTACACCACGAATCAGCAGACTTACAATGCGCAGATGGCATCGCTCCAGCAACAACTGACAACTGCGATGCAGAATCTGAACAATGCCGGCGACCAGATCAGCCGGGAATCCTATGGCGCTCAGGTAAACGCCATCAGCGCTCAGATCAACGCTCTGGCGCAAAACACAAGCCTATCCGGTCAAGGGGTAGCGATTCAGCACGCAGCCAACCAGAATGACGCCGCCCGCGTCCAGGAAGCTAACCGGCAACAGATGATCCAGGAAAGAGAGGAAGACTTGCAGAACACAGCGGGCAATTACAGCGCCTGGTTGGGAGGTTCGGGCTCTGTTTCTACCACTCCGCTGCCATGAACTACTTTCGTATTCGTCTTCCAAATTATGAATCCCAATCAAACGCTCCAACAGTTTATCGATACATTTTTCCCGCTGCCCGAAATCGCGCAAATGGTTAATAGCGCTCTTTCGTATTTCGTGATCGTAGGAGCCGTTTTGCTTTTGATCGGTTACCTGATGATGATTGCCAGAGCCGAGGACATGCTGATTCCGACTGGCAGGATGATGATTCTTTTTGTCGCGTTACTGATGACGCCCCTCATGTTCACAATCGCTGAGTCAATCATTAACGGACTGGTGACAGACATTGCGAATGTTGTGCCTGGTGCCGGCTGGATGGTCACGAATAATCCAGGTCAGACCACATTGACCATGAATTACACGCAACCTTTTGCAACTATAGCGGGCTGGATCAAAGGCAATTTCGCGCCTCCGACGGGCGTGCAGTGGTGGCAGATCGACAAATGGGGCGATTACCTGATGCGGGTAGGTACGCTAACTGTGGTTGCCTGGATGGCGGCGGCGTCAGAGTTCGTTATGGAAGGCTTGCTCGTCATTCAGAAAGTCTTGCTCCTGGGCTCGCAATTGTTTGCTCCACTTTTCGTTGGGGCGTTGGCTTTGCGCGGATGCCAGGGCGCGGCGGAATGGTTCTTTCGTAACGTCATAGGCCTGATGGCGTGGCCTCTGGGCTGGGCTGTGGCACATCTTGGAACACTGGCCGCAATCCAACACATTCAAGGTATTAGCTGGACTAACACTATAGCGGACTTGGTGTTCTCCGCGATTGAGCTGGCCTTGGTCTTCCTGTGGCTCATTCTCGCGACGATTTTGGCGCCCGTCGCGATTCATAAGACCTTGGCAACCGGGAGCAATTTTGCGGTTGACCTTGGCTCGCAGTTTTTCGGCAAGCTTGGAAAGGATGTTGCGCGTGGCGCCGAGTCAGGCGGGGCGGTTGCCGGAGCTTTAGCCGGAAGCGCTCTGGGCCCGGCTGGAGCGAGCGCGGGAGCCCTTATCGGTAGTGAAGCAGGTAAAGCCTTGGCATTGCCCGCCTCCTTTATTTCGCAAGCGGTCGGGAACTTTTCCGATAGCGCTCCCCTGCCGTCTTCGCGCTCTTCCGCAGCGGCTGATGCGGCGATTGGAGCCATTAAAAAACAATCTGAATCAAGGTTAGCTGAACGGATGTGAAATGAAGACGCCTCTTAAATCCCTGTCGAGCGGCCGACGCACGGTCAACGTCCTGATAATCTTGCTCATTGTGGTTAGCGTGCTCTTTATAGCGGACATCGTTGACAGATGGTACAGCGCACAGTTGCCAGCCAAAATCGTTGTGTACGGCGAAGATTCGGGCGATTTAATTGCTTCGCCGATTGTTGATCCGGTCAACTATCGAGACATTGTTGAGACGTGGGTCACTTGGGCCGCCAGGTGTATCCTCGAGCGCAACGAGCTCGGCCTAAAAAACGAGCATGAGATTCCCCTGCTCTTTGATGCGATCTCAACACGCCAGGTTCATGACGATTTTGGCAAGCTGAAAGCGCAGTACGCCCAGAAAAACATGGACTCCGAGGTCAGCGTTAAATCGATTAACGCGCAACCGATTGCCAAAGGTAAGATCAAGGCCCGCGTAGTCGCCGAGGTCGTCTTGGACGGCACGGTAAACGGCGAAGCGATTCGGGATCCGCACTTAATTACTCTCGATATTACGATGGGCCGGAATCCCGATTTGGGTCGCAACAAAATGTACCCGTTGATTGTTAGCGCCTATTCCTATGTGAGCGATGAACAGCTAGTAGACGGATTGGCGGAAAAGAAATGAGACTGGCGTTTATTCTTTTAGTTGCTGGAGCAACCTTATTAAAGGCGCAGGATTTCTCGTATCGAGTGAGAGAGGTTGTCTTGGATCAGCGCGACCCCGTTCCTGTCAACGTGTCGGTCAAATCAACGACTACGCTGCAGTTTCCGGCCGCCATTCAATCGCTGGAGGGCGACGGTTTCACTACCAAGCCGAATGACGAGCAGGGAGATTTCTACATTTCCCCTGGAGTTAATTGGGTCAGCGTGCGCTCGTTGCAGCCCGCTGCGGTTCAAAATCTCGGGGTGGTCATCGATGGGCGCATTTACGAAGTCGTTATCCGGACGGCGATGGACAACGATTTTGCAGTTATTTTCCGCTGGCCTCAAAACGTGCGCCATGTGTGGTCCCCTCCCCTATCCAAATGAAACGTAAAGTTTTTGTTGTTGTTCTTATTCTAGTCGTCTTGCTCGGCGGATTTATCGCCTACAAGACTTCCCGCCAGGTACGCCCGCTGCAATCCGGTCCGGTCGCCGTGTCACCGCGCATGGGATTACAGGACCCGCCTGTGCAAAGCAGCAATAACCTGCCGGTCGTCCAATCCGTTCATCCTCATCCGACGCCGCAATTCGTTCAGATGGAAACGCAAGCGACTCCTGAAATCTCTCCTCCGGCGTCCGAAAAGAAATTGGCTCCGATGCGGATTTATACGGCGAGCTCTACCCCGACGCCAGCGCCAGAAGAAGAAGAGTGGAATCCGAGTGCGTGTTACGGCCGCAAAATTAAATGCAAGCTGGTCGATCCGGTTGACTCAAGCGATATCTCTACGCCCGTCATTGGCCTGGTCACTGAGGATTTAAAGGACTACACCAAAACGCAGGTGCTTATTCCGCGTGATGCGGAGGTGCATGGAAAGGCACAGATCGACCGGGAAAGGACACGCATCGCCGCAGAGGGTACCTGGGTAATCGTCTTTAGTGACGGCACCGGTCGGGAAATGGTTGTTAAAGGGCAGGCCCAGGACCGTGAAGAAGACACAGGACCGTTGGTTTTGGCTTCGGGAGGGAAGCCGATCGATCCGGATGTCCGCCATTGGGGCCAATCTGATGGCGGCGCCGGGTTGCATGGCACCATTATTCAAACGGCGACGACAATGGACCAGATTAAGGTCTTTGTCGCGGCCTGGCTCGCTGCGGCGGCCGGCTCGGTTCAGGCATATTCGACTAATATCTTTGGCGGTGTGACGGCTAATCCGAACGCGCCTGGGGTAGCTGGGATTCAAGGAGCGATTATCAATCCGCCTTCACAAGCGACTGAGACCGTGATGAATCATTGGGCCCAGACTATCATGGATTCAATACAGCGCGATGGCTTCTATATTCGTGTGCCCCCTGCTAAAGAGTTTTATCTCTACGTTGAGGAGGATATTCTCTTGAGTCGGGCGACAGTAGGCGGTTCGCGCCGCAGAGCGCAAGCGCGAGCTGAATACCTCGAGGATCGCAAGGGCGAAGAGGAAATGACGCAGCCGCGGATTGATCGCGAGCAGCGCCCGCAGATTCCTTACGGGCCGGTAATAGAGAATGACCAGCTCCGGCAGGAGGAGCAAGCCGCTATCCAGGCCGAACAGGCCCAGGCTCAACCGACACCAACGCCGCAAAAATGAAACACGTTACCCTGCTCGCTTTTGTTTACCTGTGTGCCGGCTGCGCTGCTCAAGATGCTTACAAGCAGCAGTGGTATGGCATGTGGACCGATATGGCGACGCGGCGATACTATGAACATCAGATTTGCCTCGCTAATCGGGCGCGCTTCAGACGTGACCCGACGCCTAAACGAGTTGCTGCGGTCCATGAACGAATTGAGCCTGAACGTATCGAGGTGCGCTCTAATTCAGAGACAGAGGCGCAATCAGCCAGGATTGCGGCTTTGGATCAGCGGCTCCAGATGCTTGAGGAAGCGCTCAAGACAAATGCGAGCACCACAAACGCGAATCAGGAGATGATCCTTGGCCAGATCAGGGAGTTGAAACATCAAATAGAAGAACAGCGGCCGGAGACTACTTCTCAGCAGCAGACTGTCTCCGCGATTATTCCACCGGGCAAATGATGAGGGGATGTCTACCGTGGCTGATAGTTTTGGTTCTGGTCATTTACCTGGCCAGGAAAGACCCAACGATTGTTCATGATTTGCGAAATTGGATCGATGAAATCCTCTTATGGATCGAGAAACTAGACTTGCAGAGCTGGAAACTTACTTAAACGGTCGCATCAAAGGTCAGCGGGACGCTATGCACCGGCTTGTGCGTGCTGTTTTGTCCGCTGAATACCGCCTCAATGATCGCGGGCCCAGACCAAAGGGCGCGTTTCTGTTCATGGGGAGCCGCGGAATTGGCAAAACCGAATCAGTCAAAGCATTCACCGAATACCTCTTCGGTCCAAACGCTCTCGCCATGCTGTGGATGAACGAATATCAGCAGGCCAGCGACGTTAAAATGTTAGTTAATGCGGTGCGCCGCGCGGTAGAAAACGGGGCGATGGTGCTGCTTTGTGACGAAATCGAGAAAGCGCACAGGCCAATCATCGACATTTTTATTTCCTTGCTCGACGAAGGCCAGATAACGGATCCAGAGGACGGTTCGCGGATCTCGGTCGGGGACCATTACATGGCGTTCACGAGCAACCTGGGTGCTCATCGTTGGGGAGATATGCTCTATACCCGTTATTGGATGATGGAACAGTTTGGGCACGATGAGGCGAAGAAGCATTTGCGCCCGGAGCTGTTCAATCGCTTCACTGAAACCGTTGTCTTTCGCGTTTTGAGCCAAGACGTTCAGATTGAGATTTTAACCGATTTGCTGGAGCACAAACTTGCGCACTTGGAACCACAATTTGGCAAGCTGTCCACACACCCGGAGGTCCACGCTTTTCTGTTACGAAGATGCTTCACGGCGTCGGAGGGTGCCAGGCAAATCCGGGGCGAGTTAGATCGGCATATCAATGCTGCGGTCATTCCCTGGAGGTCGAAACAAAAGTGTCCGCCTGAAGGCTGTTTTCGGTATAATCGGAAGGCCGATCAATTGGTGCTAACATGAAATACCTCGAGTTGTTATTCGTGATCGTTGTTCTTTGTGGCCTTTGCGCCTGGCGAGCTGGCCGGCCGGTGAAACTCTTTCTGACCCAGGACGAAGCCAGTTATTGGCGGTCCTATTGGTGGAAGTGCGCCAGGCGCGAGCTGAAAGCCTGGCTAATCTGTTTTCCGCTGCTTTACATGATGCTGGTCGCTGCGTGCAACGGACAAGATTGGGGCGCCGGCGTGCATCTAGCTGTCGTCGGGATCTCACTTCTAGCGTTCAGCCGACTTGCGATCTGGCTCGTGATAATCGTTCTGGTCTATGGCTTTATCGGCGGTTCGATTTCTCATTACGCCTTGGGCGTGGATTTCCCGGTTTGGATCTTTCCGCAAATCTCGGTCATCCTGGCCTTGGTAATCGTCTTTCGCATACCGTTCTTTTTCCTCTTCGTCTGGCGTTGGTCAGCCATGAGATCCGCACCGCATCAGTATGAGGGCAGGCGCGTTATTGATATTTAGCTTGAGCCTGGCCTTGCTTGTCGGTTGCGACGATGAGGACCGGAGCGACTTACTGGGAGGCGGTCAGGGCTCCGCGAGTCCTACGCCTGTGGATCCTAGCCAAGGCTTCTGCGGGCCAAACGGCGGTTTGTCGGCGCTCGGGAATCCTACGTTTAATTCGGGGACCACTAACGTTAAGCTTGACTTGGACGGCAATCCGGACGGCGGTGCAGTTGATCCGGACTGGAACGCAGAAACAACCGGAACAATAAATGGTCAGCCGGTTAATGCGGCCCAGTACAACTATGTAGTCATGTCGCAACAGCAAATGCTCACAAGTAATGCTTCGATTGGCGACTGGGCGACGGTGACTAATACGACTACAGGGCAATCGACGTTTGCGCGTGTTGAAGATGTTGGGCCGAAAAATGGCATCGGTGAGATTTCTGAGGCGGCTGCGAGTGCCGTAGGGATTGGCCAAACAGTCGTTCAGACTAAGGAAGGCCCCAGCACGGTGCCGGTGGGTAACGCGATTGTGGACATACAGGTCTATGGGGGCTCAGGGTCAATTCAGGCAGATTGTTCGCAAGTAGCATCCAATTCATGAAAACGTTATTTTTTGTTATCATACTGGCGGCCACAGTGGTGGCGCGGGCGAATGATTCGCTCTCGCCTAACCGGCAATACGCTGTCCGGGCCCAGGACGTAATCACGCTGATTGACGCCAAAAGCGGGCAATCGCTTTTGATGCTTGACCATGACACCAATGGCCTTGTGAAAGTCGAAATCGCCTGGGCGCCCGATTCAACAAAAGTCGGCATAATCCTGAGCGCGCCAAGAGGTAGCGCAGTAATCGGCGCGTGGTTCGACGGCGGCGCGTGGCACAAGACGATCGAACTGGACGCTGACTCGGCTGGATTTACCCAACGAGCTGAAGCCGAATATGGCGGCCGGCTCGTGAGCGAAGGGCGGTCGTTCTGCGCCTGGAAGACGGCAAGCGCCCTCAGAGTGCAAGGGACCATGAAGTTCGCGAGCGGCCGACAGTGTGACTACCAGTATTTACTCGAGTTCCAGCCGGACGCCCAACGGCATCTTGATGCGGGCGGATTCGAGGAAGGGGCGCTTGTGCCAAAGGATTTCAGGTTGGAGTAAAAACTATGAAGGCAATGCTAATCACTATTATTACGAGCTTCACTCTTATTTCATCCGGTTTCAGCAAACCGTTCGAGCCTCCGCATGTAGGCGAGACGAAAGGCCAGGTGCGGGCGATTTATCACGAACCGGATGGAATCTCGTTTGATTCAAGCGGACAAGAGGTCTGGACTTACGTGCTCGGCAAAGGCCAGATGTTCATTCCGATCTATGGAGCGTTCGCTAAATACCGTTCTCTGATCGTAATTTTCAATCGACGCGGGCGCGTCACGCAATGGTCAACGGAATCACAATGAAAAAGAGTGTCATCCTTCTAGCACTTGCGCTCACCGGCTGCGCGACACAAAAGCCGGTCGTCGTCACCTATTGGGTCCAAAAGCACGGCTTTGTTTATGTGCATCATATTGTTGGAGAGAAAGATACCGTGGATAAACTATCCGAAAAGGCTCTCAGTGATAAAGATGTTGCCAAACAGAACCTACCGAAAGGCAAATACTACACGGCAGTTGAGTCAGAAGGAGTGAAACCCTCACCTACCCCGTCGCTCTCGCCTAGCCCAAAGAAGCCGCTCAAGAGCCAGCTGGCGAGCCAGGATAAGTTAGCAAGCATCGAACGTCAGATCCGAAGCCTGTCGTCGCGCCTGGATGAACAAACGGCGCGCAACAAAGAGTTGCAAGACCAGCTCGACGCGCAGCAAAAGCCGCAAACTGTTGTCAGCCAGTCAGCCGGCGTACCCGTTGAATCGGATTATCGACCAGGTTCAGGGCAATGATGGAAAATCAGAAGCAACGCGCAGGCAGACCCTTGCTCTTGCTGTTCGCTGTAGCGGCCGGCGCGAGCTGTTACTACGCCCAGGTCCGCCACGTTCCTATTCTCGAAGACGTTCTCTATGGTGGCGCGTACTACTTCTATCAATGGCTCCCGGCTCTGCGTCTTTTGCACATATCTTTTGCGTTTATCGGCGCGGCGGTCAGCGGATTAGTCTCCCTCATCCTGGGCGCAATCATCCTGGCTTTGTTTAAGCCTGGCTCCAAGCTTGAATCCAAGATGAAGGAAAGCCAGCGGAGGCGCGATTTACCCCGTCTTAAAGTTTATTAAAGTCCCCGAATCGCCAAATACCAATATGGCCGCCTCCTTTAGACTTTAAGTCAACAGAAAGTGGCGAATCGAACCAAAGGAAGAAAGAAGGCTGAAGGCTCCGGCGGCCGGCCGTTCCAGTCTAAGCTCGAGCCGTTTTTCGATGAGATCTGGTCTCTTAGAAAGAAGCGTCAGACATGGGACGCAATCGCTAAACATATCACAGCCGTCCATGCGGTTTCCTGTACGGCTCCCGGCGTCTATTCCTTTTGGAGGAGCCGAAAAAAACGTCGTTACGCTGCCGGAATGGACCCAAATGAAACTTTGGGGTCGATGCCAAAGGAACAAGCAGAGGACCAACCTCGACCGCAATCAGAGATTGATTTCCCTGAACAAAATCTAGCTGAAAAAAAGAAACCGATTAATCCATGGCAACTAAAGAACCCAAACAAATAAAACAACGTTTTCTTACCTGCCTGCAAAGCAAAGGAGGCGCCGGCAAAACGACCCTGGCCGATATGCTGATCGGCTGGTATCGGTTCGCCGGCGTTCCGTATTCGGCGATTGATACTGATCTGCAGCACCGCACTTTGTCGTCGCGCTACCCCGACGTGCCTCTTTTCGATGCATCTGGAATGGACGAGTTCGGCGCCGTATTCCAGCACCTCCCGGACGCTCCGGCTGTCCTGATGGATTGCCCGGCGCAGTACACGGACCGTTTTCTGTCACATGCCGATCACTACGATTTGTTGCATGTGTTTGAGGAGAGCGGTATCCGGACAACTCTCCTGATGATGGCGTCAGATGACATAGATGCCAGAGATTCGGCGCTTGCGCTTGT
>Ga0213878_10000490_pt1 | contig 14795 bp, 10 predicted proteins | sample VelepicoBEBS_R02_FD_161053 | JGI IMG/M metagenome (GOLD analysis project Ga0213878, IMG submission 161053) | Vellozia epidendroides bulk soil microbial communities from rupestrian grasslands, the National Park of Serra do Cipo, Brazil - BS_R02 | ecosystem: Environmental > Terrestrial > Soil >... | reverse complement strand
AACGAAGCGGTCACCATGCTGCTTTCGGCGGGAAGCGGATCACTATTGAGCGAGATCCACGCTGCGATCTTCACGATGCAAGCGTACGAAAATGCCGTCCTGGCTGAACGCAACGCAAACAACGATGCACAGTTGAATTTGCGTGATGACATTTCAACAGTACTTCTAGCAACTAGCACCTTGGTGGTTGTTGGAGCCGGTATCCTATTTTTGCGGATACAACAACTTCAGAATATTATAACCGTTTGTGCTTGGACCCAACGGGTTAACTATCGGGGTAAATGGATGCGAATGGAGGAGTTTCTCTGGGAAAGGTTCCGCGTAAAAGTTTCTCATGGTATCTCGGAAGAGGCTTTTGATGGGGTAATGGGTCTCGTGGGAAAGAATCTGACAATTCCCGACAATCGCGGCGAGCGCACGCCCCTCGGCGGTACTGATGCACCAAAAACGAAGTAGCAAGTTCTTTCGATTCGTCGGCCTCGTTTCGCTGGCACTAAGTTCGACGCTCCTTTTCAACGCGTGTTCCACTTGGCCTGCCTCCGGCAGCAAGAGCACGCTTTGGCAAGTCAAGGGCTCTCACAATTCAGTGTACCTATTGGGATCGATCCACGTATTGCCTGCGACCGCCTACCCTTTACACCCGGCACTGCAACAAGCTTTCAACAATTCGCAGCGGGTTGTCTTCGAGGTGGATTTAAATACCGTTTCTGAGCAGGCAGTGTTACGTGAGTTCGAGGAAATAGGTGTGTACCCACCGGGCGATAATCTGGAGCACCATGTTTCGCCGGCGACGATCAAGCTGGTGAAGCAAGTGCTGGCAACGCTGGGCATTTCCTACAAAAAAGCGAGACGATTTAAACCGGCGCTGCTTGGAGAGCTTATCACCAGCCGCTACACGGAGTTGGCCGGTTTCAGAGAGGATCTAGGCGTGGATCGATACTTTTACTCGCAGGCTAAGAACACCCGTAAGCCGGTACTGGGTTTGGAAACTGTCCGGGATCAGGCGAGAGTTCTGTCTTCAGACGACGCCTCCGGCGAAGCTCACCTTGTCGAAGCAATCGTGTCATTGCCGGAAGCAAAAGCCATCCTGGATGAGCTGGTGATTGCCTGGAAGGCCGGCCGGATCAATACCCTGGATCGCTTGCTGAATCAGGATGAATGGAACGATCCGAAGAGTTTCGAATCGATGTTCTTGCGGCGAAACCAGAAATGGTTGCCGCAAATAGAACGTTTCCTGGAGGGTGACGGCAATTACCTGGTAATCGTTGGCTCAGGCCACCTCGTTGGCGATCATGGCCTGGTCCGAGCCTTGCAGGGACGAGGGTATCAGGTGAAGCAGCTGTAGGAGCGATGCGGCGAATGGGGGTATCGGCGTATCGGCGTATCGGCGAAAGGGCGAAAGGGCGCGAAGCGCCTTAGCCGCGAAGCGGCGGCTCAGAATAGCCTAGAGGGCGAAGCCCTAGCTAGGTGACGACCAAAAAAGGCCGCTAGCGCCGAGGCGCGAAGGAGGTCGAGCACGGTCCAGTCGAGGGGTTAAGATTAAGCCGCGCTTTCAGCGCTGATCGTCATTTATCACGTTAACTAGGGCTTCGCCCTAGGCCGTTTTGAGCCGCAGCTTCGCCGCTAAAGCGCTTCGCGCTCATTCGCCCATTCGCCCATTCGCCCATTCGCCGCGTCGCCGTTTCGCCAACCCGCCCACACCGGCACCTATTCGCCAAACGTCTTCGCCTCTCCCTTCAGCGCGTCTTGGACTACCTCGATCTTAATCAGATTGGTCTTGCCGGAGACGTTGTACGGGGTGCCGGCAACGATCGTCAGGACATCGTCGGGTTGCGCCCGCAATACTTTCACCGCGGCTTCAGCGCTCGATTTCACCAGGTGGGCAGTTCCGCTAATCGGAGGTACCAAAACGGGTTCGACGCCCCAAAGCAGACTCATGCGGCGGCAGGTTTCCGGCGATGAACAGAGCGCAATGACCGGCATCTTCGGCCGATGGCAAGAGACTCGACGAACCGTTGTGCCAGAGGTGGTAGCCGCTACGATTGCCCGCGCTGAGACTGAGCTTGCGATCATCGCTGTCGCCTGACCCACCGCACCATCCAAATCGGCGACCGGCCGTAATTCTACTGAGCTTGGCAACTCGCCGCGCATCCAGGCCAGTTCCGCTCTGGCCGCGATGGTGGCCATAGTTGCGACAACTTCCACCGGAAATTTACCAACTGCCGACTCTCCGGAAAGCATCACTGCATCTGTGCCGTCCAAAATCGCGTTCGCCACGTCGGCCGCCTCAGCTCGGGTCGGCTTGTGAAACGCTGTCATCGACTCCAGCATTTGTGTCGCCGTGATGACCGGAACTCCAGCTTGGCGGCAAACCGAAATAATCCGTTTCTGGGCGATTGGAACATCTTCGAAACTCATTTCCAAAGCCAAGTCGCCTCTGGCTACCATCACTCCGAAGCACTCCTTCACGATATTCTCTATGTCCTCGAGGGCATTCTGCCGCTCGATCTTGGCTATCACCGGGATGCTGGCTCCTCGTTCCGCCAGGGTTTGTTTCAGAAAACGGACATCAGCTGCGGACTGGACAAAGGACAGGGCTAGAAAATCGAGTTCCTGTGATACCGCAAAATCCAGGTCCTGATAATCCTTCGTAGTGAGAGAAGGTAAGGAGATGAGCCGGTTTTTCAGGTTCACGCCTTTGTTGCTCTTCAACTCACCGCCGCGGAGCACTTCGCAAAGGACTTCCCCAGCGACGAGCCGATCCACCACCTGCAGCTCGATATTACCATCATCCAGCAAAACGATCGTCCCGTGAGCAACGTCGTTCGCCAGACCTCGGAAACTGACTCCGATCTTTTCGGCCGTTCCGATTATAGAGTTCGGGGTCAGCACGATTTTCTTACCCTGCTCGAGCTGGATTGCTCCGTCCTGCATCTCGCCCACCCGGATGCGAGGACCACGCAAATCTCCCAAAATTCCGACGAAGACACCGAGGTCGTCGGCCACCTTGCGAATCCGCGCTACCAGCGGTTTCGCTAGTTCGGCTGAGCGATGCGAAAAGTTAAGCCGAACCACGTCCATACCGGCGTCGATCAAGCGCCGGAGCATCTCTTCGCTTTCGCTTGCTGGACCAATCGTGGCGACAATCTTTGTTCGTTTTGCGGGTCGAGCCATGGCACGCACAGTGTTCCATGGTTCTCCGGCGCGTCAAACCGAACAGGTTCACCGTTCACCGTTCACCGTTCGCGGTTCGCGGTTGGTCGCCGTAGCGGCGTGGGCCCCAACGGTGAACTGGGAACGGCGAACCGGGAACCGTTAACTCTTAGTGGCGCAAAGGCTGTCTCTCTGCAATGTTGTCGGTCCCATGGAACCGCCAAGATTACAGTTATCGCTCCTGCCCGACGTGCTTGCGGTGTGCAGGTTAGAACCCTCTGACCCGATCCCGGAGTGGGCGATCCGTACCGGTTTCTTCTCAGTATCCCGAACGACGGATCAGCTTTCGATCGTTTGCGCGAATTCGGAGGTGGGCGACGGTGTGCGAGCCAGCAGGGGTTGGCGCGCCATCAAGATTGAGGGACCGCTCGACCTCGATCTGGTCGGTATTCTTGTTTCGGTTGCCGTCCCGTTGGCCCATGCCGGCATCGGTATCCTGCCAATCGGCACATTTGATACCGATTACATCTTGGTGCGCGACCGGCAGCTGCCGCAGGCTATCAAGGCGCTTCGAACCACCGGATTCCATATCGTGGATTGAGTTCACCGTTCACCGTTCACCGTTCACCGTTCACCGTTCACCGTTCACCGTTTGGCGTTTGGCGTTTGGCGTTCGGCGTTCGCAGTATCCCGAGTCCCTTGGTCCCATGCGCCTCAGTGAGCCTGTCGCGGCGTAGTCCCGCGTTCGCGGGAGAATGCGGATCCCATCCAATTCAGCCCCTGGACGGTTGCCATGTCCAGTCGCGCCGTTTTAGTCGTAAACGCCAAACGCCAAACGCCAAACGGCGAACGTGAACCGTTTGCAAAACCGCCGAATAAATGCATGCTTGGCGTTCTTCAAATGGAACTGCAGCGTCTGCCGGGCTTTCGCGACTTCTATCCCGAGGATCGCGCTTGGCTGAATTACATAGTTGAGTGCTGGCGTACGACGGCCGCGAATTTTGGCTTCGCGGAGTACGACGGCCCTACTTTGGAGTCGACCGATCTTTACAAGAAAAAGAGCGGCGAGGAGCTAAAATCACAGTTATTCCGCTTCGTGGATCAAGGCGGCCGTGACATATGTCTCCGGCCTGAAATGACTCCAACCCTGGCCCGTCTGGTCGCAGCCCGGGAGCGCGATTTTAAGAAACCGATAAAGTGGTTTAGCATTTCCCCTTTTTTCCGGTTCGAGAAGCCGCAGAAAGGACGGCTCCGCGAGTTTTATCAGATCAACTGCGATCTGATTGGCGATAATTCGCCCGCCGCTGACGCCGAGTTGATTTCACTCGCGATTCATTTGCTGCGCGGCTTCGGCTTAACCGAACACGATTTTTCTGTCCGCCTCAGCAATCGCAATCTGTGGTCAGAATTTCTCAAAGGCCATGATGTACCAGTCGAGCTAACCGCAGAATTTCTCGGCGTGATCGATAAGCTTGGCCGCGAAGAGGAAAGTCGATTGGCCGAGAAGCTAGCGGCACTAAAGCTGACTCTCGAGCAAATCCATTCTTTCCTTGCCACGCCCACAGATCAACTACCCGGCTTCGGAGAACTGTTTCGCGAGTTTCGCTGGCGTGGAATCGAAAATTTTTGCGAGCTCGATCTCACGATCGTTCGAGGCCTAGATTATTACTCGGGCCTCGTATTCGAGCTGTTTGACCGCGGCCAGGAAAACCGTGCCATCGCCGGCGGCGGACGTTATGACAAATTGATCGAGGTTATTAGCGACGGATCCGTCGATTTGCCCGCAGCCGGTTTCGCGATCGGCGATGTGGTGCTGCGCAACTTTCTGGAGGAATTGCCTCACACTCGGGCTTTGGCAGCGGAACGGATGGCTAAACGCTCTCTGCGAGGATACATCATCATCGCGAGTGAGACTCGAAGGCCGGACGCGATCAAACTAGCGACGCGCTTAAGAGAAGCCGGGATATCTGTCGACTTTCCCCTTGAGGCGGCAAAAGTAGCAAAACAGTTTCAGACGGCTGAATCACTCGGCGCGCAATACGCGATAGTCGTTGGACAGGAGTGGCCGCAGATTCGACTCAAGAACCTGCGCACCCGGGGGGAATCCGTGGTTTTAGAGACGGAGCTTGAAACTAACTTAAAACTGGAAAACTGACCATGTATCGGACGCATCACTGCAACCAACTGCGAGCCGCCGATGTAGGGCAAACGGTCGAATTGTCTGGCTGGGTGGCATCCCGCCGAGACCACGGAGGAGTGATCTTCATCGATCTGCGAGACCGGGAAGGTATTACCCAGATCGTCTTTCGGCCTGAGAATTATCCCGAGGTTGCTAAGGAAGCACACTCGCTCCACGACGAAGACGTTATCAGGGTAAAAGGCAAAGTCGCGCCTCGCCTGGAAGGGACAGCCAACCCGAAATTGCCCACCGGGGAGATTGAGATCGTGGTTTCAGAACTGACCATTTTGAACCAATGCGCCCCACTGCCGTTCCAGCTCGATGCCAGCCTGAGCAATGAAGATCTTCGGTTAACTTATCGTTACCTCGATCTGAGGCGGCCAACCATGGTTCGGCAACTAAAGGCCAGACACATTCTCAACCGGACAACGAGAAACTATTTGGATCGAGAAGGTTTCTTGGAAATTGAGACTCCGATTCTCTCGAAAAGCACACCCGAAGGCGCCAGAGAATTTTTGGTGCCAAGCCGGGTCATGCCAAGCCTGTTCTACGCCTTGGCGCAATCACCTCAGCAATACAAGCAGCTGTTGATGGTGGCGGGAGCAGAAAGGTATTTCCAGATCGCTAAATGCTTTCGCGATGAAGATCCGCGCGCCGACCGAATTACCGAACTTACCCAGATCGATATCGAGGCTTCATTCATCACCCAAGAGGACATCTTCCGATTGGTAGAAGGTCTGCTAAAAGAGATTTTCGCTGCTACCCGAGAGGTAACCATACCCACGCCGTTTCCAAGGCTAACTTATCAGGAAGCGATGGACCGTTTCGGCAGCGACAAACCCGACCTCCGATTTGGGACAGAGCTGGTCGATCTCAGTGAGACTTTCCGAAACAGTCAATTCAAGGTATTCAGAGCGGCCCTGGATCAGAAAGGCGTGGTGAAGGCGATCAATGCAAAAGGTTTCGCGAACATCACAACCGGTCAGATAGAAGAAGTAACCAATCTGGCTAAGCAAGCCGGCGCCAAGGGATTGGCCTTTATCAAGGTCGAAAGCGGAGAATGGAAGTCGCCCATCGTGAAGTTTTTCTCCGAGTCCGAACGAGAGTCGCTCACTGAGAAAATGGGGATCGAAGAGGGCGATCTTATCCTTTTCGGCGCGGATAGTTGGGAAACCGTCTGTACCGTGCTGGGGCGCCTTCGGCTGAAGGTCGCTGAATTCACTAAGCTGGTAACGGATACGGACGAGTTAAAATTCCTCTGGGTGACTGACTTCCCGTTGATGTCGTTTGATCCGGCCGAGAATAAATGGAACGCAATGCATCATCCGTTCACTCGTCCAAATACAGAGGATATCCCGTTTCTCGAAAAGGGTGAATTCGGCAAAGTCCGGGCAGTCGCCTACGATGTAGTGTTAAACGGCGTCGAGATCGGCGGAGGTAGCCTGCGTATTCATGAATCAGACCTCCAGCAAAAGGTCTTCTCCGCTCTGGGTATCAGTGAGGCACAGCAAAAGAGGCTGTTCCAGCATCTGATGAGCGCGTTTTCCTTCGGCGCACCGCCTCACGGCGGGATCGCTCTGGGAATCGATCGCCTTTTGATGATAATCACAGGCACCGCGAACATTCGGGACGTGATCGCATTTCCCAAGAACAGCCGTGGTCAGGATTTGATGATGGACGCTCCCGCCGAGGTCACCGAAAGGCAATTACGCGACCTGAGCTTAGCGGTCCGGAAAGCGTGATTTCGGTAAGGAATAGCCGCAGAAAGCCGCAAGGACGCAAAAGAAAGCCGCGAAGCGCGCTGGGCCATTCGCCACAAAGCGCGATACCTGAAAAAGATAAAGCCTAGTCCAGCGACGGCCGGACTAGGCTAAAATTCTTCGCAGCGGATTAAACCCTATTGGGACTTGGGACTCCCTTGAGCGGGAGCTTGGTTAGGAGCCTGGTTGTTGTCCTTCTTGATCCCTAATAGCTCGACTTCGAAAACCAAGGTTGAACCCGGTGCAATATCGTCTCCCTCGCCCTCATCTCCGTAGGCCAATTCAGGAGGCAGATAAAGTTGCCACTTCGAGCCAACAGGCATCAACTTCAAAGCTTCGGACCAGCCCTTGATCACCTCGTTTACTGGAAACGAAACAGGACCGCCATTCTTTGCGGAACTATCAAACTCTTTGCCATCGATGAGTGTGCCTTTATAATTTACCTCAACAACGTCCGTGTCCTTCGGTTTTTCGCCGTTGCCGGGCTTGACTACCTTATACTGCAGTCCATCTGCCAAAGTGGTGACGCCAGGCTGCTTGGAATTCGAATCCAGGAACTTCTTTCCTTCAACCTTGTTCTTTTCAGCCGTGACCTTGTTGTCCTGTTGCTTCTGTACCATTTGCTCCTCACGCTGCTGAGCGAGTTTTTGCTGGAACGCCTGCATCACTTGTTGCAGTTCAGCATCGGTAAGCGCCTTGGGCTTATTTCCGAGCACATCCGTTATCCCCTGAGTCAAGGCGCTCTGGTTTAGTTCCGCCGGAATCCGCTGGAGGGTTTTACCAATATCGACACCAATCGTGTAGCTGAGTTTGTCCTTTTCGTCATTGAACGCGCTACTCGGCGAGGCCTGACCGCCGGCTGGAGACGGGCTGGGCTTGGCGTCTTCTGCGTAGACTCCAGATGCCAACGCCAGAACGGCTATAAGTATAGGGGTCCGTTTCATAAACATCGGAGGAGACTCTACGCAAAGGCTTCAGCCCGCAAGGGGAAAACATTAACAACGTCGGGAACGCCGGGAACGCCGGGAACAACAGGTTCTTTGCGCTGGTTTCTAGCGCGTCCAGAGCGACCGAAATGAGGAGCGCGGAAGGTCCGAGTCGGATAGACGTTCCTGTGCGATCCCTGCGTTCCCGGCGCTCACGGCGTTATCAATCGCTCTGATCAGAATCGTCGTCCTGATCGTTGTTCTCTTTCTCGGAGGGTTTTTTCGGAACCTCTTTGAATAATTCTCGCAGCAGGTCACCGATCATTGGGGCCGCTTTGGTGCCGCCATGGACTGGCTCACCCACCGCTCCCTCGTACACGGCGGCAAACGCGTATTGAGGATTGTCGGCTGGCGCGAACCCGGCAAACCAGGCAGCGGTTCGCTCTTTCTTTTTCGGCCCCCATTGGGCGGTGCCGGTTTTTCCAGCCACTTTGACGTTGTCCAAACTTGCCGAGCCGCCCGTTCCGTTTTTGCTATTCACGGCTCCGAGCATGCCTTCTTTCAACTCTTCTCGAGTGACCTTTCCGAGATTTAACAGGTCCTTAGCTCGTGGGCTATACGTATACACAACCTCTCCGCTCAACGTTTGGACCTGCCTAACGATTCTGGATTGAAGGAGGGTTCCACCATTGGCCAGCGTGGCCATCGCTTGGGCCATCTGCAACGGCGTCACTAAAATGTCTCCCTGACCGATAGAGAAGTTTGCCAGATCACCAGGCAAGAAGTGCCGCTTATAGGTAACCTGCATGTATTGGTCGGTCGGAATTCGCCCTTCGGCTTCGCCATTCAGTAGAATCCCGGTCCGTTGTCCGAGGCCCATGCGTTGAGCCCATTGGACCATCGTGGATGCTCCTAATTTCATCCCCAATTGATAAAACCAGGTATCGCAGGATTGGGTTAAAGCCTCCCGAAAATCGAGGTCTCCCGAGTCGCCCTTCTTCCAGTTATGAAAGGTCAGGTTCCCAATGTCCAGCGCTCCCGGGCAACCAAACTCGTCGTCTGGCGAAAGTTTGTGGCTCTCAAACGCCGCAATCCCGACAAATACCTTGAAGGTAGAACCCGCTGGATAAGCAGACCGGAACGCTCGAGGCAGAAGTGGAATGTTCGGGTCCGAATTTAGTTTATCAAACTTCTCCTGCGAAATGATCGGAACAAAATCATTTGGATTGATCGTGGGCCAAGAGGCCAATGCCAGCACCTCGCCGGTGTGCGGATCGATCACCACGATCGCCCCACGCTTGCAGCGCTTTTGAAGAATTTTCTCGGCCAACCGCTGCATGTCGATATCCAGAGTGGTGACTACGTTGTAGCCGGGCTCTGGCGCCACCGCGATGTTTTGTCCAGTCACACGACCGCTCTTGTCGAAGATCAAATGCAGCTGCCCCATTTTTCCCCGGAGTTGATCGTCGAACGTTAACTCAAGGCCATCCCGGCCTTCGCTGTCTGGCCAAAGAAGATCGGCGTTTTGGAGTGCCTTGGTATTGCTGCCGCTGGTTCTACCAGTATAACCAACCACATGCCCGGCCAGCTGGCCCAGCGGATAGAAACGAACATAGGTTCCCCGCAGCGTAAGCCCATCCGGCAACCTCCTTTTTAGGCTCTGTACTTCGGTATCTGGTAGATCGGTCGCGATATCGAACGGAATAACGCCCCGATTCCGATAATGCTGAATCGCCGCTTCCGTGGTCCAATTAATCGGACGCGAGGTCAAGGTTTTCGCAGCCGCAACCTGTTGGTTCACGTACTGGATAACTTGGTCGTCCGTGAAGTTCAGCGGCGTCGGAAAGACAATACTGAGATTGTAACTAACCCGATTCTGCGCCAGAGCTTGTCCATTGCGATCCGTGATCTGACCCCGCGGCGCCGGTATCGACAGCGCGTACTCAGCCACCTGTTTTTGAGTCTCCCAACTTGGCTTGATATCCGGCGATTCCCCAGGAGTTGGCCGGAGTTCCTGTGCTCTCGCTGACGAAACTAAAACGATGCCAGTGAACAGGATCCACGGGCTGGGCAGCAACCTCATCGATCGATAAAGACCACTAGACCGGCGCTTACGCAATAGGTTTTCTAGCCTACATTTCTCACAGCGGGGAAGCTCCAATCTGGCTTTCGGCCGTGAGGCCGCTGTGAGAAATGCAGGCTATGGCCTCTAAATAGATGCTCTCGCATCTATTTAGAGACAAGTTTGAGGACGAGCCTTGAATAAAGATTTTCGAAAACAGCTCGTTAATTTTCATTTCAAAAAGGCAAGCAGCAGAATGTCCGGCAGAGACCGGACATTCTGCTGCCGTAGCCCGGATTTCTCATCCCGGTGCCGAGGGATTGAGAGGTCAAAAAGCTCTTAGAATCCACTTCTATGAGAAATCCGGGCTAGCGGTTCAAAAAACGCCAAATGGTTTCAGCCAGCTTGTTGCTGATCCCGTCGACCGCTGCGATGTCTTCGATTGGCGCCTTCCGGAGACGTTCCACCGATCCAAACTTCGCTAACAGAGCTTGTTTCCGGCTATCACTCACACCAGGACATTCATCCAGAATGCTTTCAGCGATTCTCTTCTTCATCAATAGCTGGTGATAGCCATTAGCAAACCGGTGAGCCTCGTCCCGAATCCGCTGCAAAAGCTGTAGCGCGCCTGAGTCCTCAGGGAGTCGCACTGGCAAGGGCCGGCTTGGCCGATAAATCTCTTCGAACTCTTTGGCTAAACCAATAATCGGACGCTCGTTCAGACCGAGCCGCTGCAGTTCGCGACAAGCCGCATTCAATTGGCCTTTCCCTCCATCAACGATGATTAGGTCTGGGAGACGCACCAATCTTTCCGGGCCGCTCTTAGGCTTCTCCGGCGTCTTAATCTCAAGCTCGTCCGGGGCATCTGTCTCGAGCTCGGCGAGAGGACCTGTCTCCAGCTCTTCGACAGCCTCAGTCTCGAGCTTGTCGAGAGAATCAGTCTCGAGCTTGTCGAGGGAACCGCTCTCGAGCTCGGCGAGAGGACTTGTCTCGAGCTTGTCGAGAGATTGCGCCCGCTTCACGGCGTCCTCTACCGGCTCTTGATTGAATTCCGACAGATCCGCAGCGATCGCCTTGGTCTCCAACAGAATCCGGGAATATCGCCGGCGAACAACCTCCGCCATACTTGCAAAATCGTCTTGCCCCTCGACGGTTCGAATTCGGTATCGCCGGTAGTTCGATTTGTCCGGCACGCCGTCCTTGAAACAGACCATCGACGCCACCACGTGCGTCGTGGAAATGTTCGAGATATCGAAACATTCCATGATCCGTGGCGGTCCAGGAAGCAGCAACGCATCCGCCAAAGCCTGCAAATCTGCTGCTGGGTCGACCGTGCTGGGAAGCGAGCCCCGCGTAAACCGGCGCGTCGGTTTGGTAGTGCGCCGCAGATCCTCCAGCATATTTCGAATCTGAGCTGCTCGCTCAAAATCGAGCTTCTCCGCCGCCGACTTCATTTCGGCTTCGAGTTGTTCCAAGAGTTCCCGGCTTTCGCCGTCCAGAAATTCGCAGGCCTGCAAGACCCGTTGCTGATACTCCTCAAGTGAAACCTTCCGTATACACGGCGCAGAACAGTTTTTGATGATGTGGTCTAAACAGCGCCGATAGTCCTGCTCGCCAGGCTCAGGAGTTCGGCAGGACCGGATTCCAAATCGTTTCCGCATCCAGCTTAGGGTTGAGCGCAACGCTCCGGCGTGAGCAAAAGGGCCAAAGTAACGACAGCCGTCGTCCTTCTTCAATCGCGTCAGTTGAAAACGCGGGATCGGATCAGACAGGTTCACTTTCACAAGCAGGAACCGTTTGTCGTCTCGAAAACTGATGTTGTACTTCGGGCGAAAATCCTTGATGAGCTTGCCCTCGAGCAGCAACGCCTCCGGTTCGTTGCGGACCAAATGGATTTCAAAATCCCACACACTATCCAGCAGAGCCCGGGTCTTTAAGTCGGCATTCGCTCGCCGAGAAGGCATGAAATGCTGCCCTAGTCGTTTCCGTAGGTCTCGGGCTTTCCCCACGTAGATGATCCGATTGAGGCGATCCTTCATCAGGTAAACGCCCGGCTTATGGGGAACATCCCTAAGCTTCTCAACTAGATCAGATTTTTTCTGTAAGACCGAAGGTTGCATGCGCGCTAGACAGGCGGTCGAGTACCATATCGTCTTTCACCCGATTCGTCGAACACTGGGGCCCAGGGAGCCAGGAGTCAGAATCCAGGAGACAGGAGGCTGTGGCTCAGGGACGCGCGATTCCATGGAGCGAGGGCTCCTCATTATTGGACCTGAGAGGTCTATCGGTGCAGTATAGAAAGGCAGCACGAAGGTATGACCGAAAAATTCCTAAGATGCTGCTCTTGAACCATCCGTTTATCGCTAATTGAGAACGCCTGCCCGCTCATGGCATTCTTTTTGCCTTTCACCTTTCACTTTTATCCTTTCACCTCAGAGGAGGACAGGATGACTTAGCTAAAGCGCGCGCCGGATTCCAAAACCTCCTGGCTCCTGGATTCTAGCTCCTGGCTCCTTTGGCCCCCTCCTTCCCTTGCGCTGAATCCGATCGTGCGGTTAAATAAAGCCCGATCGGCATGAACTCGTTTGTTTTTTTGGCACAGCCCATTCTCGCCCAGATCGCCCAAACTACCCCAACTGGAAACCGCACTCAGGAGACGCTCCTGAGATTATTGCAGGCAGGCGGTTGGGTCATGATCCCACTAATCGGTGCATCGATTATCACGCTCACTTTAATTCTAGCTTGTTTATTCACCCTCCGGCGTGGAGCAGTGGTCACCCGTCGGTACATGGAAACAGCCGAGGCCCTGTTACGTAAACGGGATTACGTCGCGTTGATCACGGTCTCAAATCGTCATTCGAGCGCGATCGCCCGGATCACCGCCAAAACGCTCGACTTCGCGACCAAGCACCCTTCGGCGCCACCGTCCGCGATTCGAGAAGTGGCGGAGACAGAAGGCACTCGCTTCGGCAGTAGCCTGCAGCAAAGAGTCGTTTATTTAGCCGACTTGGCCACCCTAGCTCCCATGCTTGGATTGCTCGGCACCGTGGTGGGTATTATCAACTCTTTCGGTTTGCTGGCGGGAAATTCAACGCAACCGCGCCAAGTCCTTCTCGCTGGAGGAGTATCTCAAGCGTTGGTCGCAACGGCAGCCGGCCTCATCGTCGGTATATCCGCGATGGCTTTCTATTCATTGTTTCGAGGAAAAGTTTCCTCGATGATTTCTGACCTGGAAGCCGCCACCACCCATATCGTCAACATCCTCGCCACCCAGCGCTCTCGCCGGATCGAACCTTCGGGAGTTTTGGAAAACGATGATGTCTAAAGAGAAATGAATTTCCGCAACCAGGCTGAGCCTCGCGTCCTTGGCTTCATGATCGCCCCAATGGTCGATATTCTATTGGTGATCCTTTGCTTCTTCATCGTCACATGGAATTTCGCTCTCGCCGAGAACGAACTCGATGTGCGCGTGCCCAGCGCAGTCAAAGCAAACGAGACCCAACCGTACGTCGGTCAAGTGGTGATTAACGTCAAAGCAGACGGTACGGTGATTGTAAACCATCAACCTAAATCGTCGGCTGAGCTGCTGGATCAGCTTAAAAAACTGTCCCAATTGTATCCGGATCAGGCAGTGATCGTGCGAGGCGATGAGGCGGTAGACTACAAGCATATTGTCGAGGTACTGGATATCTGCCGCCAGGCGGATATCTGGAACGTGGCATTCGCCACGGGCAAACCCGAACAATGAACCGAGGGAGCCAATGCGGTGGCCTGCGCTCAGGCTCTAGGATCGCAAAAGGATTCACAGGAGGCCTGAGGCGGGACAGGTTCGCCGGGTATCACGTCAATTGGCAGGCCGCGGGAAGGAGATAAAATGTACGCCCCAATTTTTGGCCGGTTAGTCGCCGGGATAATGTGCGCAGGTTTAATCGGACAGGCTTCCACCTTAATCGCTCAAGAAGTTCGCAGAGCGTTACCGGCAACTCCAACCCCTGCTGAAACCGCGGCGCCAAGGGCAGTGCCGGTAAATCCCGGTGAAATCGCCGCGCCACGGGCAGTGCCGGTGAAGCCATTCATGACGCCGGCAGCGGGACAATCAATTTTGGATGAACGGATCGATAGCCGCGGCTCCGGATCTCAGAACAACGCGAGTTCTAACAATACCACTTCTCGCGGCAGTTCTGCCGAGCCAGACAACCGGACCCGCGATCAGATAGCAAATGATGAGATTCGCCTCGCACCCGAGGGCGGCACCGAAAACGCCTCAGACCCTGCAAAGGCCCAGCTTGCGATCGCGGACGGTCTGTATGTCAGAAAACTTTACGATCTAGCGGCGCCGGAATACGAAAAATTTCTAGGCCGGTATCAAGAGGACTCCGGACGCGCCGCCGCTATGTATCGGCTAGCGGATTGCTATTCCAAGATGGGACAGGAATCGCCGGCGCTGACCACGTATAAGATGTTGCTCAGCGAGGTCCAAACCGGCGAATTCGTCGGCAGCGCCGCCTTTCGTTTAGCATCCCGCGCATTCGATCAGAAGGATTACGGCAGCGCCGCGAACTTGTACGAAAAAGCGGTCGACAATAGCAAATCTTCCGAAGTCAGGATCACCGCTCTGTACTACCAAGCGAAGAGCCTGGAGTTAATGAACCGGAAGAGCGAGGCTCGCCCAATTTACGCAGAGGTGGCTAAGGCGGGAGAGAATAACCCGTTTC
>Ga0213878_10000489_pt1 | contig 14817 bp, 13 predicted proteins | sample VelepicoBEBS_R02_FD_161053 | JGI IMG/M metagenome (GOLD analysis project Ga0213878, IMG submission 161053) | Vellozia epidendroides bulk soil microbial communities from rupestrian grasslands, the National Park of Serra do Cipo, Brazil - BS_R02 | ecosystem: Environmental > Terrestrial > Soil >... | reverse complement strand
GCAGTGGCAACTGATGGGTGCTCTTGAGGCTCTGAATGGGATGCTGTTGTTCGGGCTGACCACTGCCTTTATGTTCGCCATGATTCAAAAGGTCTGGCCGCTGGGAAGCAGGGGGCGACGCCAGGAGGCTTAGGGCAAGACTCTTCACCATGGAATTGCGGTGAGCGAAAATTATCCATCTGATATCAAAACAAACGGCGGCGGCGATGAAAGTAACTCACGAGCCAGATCTTGATGGACGGCCCGTTAGAATAGACGCGAGCCTGCTCGTTTTGGCTCTCTTGGCTTCGGGGTCGGTGGGATATCCGGCTTCGTAGGAGCCATCTTTCGACTGGTGCTTGAGTGGTCCGATCGCTTCCGTGGCGTGGTCATCGATTGGGCGCGCGGCCAGGAAATTGTTGGCTTCGCGCTCTTCATCGGCATTTCCGCCATCGCCGCTGGATGGGCCGCCCGGCTGGTCCGTAAATTCGCGCCAGGGGCAAAGGGAAGCGGTATCCCGGACGTTGAGGCGGTGCTGCATGACGAGCAACCGCCGCCGCCGCTGATTCTGATTCCCGTGAAATTCCTTGGTGGGGTGCTGGCGATGGGCACGGGACTCGCGCTCGGTCGAGAGGGACCGACTGTTCAGATGGGGGCGAGCATCGGGCATTTTCTGGCGACCGCATCTTGTCGTAACCAAGACGATGTTAAGGCACTCCTCGCCGCCGGCGCAGGCGCTGGGCTAGCCACGGCATTTAGCGCACCCGTAGCCGGTGCGGTATTCGTGCTTGAAGAGCTTGTTCGGCGGTTTGATACGCGGATTACGGTCACGACGCTGTGCGCGTCGGGGAGCGCCATCGCGGTAGCGCGACTCCTTCTCGGCAACGGACCGGACTTCCGGCTTGAACCCCTGCCGTATTCTGGATTCGCGACAGTTCCTATCTTCGTCGCTATGGGTGCAATTGCCGGCTTGATAGGTATCGCCTACAACCACGCGCTCCTCGGAGCGCTTGCGACTGCGGAGCGACTCGCGCGCTGGTTATCCAGTGACATGCGTGCCGCTATGGTCGGTGCGGCCGTGGGCTTGCTCGCCTGGTTTGGCCCCGGATTGGTTGGCGGCGGCGACGCAATTACGCAGAGCACGCTGGCCGGAGGTGACAGCATGGTGGTTGTCGCTGGTGTATTCCTTGTACGATTTGGCCTTGGGCCTTTGTCCTATGCGGCAGGGACACCGGGTGGATTGTTTGCCCCCATGCTGGTCCTTGGGTCCCAAAGCGGTCTCATACTGGGAACATTTTTCTGCCGCTGGTTCCCTTACCTGGCTGAACGCCCAACGGCCTTTGCCGTCGTCGGCATGGCCGCGTTCTTCACCGCTGTTGTGCGTGCTCCGGTAACCGGCATCGTCTTGGTTACCGAGATGACCGGATGCTTCACGCTTCTTCTGCCAATGTTGCTAGCCTGCTTCACAGCCATGACAGTACCAACCTTGTTAGGCGATCCCCCAATTTACGACAGCCTGCGACGGCCTGAGACAGATAAGCGGCGAGCGTAGGCTAGGCATCTGAAGCCAGTTTCTAACCACAGGGTCTGGCCGCTGGGAAGCAGAGGGCGACACCGCGAAGCTTAAGGCAAGATTCCTCACCGTGGAATCGACGTCAGGAAGAATTATCCGTCTGAATTTGGAATCGTAAGAGCTTTTTCTTTTTGAGCTCACATTTTATAAACCGCGGGAATTAGGGTGTTTCGGCGGCTCAATTCCGGCTCATCTCTTTGAGGAGGCAAGATTCAAAGTATTCTGTCAGAACCGGTCCAAGAATGGAAGTGATCACCTGGCGTCGCAGCAAAATCTTTCGTTAGCCAATTTATTCGCCAAACGAAGCTGCTGTTTGAATCTCGCTAACGCGGTTTGATTTATCTCGGAAAGAGAAACTGCACCTGGAAGCGTAGCTGCCAGTCGGCGCCGCCCTGGTGCGGTCTCACCACATTGTCAAAAGCCTGCAGCTGAAGATTGATCGGCGGAAACTTATCACCGAACTTCAGAATTTTGCCAAACCCTCCGCCAATCGGCAGCGTCCAGCGGTTGTCGCTGGCAGCCACCCAGTTTGCCGTGATAATGGGTGCGCTGGATACATACCAGCCATCGGGGAAGTTGTAGTTAATAAAAGGCTGAACTAGCAGTGCGTTGACGTTGTTTTTGCCCCATCCTGCGTACGACCATTGGTTGTTCGCCAGCGCTCCGATTACCCAGTGCCCCGGCATCGTTAGCACTACCAACGCCGGCCCAGCCTCATACTTGCCATTGCCGAGCACCGACGCGGTGGCTGTTGGAAACGTCAGCGTTGGGCCGGCGCCCCAAATCAGTTTGCCAGAATTTGCCGGCGAGAGGAATAGGCTGGGATTAATGTCGCCCAGCCCGAACGCACTCGGGATCCCGGTAGCAGGAGATGGCTGGTTGATGATTGGCATGATGGTCCGTGTGATCAGGTTCCAGTCCTTATTCAAAGGGATCGGAATGACAGGCTGAACGTTGCAGACCCACTGTGTGACGTCATTAGGGCCGAAACCGAAATTAAAGTTATTCTGAAATGGGACGCTGATAAGATTCGCGACCGGGTTTTGGGTCTCCTTCGCCAGTTCCTCGGCGCTTTCGGTCTCTGGATCACCGGTTGATTGTTGTCCGCTGCTGGAATTGGCAGCGACAGTGATGAGGAATGCCAATGCCGCACAGATCGATAGTCGGGTCTGTATTTTCATTGGATATTTACCATTCATTCGATGGAATTTTGGCCGCCCGTTGCTGCAGCGACACCGACAAGGAGTATCAAGCCACATTAAAAAGAAAAGCTTGCATTCGAGGGGACGGCGGCGCTGCCTTGCACTTGACCGCTAGGGACCACAGGACAAAGTATGGTTCGGATTTTTATTCATTCGTGTTTCTACCGCAGGCATAAATTGCAGTTCAAAAGGTTAGCAGTGCAGTTCCATCCCCGAATTAAAGGCCGCGGATCGGCTTCCAGTCTAGGAATTCAGTGCAGTAAACGGCCATTGTCTACGATTTAAGTACAGTGCGACAGAAGGCGTTCTTGAGGAGGATTGTCAGCACCGTCCGCTACAGTACCTCAATAATGTCCTGGAACAGGACCACCGGGCCATCAAACGTCGAGTCCTTCTGGGGAGCATGGCGCACGATCGCCGGCTATGAAGCGATTCATATGATCCGCAAGGGGCAAGCGTGCGCTACGGTGCGGTGGGTACGAAGGTTGGTCTGCTTCATCGCTTTATTCTCGGTCTGTTCGCTGCAACGAGTTAAATCCCTGATCATCTATCTTGACCTCCCACTCGACTACAAAGTTGCAACATACCCCGTTCATGGGCTGAAAATTAGGACGATATAAACGAGGAATAGGACCAGATGCACTGCCCCTTCGAGAACGGTGGTGCGCGGGCCGGAAAAAGTTAGCGTGCTCAGTAGAAGGGTGAGAACAAGAAGGGTCACGCTACTCGGAGTAAGGCCCAGGATCATGGGTTTACCGGTCGCCAGCCCGATGCCGAGTATCGCGGGCACGGTGAGACCGATGGTGGACGTGGCAGCTCCAAGACACAAATTAATGGAGCGCTGAAGCTGATTATCGAGCGCCGCGCGCAGCGCAGTCATACCTTCCGGCATAAAGACGATTAGCGCAACGAGCAGGCCGCCCAGTGCCGCAGGAGCGCCGAGCACGGCGATTCCATAGTCGATCAGTTTGGCAAGCGGTTTGGACAAGAGCACGATTGGCAATATTGTTAGCAGCAGCAAGGAGGTATGTCGCCCAATTTCACCAGCTCGCACGTTACGCCTGTCTGGGACTTCTGCGGCGGCAATCACGTCTCCTCGGTTAGCGCCCAACTCGACGAAGAAATCTCGATGGCGTCCAGTCTGGATCGCAAGAAAAATCCCGTAGAGAAGAACCGTAAAGAGCGAGAAGAAAGCTGCTTGTGTGAGCGTAAGGCTGCCGACGGGAACCGCGTGCGTGAAATCTGGTAAAATGAGTGCGATCACCGAAAGCGGAACGATGACCGCGAGGTAGGCTACGGCTCCCTGGAGATTATACGCTTGCGCATGATGGCGCAGCCCACCCAAGAGAAGACAAAGTCCGACGGCCGCGTTCAAGACGATCATTAGAACCGCGAACATCATATCGCGCCCCAGTGTCGGAGCGGATTTACCACCAAGCGCCATTGCGGCAATCAATACAACTTCGATAATGACAATGGAGAGCGTGAGGATGAGCGTTCCGAGCGGCTCGCGAAGGATCTCGGCGAGGTGCTCTGCTTCCTTGACGACCCCAAATGCACACCACAGAATGACTGCGAAAAGCCAGGCAAAGAGTGGGGCCGACTGAGCAAAGTTGATATCTGCAAGCCAACGTTCGCCAAAAAAGAAGAACAACGCCACCGTGGCCCAGGCGATGGCGAGGCGTTTAACCAGGGTCCAAGCTTTTGTCACGTTCCACATCGCGCTAGGGAAAACCACTTCTATCACGAAAGGGACAAGGCCCGAATCAAAAATATCCTTCAGAGAGGCTATCGCATTGCGGGTTGTACCCGGAAAAGATGGCCTCGCATCTCGATCAAGTCGCGCTTTACGGTGGTGGCCCGAGCGCAAATCAGCCGACCGGCTTAATCAATGTTCCGGGCGTTGCCCAAGGTGTCCCAATCGATTCGGCGGATCTGCATGGCTCATTCTGTGCGCTTAAAGCCCGGATCGAGGCGGCCGATGTCAATATGACTAACTACAGCGTGATCGTGTCGCCGGCCGAGCAAACAAACCTTGCGCACCACTCCGAGCTTTCCCGGCGGATCGATTACCACTTGGGCCGAGCTGCCGAGCGCGAAGCAATCCTACCGCACGCTGTTCCTATCGCTGGCCAACCAGCAGAACCTGCCCGCAGTCTTCCACTGCACGACCGGCAAGGACCGCACTGGCTGGGCTGCCGCTGCCCTGCTGACCCTGCTTGGCGTGCCGAAGGAGACGGTGATGGCCGATTACATACTCACCAACGATTACGATCTCCCGCAGTTCCTGACCACGATCGACGGCTTCGTCGCCGCTGGCGGAGACCGGGCTATTCCGCTCGCCGTCTTTGGGGTGAAGCCCGAGTATCTGAATGCGTCATTCGACGAGATGCAGAAGCAGTATGGAACGATCGAGAAGTACTTTTCCGATGGTCTGGGCATCGATGCTGCCGGACAGAAAGCCCTGCGTGATCTTTACCTGGGAAGAAAGTAGCGCGGGCCGGAGACCCGACGTCTTCGGACGTTTATACTCCGCCAGCAGACCACTCAAAATCGCGGTCGGTGTGGTCATGAGGCCTGTGATTTCCCAAACGAGTTGTCGCCCTGCACCTAAATCGTAGACACTGGCCGTTTACTGCACTTAATTAGGATACTAGAAACCCTTCGCTGGCGGAAGCTGACCCTTGCGGAAGTGCATCACATAGTTCTTGGGTGTTGGGGAGCAGGTTTAAGGGCTCCAGTCGTTTCCCTACTCCAAGAGCGTCGGCGAACCACAAACCTTTCTTTTACTGCGTCGTCAAAGGCGAAAGCCCCTGAACCCGCATGACCGGCGGCGGGTTCCATTTTCCGGTCAGCGCTTCGGACTTTGGAGCATAGAGGCGCATGGTCAGGTTGAAGGGCCCCTTCGGAGCAGGAAGCCAGTTGGCCTCTTTGTCTGCACCTGGGCTCTCGTTCTGGAAATAAAGGTCGAGCGACCCGTCCGGGTTGTACTGGAATGGCATCCAGCTACTGACGGCGAAACGGTTCAGACTGTTACCGACTTGATAGCCGTCCTGGTCGTAGAGTGTAATCGACCAGAAGGCGTCCACAGGCGGGATCGCTGCTTTGTCGAAGTGGATCGCGTACCTGTTCGCACCGTCAAGCGGTTTGCCAGACTCGTCGCCAAGATTCAGTGGGTAAATCGCATCCTCGGGCACGTTTGCTCCAAGGCCGAGCTGGGCGATGATGGCGCGCTTGAGGTAATAATTGCCATACACGCCCATGGTGTTTGTGTTCATCGACCAGTAATTTGTGACACGCGCTAATGTCGGTACGGCCCACTCCATCAGTTTCTGGGCATCCTCTCGGGCTGACACCAGCACCTTTTGAATAGTTGGATCGGCCTTGTCGAAGTCGAAGCTTTGGCCGGGCAAGATGCCAATCTTCTTCAATTGATCGATCATCGGCTGGTCGGTGATGTGTGGTGGATTCACTTTGAGAAGCTCAGCAGCATAAGCGAAGTATCGACCCGCGGGCATCGTATCGACCTGTTTCTTTGGCGGCGTTTTCATATCGATGCTTGGATCGATTTTTACAGTCATCGGCTGCGGTGGCTTGCCCCATTGCGACAGCGGTGTGACCTTGTATCCAGCCTGTATCTTGTGAACTGCATCGTAGTCCTGTGGTCCGTCGGTCTTCGTGCGTCCGATGATTACGATGTAGGGCGTCGGTGCGTCGATGCGCTGGGTGTCTTTGGGGAGCTTGAAATCATCAATAACCCGGTCGCGCAGATCAGGTCGCCAGCCTTGTGGAGCAATCAAAAAGGTTTGCGCCTTTGTACCGGTCGTTCTCCAGCCGGGTGAAGCAAACACATCGGTCCACGCATCGAGCATAGGCAAGAGAAAGTAGCGGCCGTCGGTGTCAGGCGAAGAAACCACCATAGGCTCCTTAGTCAGGTCGAGGTACGCGATAGAATAGAGCGTATCGAAGTTGACCCGGACGACGAATTTGTTGTCGGCGCTCGGATAAGCCTCAGCGCTCGCGAACATGTTCATCGGTGCCTTCAATGGCTCTTTGCCCGGCTCGACATTGGTCGAGTACAGGCGCGTAATGTCGTATGAAATTAGCGGATAGAAATACAAATAGGCATCAACGCCGATGGCGTGCATCTGATCGTCGGTGAGCGGCATGGGTTGGGCGTCCGCTGTTTGAAGCGGCGCTAGGAATGTGAGCGACACCACCGTCGCCGTAAAAAATGGCGAGAGGGTCTTGATTGGGTTAATGGCTTCTTTTTTCATCTTTGGAGAGGCAGGTTGCGGCCTTTGGGGATCAGGCCATCGGCGTGAAGGCGAACGTGAGCAAAGTCGTCGAGTTGCAAAGCCTGATCGACGCCGCGGTCAAGAGTTTTGGCCGCCTCGACATCATGGTCAATAACGCTGGCGTCGAGACACGCACTTCTGTGGGCCTTTGAGCCCGAGTGGGGAGTTGGATGGAAGCCATGGACTATTTTAGACGCAACTCTTCATCCTCTCAATGAGATGACCTTACGCCGATAAATTCGATACGACAGAAGAACAATACGAGAAGGTACTCGCCACTAACCTCAAGAGCGCCTTTTTCGGCACCCAACTGGCCGCCAGGCAGATGATCAAGCAGGGCGACGGCGGTCGCATCATAAACATTGCCTCGGTGTACGAGGATTGGCCGATGCCCGGCAATACCGCTTACTGTCTGTCTAAGGACGCCAGGCGCAGTGGCGACTCCCATCAATCTTTCGACCATGAAAGACCCTGCGCTGATGAAGAAGCTCAATTCCGCGATACTGCTGGGGCACATGGCCCAGCCGGAGGAAATCGGCAGCGTGGTCGCCTTCCTCGCCGGTCCGGGTGCCAGCTACGTCACGGCGACGACCATCTTCGCCGATGGCAGCATTGTGCAAAGCAGCCCCAGTCTGTAGTTTTCTTTGCAGAAAGGAATTGAAAGTCATGCCTGATCAGCCTCATGTGGTGATTCTGGGTGCCGGGTTCGGCGGCATCGGCGCGCTTAAAAGACTGGACGATCCCAATATAAAGGTCACGATGATCGACAAGCGCGACTATCACACCTTCCAGCCGCTGCTTTACCAGGTGGCGACTGACGAATTGGCGCCCACGGAAGTCGGTTTTCCCATCCGCGAGCTGCTGCACGGCCGAAAAAACGTTGCCTTCCATCAAGCCGTGGTCAGCAGTGTCGATTTGGGCAGAAAGGAAGTTGTAGCGGAAGGCATTGACCCAGTCCACTACGACTATCTGATTCTGAGCTTGGGGGCGGTGGTGAATTTCTTTCGCACGCCGGGCGCGGACCGACATGCGTTCCCGCTGTACACAATGGACGACGCGATTCGGCTCAAGGAGCACATCCTCAGAACTTTTGAAGCAGTTGACAAGAACCCGGCACTTGTTGACAAGGGGGCGCTGACCTTCTGCATAGTCGGCGGTGGCTCAACCGGGGTCGAGGTAGCCGGGGCGCTGTCGGAGCTGTTGCACGTCGAGCTGGCGAAGGACTACCCGAACTTGCCAGTGGACCAGGCGAAAGTGCTGCTTTACGAGCAGTCGCCGCATCTTCTGGCACCTTTCGTACACAAGCTTCGAGTCTATGCCCAAAAAGCGCTGGAGGAACGCGGGGTGGAAGTACATACTAGCATCGGCGTAACCACAATTGGTCCGGATAGCATTGATCTTTCGACTGGAGCTACAGTCAAGACGCGGACGCTGATCTGGGCGGCGGGCCTCCAGGCCAATCCGATCGTCAGCTCATTGGGTGTGGAACTGGGGCATGGCGGGCGCATTCCGGTTGGTCCTGACCTACAAGTAAAGGATCATCCCGGTGTCTTCGCCATCGGAGACATCGCTGCTATGACCGACGACAACACTGGCAGAGTGCTGCCTGGGCTCGGTGCTACCGCTCTGCAAGCCGGCCATCACGTCGGCGAGACTATCAAGCGTCTGTTGCACGGAAAACCAAGCGAACCGTTCAAGTATTTGGACAAGGGGTTCATGGCGCAAGTGGGCCGCGGTGCCGCCGTGGTCGAGTTACCCACCGGTGGCACTATGACGGGGACTCCAGCTTGGTTGGCGTGGTTGGGCGTCCACCTGTGCCTGCTCAACGGCGCCGAAGAGAAGAGCGCGACCTTTGTGGATTGGGGATGGAACGTCCTCGCACGGAAACGCGGCAAACGCGTCATCTTGAGCGATGAGGATGCCGAGACAGCCCCGGGGGTTCACGTCTGAGCAAGCGGCGCGGCAGTCATACCAGAACGCAGGAACGAACAGATATGAGCACCGAAATCCTTTCCCGAATCCAGTTCGCCCTGACTGTGTCGTTTCACTTTCTGTTTCCACCGATGAGCATCGGACTGGGACTGATGCTTGTCGTCATACAGGGCCTCCGGTTGTGGACGGGCAAACAGCTCTACGTCGATATGGCACGTTTCTGGACGCGAGTCTTCGGGCTCATCTTCGGCATCGGCGTGGCCACGGGCATCCCGATGGAGTTTCAGTTCGGGACCAACTGGGCGCGCTACGCCCGCTTCGTCGGCGATATCTTTGGCAGCCCGCTGGCGATTGAAGGCATCTATGCCTTTTTCCTCGAGTCGGGGTTTCTGGCGCTGCTGCTCTTCGGCTGGCACAAGATCGGACCGCGAATGCACTTCTTCTCGACCTGCATGGTCGCGCTGGGCACGCTTTTCAGCGCTATCTGGATTCTGGTGGCAAACTCGTGGATGCAAACGCCCGGCGGCTATCATCTCGTCCGTGAAGTAAAGGTGGTCGCCGAAGGCAAGCAATACCCAATGAATGCTGACCTCAGCGGCCAGCCGTTCACGATCAAGGAAGTACCCCTGCCAGCGGATTACGTAGTGACGCCGGAGGACGTGCCCCACGTCCGCGCCGTGATTGACGACTTCCGTGCGGTGATATTGAACCGGTCCACGCTGGACCGGTTGTGTCACACCGTTCTGGCATGCTGGATTAGCGGGAGCTTCCTGGTGGTCGCCGTCAGCAGCTGGTGGCTACTCCGGGGACGACACATGGACCTGGCGCGGGGTTCGCTCAAAATCGGCGTGGCCGTCGCTACACTTGCCTGCTTGCTTCAGATGGTCGCCGCCGACTCGACAGCTCGGGGCGTGTCGCGGGATCAACCGACCAAGTTGGCAGCGATGGAAGGGTTGGGTGCATCGCGAAAGGAAGCCCCCATGGGCGTGGTGGGAGTGGTTCGCTGGAAGCGCGACGCCGGGGGTCAAATTGTCGGCGTCGAGGAGAACGCCATCCGCATTCCGAGCCTGCTCAGCATCCTGGTCTCCGGCGACTTTCTGCACCCGGTGGAGGCCAGCGAGACAGAAGTGAAAGGTCTCGCGGAGTTGCCTCCGGACGGGTTCCTCCTCCGCCGCTACCCAGGTGCCAGCGCCGAGGAACTGGCAAAAGTTCGGCCGCAATACTGGCCGAACGTGCCCGTCTTGTTCCAGACCTATCACCTCATGATCTCCCTTGGCGTGGCACTGGTCGGGATCGCCCTACTGGCATGCGTGCTGTGGTGGACCGGGAAACTTTGGGACACGAGGTTGAGATTTGTCCGTGCCTTCCTCTGGCTGCTTGTGCTCACGCCAGTGCTGGCGGAGATCGCCGTCCAGGCAGGGTGGTTCACTACGGAGATGGGACGGCAGCCCTGGGTTGTCTACCAGGTCCTCAAGACCAGCGATGCTGCGTCCCTGGTCGTCAAGCCACCGCAGGCTCTTAGTTCGATCATTCTGTTTTCCATGGTCTACCTTCTGCTGACGGTGCTTTTCTTCAGGTTATTTATCCGGATGGTCCGGAAGGGTCCGACTACTGAGGCCGGGGGGAGGGATCTTCCGGAGACATGGCAACCACTTTCGCTCAAGTCCGGTCGTCAAACGGGGGGCTAGGCGCCATGGATCTGAACACGTTCTGGTTTCTGCTTGTGGGTATCCTTCTAACGGGCTACGCGGTGCTTGACGGCTTCGACTTGGGCACGGGGCCGCTGCTTCTCTGTGCGAGGTCGGATCAAGAGCGCCGAATCTTCCTCAACGCCATCGGGCCGGTCTGGAACGGTAACGAGGTGTGGTTGGTGACGGGCGTCGGTGCGCTATTCGCGGCCTTCCCCCAGGTTTACGCCACAGTCTTTTCCGGTTTCTACGACGTGTTTATGTTGCTGCTCGCAGCGTTGATTTTCCGGGCGGTCGCCATCGAATTTCGCAGCCAGCGACCGGGTAAGCGCTGGCGGACGACGTGGGATCTGGCCTTCGCGATCAGCAGTGGGCTGTCTGCCTTCCTCCTCGGTGTGGCGTTCGGAAACATTGTGTGGGGTATCCCGCTCGACTCAGCCCGCGAGTTCCAGGGCAACTTGCTCACGCTACTTCAACCCTATGCGCTCTTGACCGGCTTCACGGCTGTGGTGTTGTTCATCATGCACGCCAACGTCTATCTTGTCCTGAAGACCGACGGACCGCTCCAGGAGAAGCTCATGAACTGGACGAGGTTGACGGTTACCGGCTATCTCGCGTGCTTCGTGGCGATGAACGCTATGACGCTTCTCGGCTGCCCTCACATCGTAGGGGCTTTCCGCCAGCGCCCCTTGATCCTCGGCCCCCTCTTCCTCGCAGCGCTATTGGTGACTTTCAACGTCCTGCGCGAGATCCAAAAAAAACGCCCCGGGCGCGCTTTCGCGAGCTCCTGCGCGGCGCTCGTGCTGCATTTCCTTCTGTTCGGCGCCGCCGTCTATCCGAACCTGGTGTACTCGACCCCGAACCATGCCTACGACCTGAACATATACAACGGTGCCTCGACGCAAAAGACGCTCGGGTTCATGTTTGTCGTGGCGATCATCGGAGTACCGATCGTGCTGATCTACACGATCACGGTGTACTACATCTTCCGCGGCAAGGTGGTGCTCACCGACGAGTCCTACTAATTTACCCTGACTGAACGAGCCATTCTGCGCAGGGCAAGACGGTTGACCAGGTGATTGTCAGTGTGCCGATCGAGTCATTCAGTCAGGCCAACGAGGCTCAGTTCTACGTGAGCATGTCGCGAGCTCGCGAGGCCATGCACTTGATCACTGACAGTAAAGCGGCCCTGAGGGAAACTGTGACCAGGCCAAGCAGCCGGCTGTCGCCAATGGAGCTCATCTTGAGCCCCGCTGGCGCGGAGCAGACGCAAGGCGCGAGCGCATACTTGCGACAGCGCGAGGCTCGGCGCACGCAAGAACAGGAGATGGAACGATGAACCTGAATCCATCCCTCACTTCAAAAGAACAGTATGGCCCGAAATCGGAGGCATGGCAGGAACAACAGTCGCCGCCGATTGTCCGCTTCTGGTGCGACGACGGGACTTGCTGGGCGATTCCATTTTTCCAGGTAGGGTTCATGCACAGTGTGCAGCTCGTTATTGCGAAACTTCTTTCCGTGGCTCTGGAAATTCTTCGTGATGCGCACCTAGTCGCCCCGCGGCCAGCGAGATCGTTTCGGCCCTAAAGACGCTAAATTTGCCGGACTGTGAGACAGCCAACGCTTTGCGCCAGTACGTGTGTGGCATCACGCACCGTCGCATTGATCACTTTAGTGTGAAACGGCGCATACTGGTCTGAGACATGAGTATAGAAGAGCACTCCGGGCTCCGTCCCATAACGAAGATTAACCTGCCCCGATTGCTCACCACGACCGCCTGCCCGGAACCGTTGCCCATCTGAAGAAGAAGTTGTGCCTTCGCCCCAATAGACTGTGAAGGGTTGGCGGCGGTAATAGTTCACAATGCGAGCAAGCGCTTTGCTGTATGTCTCATCGCGGATGTGCCAAGCCAAGAGCCACGACAATTGCGCGATTGAGGTTCCTCTACCAAATTGCTTATCCTCGGCACCTGTGGGTACTTGGGCCGGAGGTTTGCCAACGTAACGCTGGTTCTCAAATCGAATATCCTCATTGCGCCCCGCCATATATTGGTTTAAAAACTGCTAAAATAGCGTTGGGGTGTCGGAGTCGTTAGTTTGGGGTGGTTTGGTTCAAGAGGCCCCAGGTTGGTCACATCCCGGCGCATAGCGCTCTGGTTGTTCAGTTCCGTAGAGGAATTATGACTCGACGCCGCTAATTTGGAGTCCCCCCATGTCCAATCGTCCAGTGCGAGATTCCAATCCCGTGGATGCGCCCCCATCATCCGGCATGCGTCGGATTGCCGGCGGCACGTTCCGGATGGGCGCCGACAATGCATACCCTGAGGAAGCGCCCGCGCATAGAGTGGCGGTGAGCGGCTTCTGGATCGACGAGTACCTCGTGACCAATGCCGCCTTCGCCGCTTTCGTTACGGCAACCGGATACCGTACCGTCGCCGAACGCCCGCTCGATCCAGCCGCCTATCCTGGTGCCGATCCAAGCTTACTCACCCCCGGCAGTTCGGTGTTCTTCATGCCCACTGGCCCCGCGAACCTAGGCGACATTCGCAGCCGTTGGGCCTATGTGCCGGGCGCCTACTGGCGCCATCCGGAAGGCCCCGGCAGCACGATTGACGGACGCGAGCATCACCCAGTGGTGCACGTAGCATTCGAGGATGCCGAAGCCTACGCTGGTTGGGCGGGCAAGGCGCTGCCCACCGAGGCGGAATGGGAATTTGCCGCCCGTGGCGGACTGGACGGCGCCATCTTTTCCTGGGGAAACGAATTCAACCCCGCCGACCACTACATGGCGAACACCTGGCAGGGCACCTTTCCGTACCGCGACGAGGGCCTGGACGGTTTTTTTGGCCGCTCGCCCGTCGGATCGTTCCCGCCCAATGGCTACGGTTTATACGACATGATCGGCAATGTCTGGGAATGGACCACCGACTGGTATTCCGACCACTATCCGCCGGAAGCCGAGGGGCTGTGCTGCGTGCCGCGCAATCCGCAAGGTGTCCCGCGGCCCCTCAGTTACGACCCGACGCAGCCCGAGATCCGGATCCCGCGCAAGGTGATCAAGGGCGGCTCCTATCTCTGCGCGCCGAACTACTGCCGGCGCTACCGCCCGGCCGCGCGGCATCCCCAGATGGTCGACACCGGCACCTGCCACATCGGATTTCGCTGCGTGATACGTCCAGAGTCAACCTAAACCAAAGAGGAGACGCAAAAGAAACAACATGAAGAAGATGAACCGACGGCAACTGTTCCTTTCGTCGGCCAAAGCCGTACTGGCAACGATGTTTGGCGGCTCGTGGTTGTTCAAAGGGGCCAAGGCGCAGGCGTCTGGCCCGACGGCGGGCGCGGCACCAGCCGCAGCACCGAAGGCCAGCGCTAGCGGATCGCCCTTCGGCACCCGTACCGTCCCCGGCAACTCGCTGCCGGCGCCCGAGCTGCCATTCGGCGGGATTGCCAATCTCAACGCTGCACAATCCACGCCCTGGTGGCCGCGGATCACCGTGCCCCCGAAGGGTGCGCCGAACATCCTGCTGATTATGACCGACGACGTGGGCTTCGGTGCTCCTTCCGCCTTCGGCGGGGTGATCCCAACGCCGGCGCTGGAACGAATCGCAAAAATGGGGCTGACCTACACGCGGTTCCACACGACGGCACTCTGCTCGCCGACCCGCGCCGCCCTCCTTACCGGCCGCAACCATCACTCAGTGGCGACCGGCGTTGTTGTCGATCAGGCGACAGGCTACCCGGGATACAACAGCGTGATCCCGCGAGAGGCCACCGCGATCGGCGAGATCCTGCGGCAGCACGGCTACGACACGTCGTGGTACGGCAAGGAACACAACGTGCCGCAGTGGGAGGCGAGCCAAGCCGGCCCCTTTCACAACTGGCCGACCGGGCCGGTAAAGGGTTTCGATTACTATTATGGGTTCATCGGCGACGACACAACGCAATGGCAGCCGAACAATCTGTTCCGCAACACCACGCCGATCGAACCATATCTCGGCAATCCCGGCTGGAACCTGATCACGGCGATGGCCGATGAGGCGATCGGGCGCATCAAAATGCTGAACGAGGTGCAGCCCGACAGGCCTTTCATGATCTATTACGTGCCCGGTGGTACTCATGCACCGCACCATCCGACACCGGAAT
>Ga0213878_10000488_pt1 | contig 14848 bp, 16 predicted proteins | sample VelepicoBEBS_R02_FD_161053 | JGI IMG/M metagenome (GOLD analysis project Ga0213878, IMG submission 161053) | Vellozia epidendroides bulk soil microbial communities from rupestrian grasslands, the National Park of Serra do Cipo, Brazil - BS_R02 | ecosystem: Environmental > Terrestrial > Soil >... | reverse complement strand
TTCAATTCGTTCGCATTCATGTACAAATGTGGGGAACTCGTCTCAGTCTAGGTGAGCCCGGTCACCGAGCAAGGGACTAACGCGAGAATTTTCATTCGTTGAACAAATGCTAGCCGCGAAACGCATGATTCGAGGGAGAAAATAACAGTGCCCTCAGGCGATGCGACGACCGAGATATCCTTGCCGTTAAATTGCGCCGCGTCTGCGAGGTACTGAGTGGTTGTTGTTGGCACTGTGATCGAGTCGATGTCAGGGGCGTAGGCACTGCCAGACCCAGAAATCGTGATCGTGTTGTAGCCCGCGTTAAGTAGCACTGGTTGAGTGATCGCTCCAAGCGTGGAAAAAGAACCGGTGCTGGGAAATGTTACGGTTACCGGCGCCCCATTGTTCACACTGACTGTGCCGGGACGAGCCGGATCTGTGAAATAGAGAATTGAGAGGTTGTAGGTCCCGGCCTTTGCCGCATAAACATTCCCAAACACGACCGATCCTCCGTTACCGATGTAGCCGGCGTTTTAATAGGTGAACAGCTCCGTTAGGAGCGACATCGAAGCGTTTCTCATGGCTAGCCAACGCTCCCAAATGAGATTTCGTTCCTACGGAGCTACGCCCGTTCTTTCTGCGCTACGAGCTACAAAGATCTGGCTCCTACGGAGCTGTTTTCGACAGTCTACTAAGTTGCCATTTTCGTCTTGCTTATTGAACGTTCAGTCATAAACTCCCCACGAATATAATGGCTCCGTATCCAGAAAAATCAGGTGCGGCTGACCGCGGACGCCCCAGAGAATTTGATCCGGCGGTCGCGATCGAGGCTGCCGCCAAAGTATTTTGGGACCAAGGTTATCATGCGACGTCGATCGAGGACCTTTGTGATGCCACGGGTCTCTTGCGAGGGAGTTTATACAGTGCCTTCGGAGACAAAAAGGGAATGCTATTGGCCGCTATCGATCAGTACGCTGAGAAGAACCTAGCCCGGCTAGCCGAGAGCCTCAGTTCGTCTGGGCCCCGGGAAGGCTTGCGTACCGCCCTGCTCTATTACACGCGGACTGCGACCGTACTCGGCAGCCGACAAGGCTGCTTAGTGACAAATACGGCTCTGGAAATGTTGCCTCAGGATCCGGACGTCGCCGAACGCGTGGAACGGATTTTTCGGCGAATGGCTTCGCTCCTGGCCGCCGCGGTTATTCGCGGCCAAGCAGCGGGAGTTTTCAAGACCAATCTCGATGAGCGTTCCGTCGGCAATTTCTTGCTGTGCGTTATCGAGGGATTGCGCGTGCTGGGTAAAATCAAGACTTACGGAGAGAAAGACTTAGCTCCGATCGTGGACTTGGTACTCGCCGCCCTAACTTAATCTTTTGCCCATTTTGTTGAACGAATAGTCATTAACTCATGGATGTTATGTCTCAAAATTCGCCTTCTTCTCTTCGCGAGATAGATCAGCGATCTGGTCCTAGCCGCACCCCAATCATAATCGTTCTTCTCATGGGTGCATTTCTGCCACCGCTGGATTTCTACATTGTGAATTTGGCGCTCCCGGCTATTGGAAACGGACTTCGGACGACCGGAGGTCAGCTACAGCTGATCGTTTCTTGCTATGCCTCGGCTTATGCCGTGTTTTTGATTACCGGCGGCAGACTTGGCGATTTGTACGGTCGCAAACGGATGTTCATGACTGGGATGGCGGGTTTTATTGTTGCGTCGGCGATCTGCGGTTTCGCGCCGAATGGCTCTATCCTGATCTTGGGGCGGATCTTGCAGGGCGCTTCAGCCGCCGTAATGGCTCCTCAAGTGCTGGCTACTATCCGAACGATTTTTTCGGTCGCAGAACAACCTCGGGTGATCGGGCTCTACGGCTCTGTATTCGGTTTCGCATCCATCGTTGGCCAGCTGTTTGGAGGCGCGTTAATCACGTTGCATCCGCTGGGATTAACTTGGCAAAGCATTTTCCTGATCAATATCCCCATTGGAGTTGTCGCTTTAGTGGGCGCGATGAAGTTTTTGCCCGAAGCCCGCCCGTTGAGCCGGCCAAAAATCGATTTAGTGGGAGTACTTCTCTTGTCCTTGCTTCTCGGTTCGATCATTTATCCCCTCACCCGCGGCCGGGAAGCCGGCTGGCCGGCTTGGACGTTCATCTCGTTCGGTGCCAGCATACCGCTCCTGGCTTTGTTCATCTGGTTCGAAGGCTGGCTGGCGAAGGTGGGTGGCAGCCCGCTGGTCGATCTGAAGTTATTCAAAAACCGTACCTTCGTCGCCGGCCTCGCCCTGGCTTTTCTCTGTTAGCGACAAAGTTGAATCATCGGAGCCGTGCGCAGGTCGAGGTCGCATCGCCCGGCGCCGTCATAGAGAGTTCGGAGTAAGCGTTCCCACGTCCGTCCGCTTGGCATGAAAAAATTAAGCTCCGTTGCCTTGTTGCGGGTGTCAGGTTCCGGACAGACTCGATGCACTAGTCATGGTATGCAGATGCGTTCCGGAACGGGTTATAAACGCCCTGGCTATTCACCGCTGGTGCGTACACGAATCCGTACAGATCTTTTTTATAATCGACCGGCTCGAGAATTGCGCCCTGGTTTCGAACCGCCTTGGTGTATTCTATGAGGACTCGCGCTGTACCATCGATCCCCCACATACGCCAACCCGTCCCTAAAAATCCGCCATTAGGGTAAAGCTCTTCCAAGCCAGCCATGGCGTGGAAACAATTGATCGCTACCCGATTCTTCCGGTAAAGGCGGTCATCCGCTATATAGCGAATACTTCCCCCGTCTAGTAACCGTTTCCTTTTCACGCCGAGATCAAACGCCTGTTTCCTGATCTCGTACGGTCCCCACATTCCCACCGCAACTTTTTCATTCGCCGCTAGCTTCAATGTCTCCGGCAGAGTGAAGCTTCTTCCAACTACGGGACGACATTTGTTCAGGTTCGGATTGACGCGGCTGCCCGCGCCGTCGAAAACGCACAGATTCGGGTTTTCATCGAAATCGTGTGGTAACCAGCTAATGGTAAACGCTTCAAAATTTCGATTCCTATAGTTCCCTCGTCTCAAGCCCGGGGTATACTTGGGTTGCTTTTGATCGGCAAATACGCGTACCACCGAGATGAAAGAGTGCGAAAAATTGGGGCTATTCCCTTTGTTTTGGTAAGCAAAAGGAATGATAAAATAGCGATCCCGCCGGTTCTCTCCTTTTCCCAAACGGGCTGCGATCTTGGCCTTAATCCGGTTCACCATCTGAAGCCGCAGCGGCGTTTGGTAATTCGAGTAATCCAAGTCCGGCTTTAGCAGTCCTGCCTGAACCGGAACGCTGGAACAGAAAACAAACAAGGCGCAGGCCGCGACCCAACTAACAATTCGTTTTTCTGGACTATTGACTTTTCTTCCTACCCCTGATCCGGAGGGCGGCACCCCAGTATGCTTATTTACGGAATAGTTCATGAGCCGAGCAGGGAGCGTCTTTCATTCTTGAAAGCGAAAGTGAACCCTCTGCTGCCCGATTGATATTGTACCTTAGGGCGATAGGCAACACTGAAAACTGCCTTCTATCCAGAGCCTGCTGCCAAGGTAGGCTCGCAGTCAAATCGAAGTCGGCTTGCCTTCGCGCCGCCACCGCTGTCGTTCCCACTTCTGCGGCGTTGTTCAGGGCGCCGCCGCCATCGGCGGTTTTTGATTTCTCTATTGGGCTTTGGTCCAGGAATAAACTTTGGTTCCCCGACTGAAATCCATGCGCTGAACGACAGGTAGCGCCCTTCTAACCCGGGCTACATTGGGAGTACTGCCGATCGTTCCGTAGAGATTAACCCCGCGACTGGAGTCCCCAGCCTGAACCAGGGGTATCGCCTTTCTGAGATGCGTTACATTTCGGACGTTACCGATCACTTCGACGGGTGTGCCTACCTCTACCCGCGCAAAGAATTCCGCCGCGAGGTCGTGGGGCATCCGCACACAACCGTGAGAAGCCGGGTAACCAGGCAGGAATCCCCCATGCATCCCCAGGAATGGTCCGAATTGCATGTAGTCGGGCATCGGAGCCGGCATATAGTGACACCCCGGAGGTACGCGGGAACCCGGCGTCGCGTTCGGATTAACAATTCGGCCGTAACTATCAACCACCAGACCAAAATCGGCGGAAACATGGTTCACGTCCTTTTTGATGATATGGAATCTCCCAGCCGGAGTTCCCCAGCCTTCTTTGCCAGAAGCAATTGGCGAAACCAGAGCGACTCGGCCGTTTTCAAGCAAATAAGCCGTCTGCTCAGTCAGGTTGATAACCACCGCGGCGTGTTGCGCACGCAACTCAGGAGCCGCCCCAAGGATAACGAAGGCCAGCGCGAACGACGACGTCGCTTTCATACTTACCTCACCCTCAAATTCGCTACTCTCCCTCTTCCGGCCTTGGCAACAGGGAACATCGCCCCGGATTCCCTTGAAGCAAGATGGAAATCAAAATTTGCGGAAACCGGCCAATCGCCAAATGATTGGTTACAGGACAAATCCCGGCTCTGTTGAGAGGCAATGCTTTTACCGACTCACATGACTAGAAGGTTCGGTCTTGAGTGATTCCGAACCGTCGTAATTCAGACTCAAACCTGCTCTCGATCGGCGACTTCAGCGGGCTGTCTTTTTGAGGCAGCCAAAGTCACTACTCCTACGACTAAGAAGTTGAGTAGCAGAGCCGCCAGCCCGACGTTTATACCCGAAACGACGGGCAACCTTATTGCGGCTGTCCAACAAAGAAAAAGTAGCGAAACTACCAAACCGGTCCCAATACTGAGCGCCGGCGGTCGCCGGCTGCGAAAAGACAGTAGTATGCCCGGAAGAAATTGGGTGGCTCCATTGGTTGCTACCAAAAGCATGCTCACCAGCGTGCCTCTGGCCGTTGCCCAACTTACAAAGGCGAGTGTCGACACTATCACAACCGAAATCCTGATCAAAGCGGTCCCCTCCTTTTCGGCGAATGACCGGGAAAAGATGGCGACAATGTTCCTGGCGAAGAGACTACCGGCTGCAAGCATCATTGCCGAACAGGGAACCAAAGCAGCAAGGCACCCCGCGCCAGCCATTGCTCCCAACACCCAAGCGGGATAATGGGTCTGGACCACGCGCATGAATGATTGGTCCGTGTCGTCTCCTTTCAACCCGGGCATCAACAAAAGGGCACTAAAGCCGGCTAACAATACGAAGACCAATATCAGGATATAGAAGGGCACAATCATCGCGTTGCGTCGGATCGATGCTTCGTCTTTCGCCGAATAGATTGCCCCTGCTACCGCATGCGGCCACGTAAGCGCGCCAAACCCATTTACCAAGACTGTAGACACAAACCAGACTGTTCCGTTCGGCATAGTGCCGGATCGCAGAGTCAGCCAGTCCGGGTACGTCTCCCGTAACCTCGTGAAGAGATGCAACGGTGACCCAAGGAACTGGATGGGAATGACCGCGCCGGCGAACAGAATTGCGCCGAACACGAGCACGTCCTTTACGAGACTAACCCAAGCGACACCGCGTAGTCCGGTTGAGAAAACAAAAAGCATGATAAGAAAAAATGCTATCGCGCCAGCAGTAACATTCTTGACCGAACCATATCCCGCGAGTTCGAGTAAAATCTGAATGCCAGTCAGTTGTACGGTAATATACAAAACCAGAAAAAAGATTCCGCAGACTGCTACCAATAGCCCAAGTAAGTCGCTCTGATAGATCGAAGCAAAATAATCAGCATTGGTTAAGCAGTTTAATTCGCGTGCACGCCGCCAGACCAGTGGCCCGAATGCGAATAACACGATCATCCCTAGACAACTGTAGGGCAGGACGTAAAAGGCGGGTGCTCCTTTCGCATATGCCCAGCCGGGAACACCCAGAAACGCAAAGCTAGTGAGTGCCTCGCCTGCAAATAGGACACAGAGTAAGATTGGTCCAAATGAGCGATCTCCAACCACCAGTTCCCGGGGACTCATTGTAATCTTGCGAACCACGAGAAAGCCGAAAGCAATGGCACCGACTATGGTAGCGGCAACTATGAACAGCGCTACGAGTGAACTCATTTGCGCGCGCTCCGTTCAGCCAACCACAGAAAGATCGGTGTGACACATACCCAAAAAATCAGATATGAGAGTAGGAACGGAAAACCAAACACGACGGGTTGGTCACGATTGGCAAGACAGACTCCAAAGGAATTGGCAATGAAGGGAATACCAGCCAGTATATAGCTAGCAAAGGACAGTTTCTTACCCGACGACAAAGGCGAATTACTGTTCATTCATTTAGCGAGGTATCATTCAATTCGCAGAAAACTGATTTCCGGAACCTTATTCTCGGCCGGTGCGCGACGCGCGCCGTTTTTTCCGAATTGCCGGATTTGTCGTCCCAACGGAACGGCCGCCCGGTCTTGATGACGAGAATTCCGCTTCGTTGTGTGCGTTTCGGAAGACGATCAACGCCTGGTGGTCGCGCTCAACAGAGCCGCTACCTTCCCCCGAGGATGTAAAACGAGAAGGGCCGTTTAAATTCCGACTCAACGATGATGGGCTGGCGCGGTTTTGCGGTAAGAACCTGATCGGGCCTGAATATGCATTCCCGCAAAATGCACTGGAAAGGCGCTCCTCGGCGGACGAGGTTTCCTCTGGTCAGGATGGTCTTATGAATATAATCAATCGCGAGGAGCTAAAGCAGAAGCTCGACCAACGAGGCGAATTCACGTTGGTCAATTGTTTGGACGAGTGGATGTTTAGGGAAAAGCGGATCCCCGGCTCCATCCGTTTCGAAAAAGCTTTCTTCCAGACACTCAATCCGAAGGGGGAAATTATTGTCTATTGCTCTAACCCCGGTTGTACGGCGAGTGTGTTGGTCTATCACCAGTTCGTTGAACACGGTTTTCAAAACGTGTGGCATTATCCGGGAGGCATTGCGGACTGGGAAGACAGCGGGTATCCGATGGAAGGCGAACGCTTCCACTAAACAGAATAGTCCGCTGGCCGGTCGACCGCTCGACCGTTCACGGCGCGACCACCCAGTGGAATTCTCCGCCGACACCTTGTTCCAATAGCCCCCAGTTTTAGACGTTGTTGCTTTTGTCAACCGAGCAATCACTCGACCTCGCCTCAATCCAAGATGAAGATGAAGTGATTGATTCGATCGCTGGTCTTAAACCCTAAATAAGAAAACGCTCCGAATTCTTCACGAAATGAAAACAAAAATGACAGTGGCCCAGATTAGCAAACCAGGTGGCGATTTTGAACTGGTTGAACGCGATATTCCGGAGCCTGGTCCCGGGCAGGTTCGGATAAAAGTGGAGGCCTGTGGAATCTGCCACAGCGATGAACTGGTCAAGGAAGGGTTCTGGCCGGGCTTGCAATTTCCGCGCGTACCAGGTCACGAAATCGCTGGCAGCATCGATGCCCTCGGTGCGGGAGTGATGACCTGGAAAAAAGGCGGTCGGGTAGGCGTAGGCTGGCATGGTGGCCATGATTTCGTCTGCGAGCCGTGTCGGCGCGGCGACTTCAACATGTGTGTCAATCGCAAGGTGACTGGTATCGACTATGATGGTGGCTACGCAGAATACGTGATCGCTCCGGCGGAAGCACTCGCGGCTATTCCGGACGAGGTGCCGGCAGAAGAGGCCGGACCATTCATGTGCGCAGGTGTGACGGTCTTTAATGCCTTGCGCAACTCCGGCGCGCGTCCGGGTGACGTTGTCGCCGTACAGGGGATTGGCGGCCTCGGACACCTCGGCGTCCAATACGCTCGCAGAATGGGATTCAAAACTGTTGCCCTCGGACGGGGCGCGGACAAGGAACCGCTCGCAAGAAAACTTGGTGCCCATTATTACATCGATTCGGCGGCCGTTGATACGGTGGCTGAACTACAGAAACTTGGCGGTGCGCGAGTGATTCTGGCAACGGCGCCGAACGCGAACGCGATCTCCGGTGTAATTGGTGGCCTGGGCATAAATGGCAATCTCTTGATTCCGGCTGCCCCCAATGAACCACTCACTACGGGCGTGTTACCATTGATAATGGGCCGCCGGCAGATCTCGGGCTGGTATTCTGGCACCGCCCGCGACTCTCAGGATACTTTGGAATTTAGCGCGCTAAGCGACGTGCATCCGATGATCGAGAAATTTCCTCTTAGTCGCGTGGCTGAGGCCTACGAACGAATGCACAGTGGCAAAGTCCGCTTTCGCGTTGTTCTTACGATGGAGAACTGACCCTGAAGTTCCCACGGTGCGGCTAATCGGTACCGGGATCGGTAAGGCCCCAATCTCTTCGATTCCTCGAGTGATCAGGCGCCAAAAAAACGGGCGCCTGCTCCGATAAGTGCTGCCCGTTGCGTCTATAGATACTATGGCTAGCATAATTTCTATACTTCTATGCGAGCGAATTGTCATCCCGCGCAATGGGTCGTTCTTGCAATGGCATTGGGGGCGATGGGTTGGATCTACCGAGCAGGAATCGAACCACTCGATCATCGAAGCCGGTCGGGGTTAATGGTTGGGTGACCTGGATTCGGATACTGATTCCGGCGACTGAGACAAAAAGCGCGGCGCTTTCAGAGCCTCGTCTCTATTAACGCATTTCGCGCTCGCACTGTTTGTGTGCTACCAGCTGCTTGGCGCGGATGACTGTTGAAGTGATAAATGTTTACCGACATGACCAAAAGTCGCGAGCTCGGATTTTTGGAATACAAGTCGACTCTTCGCTCCTTCCTCGAGCTGTTCGAGCGACTACTCGCGGATCGTATCATCCCGTTTGCGCACGCCTGTGCGAAGCAGCCATGATTAGTTAACCAGCCAGATGGCCGACTCTCATTCATCATGAATCGCCTAGCCGAAATCATTGCTAATAAGCGAACCGAAATCGAGCCGCTGATCGGATACACAGAAGAGTGGAAACAGAAGTTCCGGCAAGTCTCGTCTTTTCGTGGTTTCAGAAAATCAATTACCGCTGACACCTTCGGAATTATCGCCGAAGTGAAAAAAGCGTCGCCTTCGGCCGGCATAATTTCTGAAAAGGTGGATCCGGTTAATGTTGCGCTTGCTTACGAGCAGGCGGGCGCTAACTGCATCTCAGTTCTGACAGATCAGAAATATTTTCACGGTCATTTGGACGATCTTACCTCAATTAGGAAGGCGGTTTCCAGGCCCCTGTTCCGAAAAGAATGGCGACCACGCGACACCATCCCGCTGAAGCCGCTTTAATCTTCACCGGGAAACAACTGACTAGGAATCCAGAACTAGGTAATTGCTCCAAATCATGGAGCTTTTCGATGTGTGTGTAGCCGATTTCTCGTCCGGCTTTGTGCCCCTCCCAGATCAAACCGGCGTTTTGGGTTTCTAGGTACCGTTTGGCGGTATGAACAAAAGGTGCATCCCATGACCAGCCGTCAGTGCCCGTTACCCTTACCCCTCTTGAGGTCAGGTACAGAGTGGCTTCACGGCCCATGCCGCAGCCCTTCGAAACATAGTCCGGCATTCCATATCGCGCCCCGGCTGCGGTATTAACCAGGACGATTTCTAATGGGCTCAATCGATGCCCGATGCGTTCCAATTCAGCTTCAATATCTTGAGCCGTCGCCACATATCCATCGGGAAAATGCCGGAAATCAAGTTTGACCCCCGGTTGAAAACACCACTCCAACGGAACCTGATCGATAGTCCACGCCGGCTCACCTTGATTCATCGTTGTGGCAAAGTGCCGAGGTGCGTCCAAATGGGTCCCGTTGTGGGTAGAGAGATTGATCCGTTCAACCGCCCAGCCTTCCTTGTCTGGTAAATCCTCTGGTTTCAGGCCAGGAAAGAACTTGCATATGGTTTTGGCCGTATCTTCATGCCGAAGGTATTCAATCTTCGGACCGGTCCCCGGCGGATCCGCCGGAACGTCGTTTTCCAGCGGCACTGAAAGATCAACAAGACGATGTTTCACGCGACAATTCGTTGGATAAATTTTCCGTGGAGAGATCGAATCTGAATTCTTATCCACTTCATCGCAAGTAATGGCGGGATAGAAGCTCTCAATTCTTAATCGCTGCCCGAACCCAACAATATTGAGCAATTGGGATATTGCCTTTTTTGGTCCGGGCCGGCGGGATCATGGTACGAATCGTGAGCCTTCTGTGAGACCCGCAACTAACTTCCGTTCTCCTGCAAGTCGCCTGAAGAAGACGGCGCGAGAGAGATCCGACTTCGCCAACTTTAGCAGGCTATCGAAAAACTGCGCCGTAGGAGCCAAATCTTTATAGCTTGAGCCGGAACAAACGGGATTGGCTCCGTTAGGGGCGACATCTAATCGAGAACCATCTTCGATGCCGCTCCCAGCGGAACTGTTCCTTTTGCCATTACTGTTGCGATAAGATTTGCTTCTACGAAGCCGGCCCTGGCTGCTCCTGCCGCGATTTCAGAGTGCTCCAGCTGCGAGTAGCTTCGGCGGCTTTCAAAATTCGTCTTCTCTTTGCGTCTTTGCGGCTTTGCGTGAGAATTTTCTGTCTCTGTGTCCTTTGTGATCTCCTTGGGCTTCCTCGCCTTGAGCTATGGCGCCTTGCGATCTTTGAAATACAAAATCGTCTCCCGAATTCCTGACTCGAAATCTACTTTTGGCTCCCAGCCGAGAAGTTTTCGCGCCCGGGAAATATCGGGGCGGCGAACTTTTGGATCGTCTTCCGGTAACGGTTGCTTGATTATTTGCGACTTAGAGCCGGTGATTTGGAGGATTTTGTCAGCAAATTCAAGAATGGTCATCTCCCGAGGGTTGCCGATGTTGACAGGCTCATGATAATCCATCATGGCCAGGCGGAAGATGCCTTCGATTAGATCTGAAACATAACAAAAACTGCGGGTCTGGGATCCATCGCCGAAAACCGTCAACGGTTCCTGGTTGAGCGCCTGACCAATAAACGCCGGAACTACCCGACCATCCTTTAAACGCATCCTAGGCCCGTAAGTGTTAAAAATTCTAACGATCTTCGTGTCCAACGAGTGATGCCGATGGTAGGCCATGGTAATGGCTTCGGCAAAACGTTTGGCTTCATCGTATACTCCGCGCGGGCCGATCGGATTGACATTCCCCCAATAGTCTTCTTTTTGCGGATGGACCAAGGGATCACCATAGCATTCCGAGGTAGAAGCCAAAACGAAGACGGCCTGCTTCTCTTTTGCTAACCCAAGGGCATTATGAGTTCCCAGCGCCCCTACCTTCAAAGTCGGGATGGGCAGTTCAAGATAGTCGATGGGACTAGCCGGTGAAGCAAAGTGAAATACATAATCAACCCGACCAGGTATGAAGATAAACTCACTGACATTGTGCCGGACGAACTTAAAATCCTGGTTACCGGCTAAATGCGCAATGTTATCGGGGGAACCTGTAACGCAATTGTCTACGGCAATAACCCTAAACCCCTCGGCAATCAGGCGGTCACTCAGGTGGGATCCGAGAAATCCGCCTCCCCCGGTGACGACGGCGACCTTTTTCGAAGAAGCAGATTCAAACATACGATTTCAAAATGTTTAAGCTACGGCTGGTCAGTGTTTGCAGAACCCGCTATTCACCGGCTCCCGCGAGTAACTTCCTCGCGCAATTTTCTGCCGGCATGCTTCGAAGAAGTTCCAAATTTGATAGGGCTGACCAGTTCTGAATACCCGTCACCACTTGCTTTGGGTCGGGGCCGTCCTATCGAGTAATATTGAAAGCCCACATCTCTAATCGCATCCGCGTCGAGTAAATTCCGACCATCGAAAACGATCGCCGTGTGCATCCGCCGACGTACCTCGGCAAAGTCAACTGCCGCAAAGTCGGGCCATTCCGTCGCCAGAACCAGAGCCTCCGCGTCTTGCACTGCGTTTAGAGCAGAGTCGGCTAAATGCAGACCCGGACACAAATTGAGTTCCTGTACTTTCTCGTTACCCTTGGGATCGTAGGCGGTCACTACGGCGCCCTCGCGAATCAGATCATTTACCAGATCCACTGCCACCGAGTTTCGAACATCATCTGTATCCGGTTTAAAAGTAAGTCCCCAAACGGCAATCCGCTTGTCCTTCAATACCCACAAAGTGTCGCGTAGTCTTCGCAGAAAACGCGCCCGCTGGGTCTGATTAATACGCTGTACCTCCTTAAGAAGCGCGAATGGTTCGCCGATCTCTTCACTGATCGAGATGAAGGCCGCGACGTCCTTTGGGAAACAGGAGCCGCCGTACCCGAGTCCTGCGCTAAGAAAACTAGGTCCAATGCGTTTGTCGGCTCCAATACCTTCGGCAACCTTTTGAATATCCGCCCCGGTCGCTTCGCAGATCGCTGACACGGCATTGATGTAGGAGATTTTCAGCGCGAGAAATGAATTGGCGGCGTGTTTAATTAACTCCGCACTATTAATATCGGTAACAATGATTGGAGCAGTGAACGGCGCATAAACTTTTTTCATGGCGGCCAACGCGCGTTTGCTATTACACCCGACAACAATCCGATCGGGTTTCATCAGATCGTTCACAGCGCAGCCTTCACGGAGAAATTCCGGATTACTGACTACGTCGAAGTCGGCGCCCGTTCGATTGTATCGCCGAATGGTGTCCGCCACTTTCTCACCGGTTTTGACGGGTACAGTACTCTTGTCGACGATCACTCTATATCCCTTTAGAACGTAGGCGATTTCGCGCGCCACACGCTCGATGTAAGACAAATCAACACCACCATCGATCTGAGGAGGCGTTGGTACCGCAATGAAGATCACCTCGGCGGTCTCGACTCCCTCTTCGATGCTGGTGCTAAAAGAAAGTCGTTGAGCAGAAACATTGCGATGAACTACCTCCTCGAGGCCAGGCTCATAAATCGGGATCTCACCGTTTCTAAGTCGTTTAATTTTAGGTTCATCATTGTCAATACAGATGACCTGGTGGCCTACTTCCGCTAAACAGGCGCCTGTCGCTAACCCAACATAGCCCGTCCCGATGATCGCGATTTTCATAACTCAACAAGTTTATAAGTCGTTTCAGCCGGCTTCGAATCTGCCCAGCCGGCTAGAACTGCGGACTCACTATCTCGCCGTAATATGACAATCTGCCGCTTTGTGTCTCAACGGTTGTATTTGCTGTCTCAACGTTTACCGACGGCGTCGAGTTGTCTTAGCGTGACGCGTTCCGCTTAGCCAGTTCTTGAAAGACAGCGAGTCCGCTCTCTGCGGTTGCCTGTGGAAAGTACATCTGCACGTTCACGGTCGCATCCTTAAGTACCTCGAGATACTGCTGCGCCTCTTGCGCAAACGCGTCCTGCCCAGACGGATCCGATGACACGCTAACACCGGCGTAAGAAATCGGCCGTCTGGACGAGAAGAACGGCCGTTTAATCACAAATGAACCGTGTCGAATGAATCGCCGCTTTATTCCGGACATTTCACACAAACAAGAAGACCTGGCTCGAGTTAAGCAAATAGATTGAAAGGAAGGACAATGAAGAACGGCGAATTGGAAAGTAAGGGCTCGAATACTTCCTCTGTACCAAGGACAAAATGTAGCGAACATCTCGTTAGATTTTGGAGGGATTTGCACGACGAGCAGGCTTGGAAATACGAGGAGTTATGTCCTATCGAACTGCTCCAAAAGGCGGAGATAGACTATCAGGCAGTACCCAAGGAAGAGCTGGATCGAATCGCTTGGTTCTGGAGACGCCGGCCCCGCGCGCTAACCGCAGTCGGCTTGCTTCTGTGGTTGACGGCGGCCGTGGCAGCACCGTTCTGCGTAATAATCCCATGCGTGGCGGCTCCGGTTCTGATCGCGTGCATGGCGCTGCTTTTGTTTACGATTGTGCGGACGGTACGGTGGCGCCGTGAGTATGAATTGAGTGTTAGTCGGCTTCTGCGCGCCCGGTAGCGGCCGGGCTCAGCCCGAACCGCAGATGGTTGGCCAATGCTGCGAGAGAGCTAAAGATCAGCACGAGCTTATCCCGATCACACAATCACACTGTAATGCAAGCGATGGCAAAAGGAGTGAGCGCCATGCTGCGCCCAAAGCTAATGGGAAATTCAGGTCAAAAACCAGAGCTCGGCCCGCTGGCGGTAACTATCCGGGTTACATCCGAGGATAGTGCGGAATCGCGCGCTGAAGTGGCTTGGCGTCCGGTAACCAACTCGCTCGCCGATTTCCGATATAGGCAGACGAGTTTTACGCAGAAGCTGTTTAGCGCATTCCATTCGCGTGTGAGTGACGAACTGGAAAGGAGTAGTCGAATGTCATAGCTGCACGGCGAACCCACCATCAAGGTAGAGGGTGGTACCGGTAACAAAATCGGAAGCGTTCGAGGCCAGGTAGATCGCCGTTCCGGCGCATTCTTCTGGCGTGCCAAAACGGCCGGCCGGAGTTCGCTTGATGACATCCTCGTAGAGCGGCATTTCTTTGATTGGCGCTACCATATCGGTGTCGATGAATCCGGGTGCGATGGCGTTTACCTGGATATTGAACTTTGCGAGTTCGATGGCCATCGATTTCGTGAGCTGTACCACAGCACCCTTGGAGGCGCTGTAAGACGGGACCATTCCGGAGCCGAATAGGGCTAGCTCGCTGGCGATGTTGATGATTTTGCCTCGGCCCTGTTGAACCATTGAACGGGCAACGAGTTGCGAAAGCAGGAAACCAGCGTTCAAATTGGTTTCAAGCACGCGGTCCCAGTCTGCAGCACTAAGATCGAGCACACCGCCCAGAACTACTATACCGGCATTGTTGACCAGAATATTGATTGGTCCTAGCTTTTTCTCGACCTCTTGGACAACAGACGGCAATTGTGACCGGTCCGCGAGATCGGTTTTGACCGCGAGCGCGGGGACACCCATCGCCTCAATTTCGCCAACCACGCGCCGATTTTTCTCTTCGTTGCGGGCCAGAACCGC
>Ga0213878_10000487_pt1 | contig 14863 bp, 13 predicted proteins | sample VelepicoBEBS_R02_FD_161053 | JGI IMG/M metagenome (GOLD analysis project Ga0213878, IMG submission 161053) | Vellozia epidendroides bulk soil microbial communities from rupestrian grasslands, the National Park of Serra do Cipo, Brazil - BS_R02 | ecosystem: Environmental > Terrestrial > Soil >... | reverse complement strand
TCGGCACCGATGGCCAGTACGCTGGCAATATCAAAGGCGCTGACGATCTTGCCGCTGGCACCCAGCTTGATCTTGTCGCGCAGGTTCAGCCCCACCAGGGTGTTGTGCACGAACAGCAGGCCCTCGCGCAGCGGCACGCCGATGTGGTCAGTGAATTCCAGTGGCGCGGCCCCGGTGCCGCCTTCCTTGCCATCCATCACGATGAAGTCTGGCAGCACGCCGCTTTGCAGCATGGCTTTGGCGATGGCCATGAATTCCCATGGGTGGCCCAGGCAGAACTTGAAGCCTACCGGTTTGCCGCCGGACAGGTCGCGTAGCCGGGCGATGAAGGCCATCATTTCCAGTGGGGTGGAAAAGGCGCTGTGGCTGGAGGGCGACACGCAATCCTGCCCCAGCGGCACCCCCCGGGTGGCGGCAATTTCCGGCGTCACCTTGTGCTTGGGCAGAATGCCGCCGTGGCCGGGCTTGGCGCCCTGGCTGAGCTTGATCTCAATCATCTTCACCTGCGGGTTCTGCGCCTGGGCGGCAAAGCGTTCCGGGTCGAACTGCCCGTGTTCGTCGCGACAGCCAAAATAGCCGCTGCCCAGTTCCCATACTAGGTCACCGCCCTGTTCCAGATGGTAGGGGCTGATGCTGCCTTCGCCGGTGTCATGGTAGAAGCCGCCCAGTTTGGCCCCCCGGTTGAGGGCGCGGATGGCGTTGGCGCTGAGGGCGCCAAAGCTCATGGCCGAGATATTGAACACCGAGGTGGAATAGGGCTGGCGGCATTGCGGGCCGCCGATGTCGATGCGAAAGCCGGCCGGGTCGCTGCGCGGAGCCGGGCGAATGGAGTGGCTGATGAATTCGAAACCGCTGCCGTAGACATCCAGCATGGTGCCGAAGGGTTTGTCGGCCTGGGTGTTCTTGGCGCGGGCGTACACCAGTGAGCGCTGGTCACGTGAGAAGGGCAGTTGTTCGCCATCGGCCTCCAGCAGGTACTGGCGGATTTCCGGGCGGATGGCTTCCACCAGGTAGCGGATATTGCCCAGCACCGGGTAGTTGCGCCGTACCGCGTGGCGGGTTTGGGTGAGATCCAGCACGCCCAACAGGCTGAGTGCGATGGCGGTGAGGGTGAAGGGCCATAGCCATTCGATCTGGTGTAGGGCCAGGCCGATCAGGCTGAACAGGATACAGGCGACAAAAAAGGCATAGCGGCTGAGCAGGGACAGGTTCATGCGGGCTCCGGCGGGCGTGGCTGAGGACAGACGCTGTGCGACCGGATGGGGAATCGGGTCGCACAGGGTTCTTCAGCTTAGCGTCCGGTGCCGGCTTGTGCCATGGCTGGCAGCGTGGCTGCTCAGTGAAAGCGAACCGGCTCGCCCCTGGTGTCAAATGCCAGGTAGCGTGACACATCGCCACCGGTCTGGATGGTCTGGATCATGCGCTTGAGCGCCGCTTCGATATCGGCCGCTGCAGGGGGGTGGCCAGCCTTGCCATCCAGACAGGCCACAAACATGATCCGCCACGGCTCGCCCATGCGGGCGGATTCGGCCTGCAGGCTGGCAAAATCCACCAGCTCGCCTGCGGCGCGGTCCAGACACATGATGGGCAGCAGGATGCCGCCTTCGCCACGGGCAAAGCGCTCGGCTTCCTGCGGCTGGTGGTCGTCATGCAGCACGGCCTTGGTAAACACCATCAGCAGATGCTGTGGTTCGGCTTGCTGGCGGGCGGCGGCCAGCAGTGCGTTGAAATCGGGGATGTCCATGGATCGGGCACTCGGCAAGGGGGAGTGTCCAGTGTGCGTGGCGGCTGGAGGGCTGGCTATTCTCCACTGGAACTAGTTGCGCGGCGCATCGGAATTAGCGCGCAATAAACAGGGTGCAGTATCGCCTGCGGCCACTTATGCTGGCCCACATGACAACAGGGGGAAGACATGAATCGCGAAATGGCAGGTCTGGTGTTGCTGGCAGCCTTGTGGGGTGGCTCGTTTCTGTTCATGCGGGTGGCTGTTCCCGAGCTGGGGCCATTTGCGCTGATTGCCTTGCGGCTGGTACTGGCCTCGCTGGTGTTGCTGCCGGTATTGCTGTGGCGTGGTGGTTTGCCATTGTGGCGGCAGCACTGGCTACGGATTGCGGTGGTAGGGGTGTTTCTGTCGGCACTGCCGTTCTGCCTGATCGCCTGGGCCAGCCTCAGTCTGCCGGCTGGCGTGGCCTCGGTTCTGAATGCCACCACCCCCTTGATGACGGCGCTGTGGGCCATGCCGTTGGCGGGTGAGCGCATGAGCTTGCCGCGTGCGGCCGGCCTGTCGCTGGGCTTGGCGGGGGTGCTGGTGTTGATGCTGGGACGTGGCGCGGCTTTTGACGTGCAGTCCTTGTTGCCGGTGCTGGCCATGCTGGGGGCGACGGCCTGCTATGGCTGGTCCGGCCATATGGCCAAGCGCTGGCTGCCGGGCCTGCCATCGCTGGTTACGGCCACGGGCAGCCTGTTTAGTGGCGCCGTGCTGGTGACGCCGCTGGCTTTGCTGAACCTGCCGGCCCATGCCCCCTCCAGCACGGTATGGGGGGCGGTGCTATTGCTGGCCGTGGCCAGTACTTCTCTGGCTTACCTGATTTTCTATTGGCTGATCGACAGCCTGGGGGCGACCCGCGCCAGCAGTGTCACTTACCTGGTGCCGGTATTTGGTGTGTTGTGGGGCGCGATGCTGCTGGGCGAGCCGGTGGGGCTGCTGATGGTGCTGGGTGGCGTGTTGATTCTGGGCGGGGTGTTGCTGCTGGGGTGGCGGCGCGGTGTGTAAGAACCCGCGCCGCCTGCTGATTCAGGCGCTTGCGGGCGGGGCCTTATCCTGCGGCAGCAGAATACGCACCCGGAAGCCGCCATCGGCCTCATCGGCAAATTGCAGCTGGCCGTGGTGCTGTTTCACCACGCGGGACACGATGGCCAGGCCCAGGCCGCTGCCGCCATCGGTGCCGCGATGTTCCGCCAGCCGCTCGAACGGGGCCAGTGCGGCTTCCCGCAGCGCGGCCGGAATGCCGCTGCCGTAGTCGATCACGCTCAGTTCGGCCATGCCGTCGCGCTGGGCGATCTCCACCCTGATGGGCGGTTTACCGTAGCGACGGGCATTCTCCAGCAGATTGGACAGCAGCCGCTCCAGCGCCAGCGCATCGGCCTGCAACTCCGGCTCGGCCTGTCGCTGCAGCGTGACATCCAGCCCGCTGCGGCCAAAGCGCGCCACCACGCTGTCGGCCAGTTCGGCCAGCGCCACCGGTTCCAGCCGGGCGGATTCCTCGGCCCGGGCAAAGTCGATGAACTGGCGCACGATGCGCGACAGTTCGTCGATATCGGCCAGCATGTCCGGGGTGTCGGCATTGGCTTCCTGCAGTTCCAGCATCAGCTTCAGCCGGGTGAGCGGGGTGCGCAGGTCATGCGACAGCCCGGCCAGCATCAACCGGCGTTCGCGGGCGGCGCTGTCCAGTGCGCTGGCCATGTGGTTGAAGCCACGCGCCAGTGCGGCCAGCTCGCGCGGGCCATCTTCCTTCAGTGCCAACGGCATGTTGCCGCGGGCCAGTTCGCGCGAGGCCACCACCACCTTGCCGATGGGGCGGGTAATGCGCCAGGCCACCAGCGAGGCCAGCAGGGTGGCCAGCAAGGTAGCCAGCAGGGCGGCCTGCATCAACGAGTAGATGGGGCGGTCGCTATAGCGGCCAAAGGGAATCACCAGCCAGTACGGGGTGTCCAGCACATGCAGGTTGACCCATAGTTCGTTGCGGTCTTCGCGACGCACCATATAGCCCTGCACCGAATCGTCCAGCCCCTTGCTCAGCCGGCTCAGCAGGCTGTTGGCCACCCGGGGCAGTTCCTTGTCGAACTGCTGCTTGCCGGCCGCCTCCTGCGGTAGCAGTCGTGGCAGACCGGGGCGGTTATAGTTGGCCAGAAAGGCGCTGCGCTGGGCGGGGCTCATGTTTTCCATCGAGCCCTCCAGAAACGCCAGTGTATCCACCACCTGGGCGTACAGCTGCTTGTCCATCAGCTTGTGGCGCTCGCCGGCGGCGATGTACACGGTGACGATCTGGGTTGTCACCACCACCACCACCACCAGGATGATCAGGCGAAACAGCAGGGAACCGGTAATGCGTCGCAGCACGGCTTACTCCCGTTCGTTGCCATCGGGGACGAAAACATAACCATAACCCCATACCGTCTGGATGAAGCGCAGTGGGCTGTCGCCACCTTCCAGCGTTTTGCGCAGACGGGAAATATGCACATCGATACTGCGGTCCAGCGATTCGCCATTGCCCTTGCCCAGCGCCATCTCCATCAACTGTTCGCGGGTAAGCGGCCGGCGCGGATGCGTCGCCAGTACGGTGAGTACGGCAAATTCGGCGGTGGTCAGCGACAAGGCCTGCTGGTTTTTTTGCAGTTCACGGCGGCCCAGATTGAGCTGGAAGTCGCCAAACTCGATGATTTCGTCGGATTCATGGCGGGCGGCCAGCGCCGGCGTGGCATGATGGCGGCGCAGCACCGACTGGATGCGGGCGGTGAGTTCGCGCGGATTGAAAGGCTTCGGCAGGTAATCGTCTGCGCCCATCTCCAGACCCAGAATGCGGTCCACGTCCTCACCACGTGCGGTCAGCATGATGACCGGGACCGTTTCGCCCTGGGCGCGCAGGCGGCGTACCACGGCCAGGCCGTCGTCACCCGGCATCATCACATCCAGTACCATCAGGTCGGGGCGATTGCGTGCCAGTTTGCGGTCCAGCTCGCGCGCATCCGGCAGGGTATCCACCACATAACCTTGCTGGCCCAGGTAGCGGGTCAGCAGTTCACGCAGCTTTGCGTCGTCATCGACGATGAGAATCTTGTTGTGTTCCATGGTGTTTTCCTTGAAATCGCGGCGCTGTCGTATGGTATGCATGCGGATGGCAAAGCTTAACGCGCCCGGGCGTGTCCGGCGATGGGTGATCATGAATTTCTGTTAAGCCGTCGTGGGCATTCACATAACTTAACATTTGGTAAGATGCGGCACACGCTTGCGCAAAGGCCGCCTTCTAGACTTGGCTGGTGTACTGCATGTGGAGACTGCCATCATGAGAAAACCACTGGTTTTACTGGGCGTTGCCGTCATCCTGTCCACGGCTGCCCAGCTTGTTCCTGCTGCCGACCGTGGCGGGAACGGGGCTGATGTTCGCGAGGCTCGCCAACTGGCTGCGGCCGGGCAGCAGGCCGACAGCCTGTCGCCCATGGCCAGCGAGCGGATTGCGCCGGATGCGGCGGCCCCGTCCATGCGTCGCCCCGCCAGCGAAAAATAAGCCTTGTCCTGTTGATCCACCAGTGTCCTGTCACGACCACCTGTGAGTCGTCGTGGCAGGAGGCGCAATGTCAGGTTAAAATGAAGCCATGAAGTACCATGCCATTTATGTCTTGCTGTGTGCCTCGGTGGTGGCGTTTGCCATGCCGGCGCTGGCGCAGGGTCAGAATGGTGCAGAAAATGGTATTGCGCCATGGCCGCCGCATGCTGCGCGTCAGCAGGCAGAAGAAGCCCGGCGTTTGCGCAATCTGCGTCTGAAAGAAGCGGTGCAGGCCGGTGATTTGTCGCCGGAGGATGCCCGTCGCTTGCAGCACAGACATCCACCCGGCATGCAGCCTCCCGGCCCGCCAGGTGGGCCTGGGCGTTTTGCTCCGGACGGATTCTCCCGTCCCCCGGCACCTCCGCCGGGGCAGCGGAATTTCTGGCGGGACAAGCGGCAAAATGCCCAGGAGCAATTCCAGAACGAATGAACCGGCTACCCCTGTAGCCGGACATTGCCAGTGGCAAGGATCTCGGCCTTGAACAAAGTATGGGGAAGCAGGCGTAGTGGTGGCAGCAGGGCGGTTCTGGCCATGCTGCTGGTCATGGCATGGTCGCCCATGTCGCAGGCCGCACCGGAGTGCGACAAGGCAATGGCACCGCAGCGGTGTGCCAGTTATCGTCAGGGCTGGCTCAGTTGTGCCGATCTTGCCGACGGCGGCCGTCGTGCCTGTATCGAGCAGTATTCTCCCCCACTCAGTTGCCAGCGCAGTCGTGATGCCAAACGTTGTGAAGCCTTGCAAACGGCACAGGCGGCTTGTGAAGGCAGCGAGGGTCTGGCCCGCCGGCTCTGCGTACGGGAGCGCCTGCCCGCGGTCGATTGCAGTCATTCCGCCAACAAGGCCCGTTGTGAGCAAAGGGCCGCGGCCGAGCAGAGCTGTGCCGAAACGGCCGCCCAGCAAGGGCGGGAGTGTGTGCGCAAGGCCTTGGCCCCTGCACCTTCCAGCAACTGAAGCCCTGTGGAATATGAAAAACCCCGCCGTCACACCGGCGGGGTTTTTGCATGATAAGGACGCGATCAGGGTTTGAGGATGATGGAGCCTGTGGTGCGGCGGGCTTCCAGATCTCGGTGTGCCTGGGCGGCATCTGCCAGGGCATAGCTGGCGGAGGGGCTGACCTTGACTGCGCCGCTGGCAATACGTTCGAACAGCGCCTGGGCCGAGGCGTCCAGTTCCTCGCGGCTGGCGATGTAGTCGGCCAGCTTGGGACGCGTGAAAAACAGCGAGCCCTTTTGCGACAGCAGCAGGGGTTCGAATGCCGGCACCGCACCCGAGGCATTGCCAAAGCTGACAAAGGTGCCGCGTGGCGCCAGGCTGTTCAGCGACATTTCAAATGTACTCTTGCCCACCGAGTCGTAGACCACCGGTACACCTTTGCCGCCGGTGATGTCGCGTACCCGCGCCACCACATCGTCCTCGCTGTAATTGATCACATGCTGGCAACCCAGTTGGGCCGCCAGTTCACCCTTGGCCGCAGAGCCGACCGTGCCGATGACCTGTACACCCAGGGCGTGCAGCCACTGTACGGCAATCTGGCCGACACCGCCGGCGGCGGCATGCCACAGCACGGTCATGCCGGGCTTTACCGCAAAGGTGCGGCGGATCAGGTATTCTACTGTCATGCCTTGCAACATGATGCAGGCTGCCACGTCGTCGCTGATGCTGTCCGGCAGCTTGACCAGCACGGCGGCGGGAATCAGTCGCCGGGTGCTATAGGCCCCCAGTGGGCCGCCGGCATAGGCCACACGGTCGCCCACGGCCAGGTGGCTGACGCCGGGCCCCAGTGCTTCCACCACGCCGGCCGCCTCGCTACCCAGGCCGCTTGGCAGCTGGATCGGGTAGAGTCCGCTGCGCTGGTAGGTATCGATGAAATTGACGCCGATGGCGGTATGGCGCAGGCGAACCTCGCCCGGGCCGGGCTCGCCGACGCTGAGGGTTTCCAGTTGCAATACGTCCGGTGTTCCGGTGGCATGAAAGCGGATGGACTGGCTCATTGTTGCGCTGCTCCCCGAGCAAGGTGGTGTGGAGGAGGCAGTCTGCTCCGCAGTCGCATTGCAGTGCAAGTCTGTTCTGCGAAACAGCCTGTTCTGCATTCGGTGCAACTTGGTGTTTGTCCGGCGGGCTTCTACATTGAAACCAGTATGCGCTTGCAGTGCAGGAGCCGCCATCTGCGGGTTCTGGCCGGCATTCTTCCTGAAAGGACACAGCATGAAGGGCGTGGTATTTACTGAGTTTCTGGAAATGGTTGAAGGTCTTTTCTCTGAGGACATGGTCGATGACATCATCGAGGATGCCGGCATTGCCTCCGGTGGGGCTTACACCGCGGTAGGAACCTATCCCTTTGCCGAACTGCTGGCGCTGATCACCGCCCTGTCACAGCGCAGCGGCCTGGATACGGCACAACTGGTGGAGCGGTTTGGCCATTATCTGTTTGGACGATTCGCCGTCTTGTACCCGCACAGTATCGAAGGCTGTAGTCATGCCTTTGCCGTGCTGGGCAATATCGAGAAATACATTCACCTGGAGGTGAAAAAGCTCTACCCGGATGCGCAGCTACCGGAGATTAACGTGGTGAGCAGTGATGAGCAGCGCCTGGAGTTGCTGTATAGCTCGCCGCGCTGTCTGGCGCCGTTGGCGCGCGGGCTGATTCAGGGGGCGCTGGATCATTTTGGCGAGCAGGGCAGCATTGTGCTTGAGCCACTGAATGCCGAAGGCAGCAAAGTGCGCTTCGTCGTGGAGCATCCGGTATGACTGAAGCGGAATTGGCCCATCTGCAGGATCAGCTGCAACGTTACCAAAAGCGCTATCTGCGGGAAAAACAGGCACGCAAGGAGGCAGAAAACCTGCTGGAGCAGCGTAGTCGCGCCCTGTATGACGCCAATTTCGAATTGTCCACCGTGGCCGCGCAGCTGGAGAAAATCGTCGAATGGCGCATGGCCCAGCTCTCCGAAGCCTTGATCAAGGCCGAAATGGCGGCCAAGGCCAAATCGGAGTTCCTGGCGGTGATGAGTCATGAAATCCGCACCCCGCTCAATGGGGTATTGGGCATGGCCGAATTGTTGTCGCACAGTCAGTTGACGCCCGAGCAGGGAGATCAGGTCGCGACCTTGCAGGAGTGTGGTAGCTCGCTGCTGGCCCTGATCAACGACATCCTGGATCTGTCCAAGATCGATGCCGGCAAGCTGACGCTGGAGCAGCGTCCCTTCAATCTGTACAGCTTGCTGGACAGCGTGGTGAACCTGTTCGAACCCAAGGCCATCGAAACGGGCCTGAGCATCAACTGGCAGCGGCCGGCAGGGAGTTGCTGGCTGCTGGGTGATGCCACCCGCCTGCGGCAGATCACCAGCAATCTGCTCAGCAATGCCATCAAATTTACCCATCAGGGCGGAATTACCATCACGGTGGCCATGTCACCGCTGGAAGACACGTTCGACATGCTGCATTTGCAGCTGGACATGCGCGACACCGGCATCGGCATGACGCCCGAGCAGATGGGCAAGGTCTTCACCGCTTTCGAGCAGGCCGACTCCACCACCACCCGCCGTTATGGTGGCACCGGTCTGGGTTTGGCCATCTGCCGCCGCCTGGCCGAAGCCATGGGCGGACGTATCGATGTCAGCAGCGAGCCGGGCATCGGCAGCTGCTTCAGTGTGCACTGGGTGGCGACCATTTCGACGGCGCCGCAAGCCGAAGCTCCTGTCACCGTGCAGCCGGAGGTGTTGACGCCCGACATGACGCAACCGCTGTCGGTGCTGGTGGCGGAGGACAATACGGTGAACCAGAAGCTGATCCTGAAGCTGCTGGACAAGCTGGGTTATCGTGATGTGCAACTGGCGGGCAACGGCCGCCAGGCACTGGAGCGAGTGAATCAGGGCGGAGTGGAACTGGTGTTGATGGACATGCAGATGCCGGAAATGGACGGGCTGGATGCCACCCGTGCCATTCGCCTGAGCAATCTGCCACGTCAGCCACACATCATCGCATTGACCGCCAATGCCTTTGATGAAGACCGCGAGCGCTGCCATCAGGCCGGCATGGACGATTTCCTCTCCAAGCCGGTGGGGCTGGAACGGCTGGCCGCGGCCATGCAACGTGCCCGGCAGCAGCTCAGTCTGGCTGCTTTGCCCAGTTCAACAGGGGTGGCAGACACTCCAGCCAACGCTTGAGGCGGTGATCATCGCCATTGAAAATGGTCTGGTGGTGCCTGCCAAAGTGCCGTGCCGCCTGGCGCCAGTCCAGCACCTCATCCGCACTGCCCAGTAGCAGCCAGTATTGTCCATGTCGGGGCGTCGCTTGCATGGCCAGCAAGGCTTGCATGTCGGCATCACCCAGCGTGTAGCTTTCCCCGGTGTAAGGATTGTGCTGCGCACCCAGATGGCGCTGCAGATCCAGATGGGGCGTGACCGCAGGGTTGATCAGTGCGGCCTTGCGCCCATGCTTTTCTGCCAGCCAGGTGGCGTAGTAGCCGCCCAGCGAGCTGCCAATCAGCCAGCTATCTGCCGGCAGGGTCAGTAATAATTGTTCGGCCTGCTGGATGGCCTGCGCCGGATGCGGCGACAGGCGCGGGCAGTGCAGCGTGATGTCCGGGGCGTGCTGTTGCAGCCAGCGGGCAGTTTCCTGTGCCTTGAGTGATTGCGGGCCGGAGTTGAATCCGTGCAGATAAATGATGTGCATGGCAGGACCATGAAAAAACGGCAAGCCCAGAGGGTTGCCGTTTTTGGGTGGCTTGGCAAGGAAAACCTGTTTCACGTGAAACAAGTTTGATGCACAACAAGCTGAGCCATCGTTGCCGGGAGAAGGCTGCCGGTTTTATTCAGCCTGCCACTCGTAAGTCTTGAGAATGCTCTTGAGCTTGCCGTTACGGCGCATGGCCTCTATCCCCTGGTTCAGCTTGTCTACCGAGACCGTGGCATTGGGGGCTACCGCACACATGGTCGGCATATAGCTGATGGTGATGGGATGCTGCTTGAAGGCGCGTGCTTCCTGCGGATTGGTCTTGGCCCACCAGGCCAGCTCCAGTTCCGAGGAAATGGCCACATCGGTCAGTTTCTTCTGCAATGACTTCACCAGTAACTCCAGCCGGGGCTCATCGACCCGACTGGTGCGGCCCACGGCCCACAGGTGTTCCAGGCTAGGGTAGCTGTAACCGCGAATGGTGCCGATGCGCTTGCTGGCCATTTCATCCACATGGTGGATGTCCGGCACGCCCTTCAGCGACAGCACTCTTTCGATTTGCGGATAGAACTCCCGCGTCCAGCCCAGCCGGGTGGCATTGCCAAACCATTCCGGATTGGCATTGCACACGATATTGACCTTGCCGGTTTCAATGGCGTTTTCCACCCGCTTGCGTGCAATCACCACGTACTGGGGTTTCATGCCCAGCTCGCCGGCCAGTGCATCGCCCAGCTCCTTGATCAGGCCGCTGGCCAGCGCCTGGTTGTCTGGTGTCAGTTCCACGATGGGGGGGGCATCCGAATCCGACACCCCGATTTTCAGAACGCCCCCGGCATGTGCTGCCGGTGTGCTCAACATTGCTCCCGCAAGCAATACCGGCCAGGCCTTATTCAAAGCAACCATAAGCTTGTACTCTCTTCTTCTTAGTTAGTTGTCTGACAGTTCCAAGTGCAATGGTAATATGAGCAGCCGCACCTCGCGTGTGCCTTTTATCGTTCTAGCCAATAAGTGCTTGTTTGCCATGACCAAAAAAACCACCCACCCGGTATTTACCCAGCTCTCTGAGCGCATCCTGATCCTGGATGGCGGCATGGGCACCATGATCCAGCGCCATGATCTGCAAGAGGCAGATTACCGGGGCGAGCGGTTTGCCGACTGGGCGAGTGATGTAAAAGGCAATAACGATTTGCTGGTGCTGACCCGGCCGGACGTGATCGGCGGCATCCATCAGGCGTATCTGGATGCAGGTGCCGACATCATTGAAACCAACACTTTCAATGCCACGTCGATCGCCATGGCGGATTACCAGATGGAAAGCCTGGTGTGGGAGATCAACCACGCGGCGGCCAAGCTGGTAAAAGACCTGTGTGTTGCACAAACAGCGAAGAATCCGCGCAAGCCGCGCTTCTGTGCCGGCGTGCTGGGCCCCACCAACCGCACCGCCAGTATCAGCCCGGACGTGAACGACCCGGGTTATCGCAATGTCAGCTTTGACGAACTGGTGAGCAGCTATACCGAGGCCATCGACGGCCTGGTGGCGGGCGGGGCGGATTTCCTGTTGGTGGAAACCATCTTCGATACGCTCAACGCCAAGGCGGCGGTGTTTGCCATCCACCAGTATTTTGACGAACGCCCGGCCATTGCCCGCCTGCCCATCATGGTGTCCGGCACCATCACCGACCAGTCCGGCCGCACCCTGACCGGCCAGACCACCGAGGCTTTCTACAACAGCCTGTCGCACGCTGATGCCATGTCTTTCGGCCTCAACTGCGCGCTGGGTCCGGATTTGCTGCGCCCCTATGTGGAAGAAATGTCGCGCGTGTCCGCCACCTATGTGTCGGTGCATGCCAATGCCGGTCTGCCCAATGCCTTTGGCGGTTACGATCTGGAACCGGCGGCCATGGGCGAGTTTGTGCGCGAATGGGCCGAATCCGGCCTGATCAACATCGTTGGCGGTTGCTGTGGCACCACGCCGGATCACATCGCCGCGATTGCTAACGCGGTGGACGGCATTGCGCCGCGTGCCCTGCCACAGATTGAAGCCAAGTGCCGCCTGTCCGGGCTGGAGCCGTTCAACATTGGCGACCACGATCTGTTCGTCAATGCGGGCGAGCGTACCAACGTCACCGGCAGCCGCGCCTTTGCCAAGCTGATCCTGAACGGCGATTACGCCACCGCACTGGATGTGGCACGGCAGCAGGTGGAAAACGGCGCGCAGATCATCGACATCAATATGGACGAGGGCATGCTGGATGCGCTGGCGGCCATGGATCGCTTCCTCAAGCTGATCGCTGCCGAGCCGGACATCGCCCGCGTGCCCATCATGATCGACTCCTCCAAGTGGGAAGTGATCGAGGCAGGTCTCAAGTGCATTCAGGGCAAGGGCATCGTCAACTCCATCTCCATGAAGGAGGGGGTGGACAAGTTCAAGGAACAAGCGCGCCTGCTGCGCCGCTATGGCGCGGCGGTGATCGTGATGGCCTTCGACGACAAGGGCCAGGCCGACACCTATGCCCGCAAGGTGGAAATCTGCGAAAAGAGCTACCGCATCCTGGTGGATGAAGTGGGCTTCCCGCCGGAAGACATCATCTTCGACCCCAATATCTTTGCCGTCGCCACCGGCATCGAGGAACACGCCCGTTACGGCTTGGACTTCATCGAAGCCACCGGCTGGATTCATGACAATCTGCCGCATGCCAAGGTGTCCGGCGGCGTATCCAATGTGTCCTTCTCCTTCCGCGGCAACAACAAGGTGCGCGAAGCCATCCACGCCGTGTTCCTCTACCACGCCATCCAGCGCGGCATGACCATGGGCATCGTCAATGCCGGTGCGCTGGAAGTGTATGACGAGGTGGACAAGGAACTGCGCGAGCGCATCGAAGACGTGGTACTGATGCGCACGCCCAAGGATGGCGGCGATGCCACCGAACACCTGATTGCGCTGGCCGAACGCTTCAAGGGTGAAGCGGTGGGCGAGAAAAAGGTGGAAGACCTAGCCTGGCGCGAATGGACGGTGGAAAAGCGGCTGGAACACGCGCTGGTGAAGGGCATCACCACTTATATCGTCGAAGACACCGAGGAAGTCCGCCTCAAGAGCGAACGCCCGATCCACGTGATCGAAGGCCCGCTGATGGATGGCATGAACGTGGTGGGCGACCTGTTTGGCGCCGGCAAGATGTTCCTGCCGCAGGTGGTGAAATCCGCGCGCGTGATGAAGGCCGCCGTGGCGCATCTGGAGCCCTTCATCGAGGAAGAAAAGATCCGCATGGGTCTGGCCGATGCGCCGGCCAAGGGCGTCATCATCATGGCCACGGTCAAGGGTGACGTGCACGACATCGGCAAGAACATCGTCGGCGTGGTGCTGCGCTGTAACAACTACAAGGTGATCGATCTGGGCGTGATGGTGCCGTGCCAGACCATTCTGGATGCCGCGCGCGAGCACAAGGCCGACATCATCGGCCTGTCCGGCCTGATCACCCCCAGCCTGGAAGAAATGAGCCATGTAGCCAAGGAGATGCAGCGTCAGGGCTTTGACATCCCCTTGCTGATTGGCGGTGCCACTACCTCCAAGGTACACACGGCGGTGAAGATCGCCCCGCACTACCAGTACCCGGTGGTGTATGTGCCGGATGCCAGCCGTGCCGTGGGCGTGTGCTCCAACCTGCTGTCCGACACCCTGCGTGATGGCTTTGTGGCCGAGAACCTGGCGGAGCAGGAACGCGCCCGCGAAGGCCACGCCAACAAGGCCAGCCGCAAGGTGGTGAGCCTGGAGGCGGCCCGTGCCAACAAGCAGGCGACCGACTGGGCCGCTTACACGCCGGCCAAGCCGCAATGGCTGGGCGTGCGCCGTTTCGAAAACTATCCGCTGGCCGAGATTGCCGCCTTCATCGACTGGACGCCTTTCTTCCAGAGCTGGGAGCTGGCGGGTCGCTTCCCGCGTATTCTGGATGATGAAATCGTCGGCGAATCGGCGCGCAGCCTGTATGCCGACGCCCAGACCATGCTGGCGCAGATCATCAATGAAAACTGGCTCGCCGCCAATGCGGTGATCGGCCTGTTCCCGGCAGCCAGTGTCAACGACGACGATATCGACATCCGCAGCGTGGATGGCAGCGCCAGCCAGATGAGCTGGGTGGGCCTGCGCCAGCAGCTGCCCAAGATGGATGGCAAACCCAACTGGGCGCTGGCCGACTATATCGCTCCGGCTGACAGCGGCGTTGAGGACTATATCGGTGCCTTTGCCGTCACCGCCGGCATCGGTATCGAGCCGCACGTCAAACGCTTTGAAGAAGCCAATGACGATTACTCCGCCATCCTGCTCAAGGCGCTGGCCGATCGCTTGGCTGAAGCCTTTGCCGAACTGATGCACAGCCGCGTGCGTCGCGAGTTCTGGGGCTATGCCGCCGACGAGGCGCTGGATAACGAGGCGCTGATCGACGAGGAATACCGTGGCATCCGCCCGGCACCGGGCTACCCGGCCTGTCCGGACCATACGGTGAAAAAAGAGCTGTTTGTGTTGCTGGATGCCCCGGCCATCGGCATGACCCTGACCGAAGGCTATGCCATGCTGCCGACGGCGGCCGTGTCCGGCTTCTATCTCAGCCATCCCGAGGCGCGTTACTTCGGTGTGGGCAAGGTGGAGAAGGACCAGGTGCAAAGCTATGCCCAGCGCCGCGGCGTGACGCTGGAGCAGGCCGAGCGCGATCTGGCCCCCAATCTGGGTTACGACGCCTGATTGCAAGTGCTGTTGACCGGAAGCCGCCTACGGGCGGCTTTTTGCTGTGTGCGTTAAGGGGATAGTACACCTGGCTGCAGGAGCCACTTGCTGCCGGTATCGTCGGAACGGCTCAGGGCAAGGGAGGAGGAA
>Ga0213878_10000486_pt1 | contig 14881 bp, 13 predicted proteins | sample VelepicoBEBS_R02_FD_161053 | JGI IMG/M metagenome (GOLD analysis project Ga0213878, IMG submission 161053) | Vellozia epidendroides bulk soil microbial communities from rupestrian grasslands, the National Park of Serra do Cipo, Brazil - BS_R02 | ecosystem: Environmental > Terrestrial > Soil >... | reverse complement strand
TAAATCTTGATAGCTCGGTCACAGCACGCGCTCCAGCACGTGCACTTTACATGAATCCGTTTATTGATCAGCTATTAAAAAGATAATCGTATTAGCCCATGCTCGTGCTGCGGCAAAGCCGCGACCGAGGATAGGCCTAGGAGCCTGCCGGATTTACCGCGAAGCGGTTACAGATCTTAGCCCAGGGCTTCAGCCCTGGGTTTTTGCCACAAGGAACTCGCCCTGAAAGGGCGTCCGAATGCGATGGTCTTTCGACATGGTTCGCAAAATATTCATTTTCACCCGTTCCCGTCGGTCGCCCTTTCAGCTTTCAGGGCGGCTTTCGATGGAACTTTCCCAGGCCTGAAGGCCTGGGCTGTTCTGTTAAACCGCTTCGCGGTTCGCTCAAATCGACTTATGTATAAAGATCAAGGCCTTGGGGACTAATATCTCTGACCGCTTCGCGGTAAAATCCGACAAACACCTAGTCTATCTTCGCTCGCGGCTTCGCCGTGCAATCAGAACTTCATCACGGCTCTGCCAACAATGTCGCCCGGTCTGAGCAGATCAAGGTACTCGTTGATTTCATCAAATTTGAAGAGCTTGATACTGTGACGAATCTTGTTCTCGGCGGCAAGCGCCATGACCTCGCTCAGGTCCGTATTGTTGCCCCAAAACGAGCCGTGAAAGGTTTGCTCGCGATGTATGCGCGGGAATAGCGGTATATCGATGCGATCGCCGACGAGGCCCACGTCGGCATAATGGCCGCTGATCGATAGCAGGCTGAAGGCCAATTGCATCATCTCCGGAGCACCCGCGCAGTCCATGATGGCGTCCAAGTCTTTCTGGCCCACGGCTTGGTTCAGTTCCTCGGCGATGTCGGCTGATGACTTGCCTTTGATACTGATGACGTGATCGGCGCCATATCGCTTCGCGATGTTGAGCTTGTCGGCGTTGCGCCCGAAAGCGACCACCTTCGCACCGCTCCCCAGAAGCTGCGCGTACTGGACCGCGTATCCGCCAAGTCCACCGACGCCAAAGACGCCGAGTACCCGGTCAGGGCCGAGCGCGCCGGCATCGCGGAGTTTTTTGATGCCGCGATAGGGCGTGAGTCCTGCGTCGGTGAGCGGTGCCAATTCTTCGAACTTCAGCCGACTGTCCACTTTGATCAAATAGCGCGCTGGGACCGGGATGAACTCTGCAAAGCCTCCCACCGGTCCGAATCCGGGCCAACGCACGTTCGGACAAATGTGAGTATTGCCAATTTGGCAATGGCGACATGTGCCATCACCCCAACCCGGTGCGACGACCACATGATCACCCTCCTTAAACCCCGACGCTTTGGGAACGATGCTGCCGATCTTACTTACTACGCCGGTGATCTCATGACCCAATGTAATCGGCGTTGGAATGTCGGCATACTTGCGGAAATATCCGTCGACAAGCTGCACATCGGAACGGCACATTCCGCAGGCCTTCACGTTAACGAGAATTTCTTCAGGCTGGATATCGGGTACCGGTATGTCCTCGAGGATCAGGGCTTTGCCGTACTCGTGCAGGCGTCCTGCTTTCATATTTGCTATCATATCTGCTTTCCTTTCAAGCGGTGGGTTTAAGATTCAAGTTATCGGGACGACTGTGCCTGCTGACCAAGTGCAGCGATAGCCGCTTCTGCAACCGCAATGTCTTGTTCAACGGTGCCGGCACTTGCTCCGACGGCACCGACGATGGTTCCGTCCAAAATGACGGGAACTCCGCCGCCGAAGATGACGACCTTTCCCGAGTTGCATTCCTGAATGCCGAAGAGCGGCCTTCCCGACTGCGCGAGAGTCGCGAGGTCCGCGGTCGTTTTATCGAAGATTCTGGCTGTGGCCGCCTTGTTGATGGCGAGGTCGACGCTGCCGATGAGCGCGCCGTCCTGGCGTAGGAATGCCACTAGCTGACCACCGGCATCGACCACGGCGACACAGTAAGGGATACCTAAGCTTTCGGCCTTAGCCTCGGCTGCCGATAACATTTGCTTTGCATCTTCGAGCGTAAGACTGGTGTATGTTCGTGGCATATCGCCTCACCTCACTCTGGATAGGCTTTCCTTTCTTGGCATCGTAACGCGATTTAATCACGATACTCACCGTATGAACCCCCTCTCGACTTTGCAGGGCGCAGCCTGCGCCTTCGCCCAAGCTTTGGCCGGCAGGCCTTGTGCCGGATACAACTATCTTTGCACTATCGCCTCTAAGAGGCCGTCGAAATCATAGGAACCGTCGTAGCGCAAACCGTTGATGAAAAAAGTAGGCGTTCCGTTTACTCCTGAGCGCACTCCTCCGCGAAAGTCATTATCGATTCGGTCCCGGTAGCTTCCGGCTTCCAGCGACCGTCGCAGCTCATTTGGTGAAAGGCCCACCGCGGCCGCAAACTCGAAGAGAAACTCGTCTTCAAGGTTTTCCTGATTTTCATACAGCAGATCGTGCATTTCCCAGAACTTTCCGTGCGCCGCCGCAAACTCCGCTGTCTCGGCGGCGTGCCCCGCATGCGGATGCACTTCACGCAGTGGAAAGTTACGGTAAACAAACAACAACTTATCGCCCAGGTATTCCTGTAAGCGTTTGACGATAGGAAATGCCGCGCCGCAAGCCGAGCATTCGTAGTCCCCGTATTGCACCAGAACGCGGGGTGCATCCAGACTACCCTGCAGGTGATCATTGACATTTACTGCGATCGACAGCCTGTTCATGTTATTTTCGGATTGTTAATTTCTCTAACGCCTGCAGAATACCATCCGCGCCGGGATTCACGGCTACCGGAGACAAGTAACTCCACGCGATGATTCCGTTCTGGTCGATAACGAAAAGGGCGCGTTCAGAGGTTCCATCTCCTTCGCGGTAGACTCCATAGAGCCGCGCTACGTGTCCTTTAGGTTCGAAATCTGCTGCCAAGGGAAAATGCAGGTGCCGAGTAGCGGCAAACGCGCCGTGGCACCACACACCATCAACGGAAATCCCAAGCAGCGTTGCGTTGTAATTCGTGAACTCAGGAAGTATCTCGTTGTAGAGAGCCATTTGATCGCCACAAACCGGACTCCAGTCTGCCGGGTAGAACGCCAGAATGACCGGCTTGCCGAGCAACTCTCGTAGTGAGAGAGTTTGGTTAGGTGTAACATATAGACTAAACTCTGGCGCGACACTGCCGGAGGGCAAGATTCCGTTCCGCTTAACTCCGGAGTTCGCACCTATAATAGTTGCTAAATTATTCTTGAATGAACTCATACGATCTAAGAACGAGATGGGACAGGAACTGGACTTACATCTACAAAAGAGAGATCTCACGCCAGAGATCGATACCACCATCTTTGGCGAATTGATCGATCTCACTTAACTCGTCCGGGCTAAACTCCGGCTGCTTAAGAGCATCCAGCGAGTCATCCAGTTGAGCTACCGTGCGCGCACCGATGAGCGCTGATGTCACCCGTGCGTCCCGCAGCACCCATGCGATTGCCATCTGCGCCAGCGTCTGCCCGCGCTTCTTTGCGATCGCGGCGAGCCCAAAGACATTCTTGAGATTTTCCTTCGAAAGAAAATCCTTACTGAAGGTTCCATCCTGGCTCGCGCGTCCGCCCGTCGCATCCCCATTGATGTATTTATCAGTAAGCAAGCCCTGGGCTAGTGCTGAGAAGGCAATACATCCAACACCGAGTTCGCCAAGGGTATCCAACAGGCCCGCTTCGACATGGCGATTCAACATCGAGTAAGACGGTTGATGAATCAGCAGTCGTACACCCTCGCTGCTCAAGAGTTTGTATGCCTTCTTTGTACGCTCGGGGCTATACGACGAGATTCCAACGTACAGTGCCTTGCCCTGTTTTACGATCTGCGCCAACGCTCCCATCGTCTCTTCCATCGGCACATCGGGCCATGGCCTGTGCGCGTAGAAGATATCAACGTAATCTACCCCCAACCGTCTCAGACTCTGGTCAACCGAAGCGATCAGATATTTCTTGGAAGCGCCGATTCCATAAGGTCCCGGCCACATCTCATACCCGGCTTTGGATGAGATCACTAGTTCGTCGCGTACCCCGCTAAAGTCTTTTCGCAGAGAGTTGAACCCGCCGATCAACTGCCAAACCTCGTTAGGCGAGGCCGGAATCTCGATAGATGCTGATGCTTGTGCCACGACCGAAGCTCCTATTGATCGATTGGTAGCGGCGCGGTGGCAGCAACGAGCCTGTCCTTTCGGATTTCGAACCAGAAATCATCTGGGATTTTAGCCGTTAGAGCGGCGTGATCTTCCGCAATCCGCTCGGGACGGCTGGCGCCAGGGATGACTGCGGCCACGGCCGGATGCGCGAGCGAAAATTGTAAGGCGGCAGCTTTAATGGGAACATCGTAGCGTTGAGCAATAGTCTTGATCCTCTCGACTTTGGCGAGGATCTCAGGGCTTGCTTTCTGGTATTCAAAGTGGCTGCCACCAGCCAGAATGCCCGAGCTATAAGGGCCGCCAATCACGATATCGACATCCGCTTCTGCCGCGGCCGGCATCAAACGCTGTAAGGCGCGCTCATGATCAAGCAACGTATAACGTCCGGCCAACAAGAAAGCGTCCGGGCGGTTCTGGGTCATCTCGATCGCCAGTTCGCAAGGTTCAACCTTATTTACACCAAGACCCCAAGCCCTGATCGCGCCCTCCTCGCGCAATCGGGCAAGCACACGGAATGCTCCGGTCCGAGCAGCCTCGAACCTTGCTAACCATTCGTCGCCAAAGAAATCCCGAGCGACATCATGTATCCAAACAAAATCAATCCGATCAATCCCTAAACGCTTCAGGCTGTCATTAATAGAGCGTAAGGTACCCTTTTCCGAATAATCATAAGCAATCTTATTCGGCCGCCCGAACTCAAATAAACCTCCTTTCTCGCCGAACTCGCGAGCGCCAGTCTCAATCTCGTCCAAGATTATCCTACCCACCTTGGTGCTCAGCACATACTCGTCCCGATTGTGCCTGCATAGGACTTTCCCCAACCGGATTTCCGACAGTCCCGCGCCGTAGAACGGCGCAGTATCAAAGTACCGAGTACCCTGCTCCCAAGCCGCTTCCACTGTCGCCGACGCTTCGGCATCGGGAATGTTCCGAAACATGTTTCCCAATGGTGCGGCACCAAATCCTAAAGGGCCTCTTAGCAATGCTTTTCTTACTCTCATTTTTCTCTCACCAAGTTTGCGGTTATCTCGCTCGGATTGTGGACGGTTGCTGCCCGGAGCGACAGGGATAGTCAACAATTCATCATTTCTACTTGGCTCTTGCCGAACCCCTGCCTTTCACTCGTAAAATCCGGTCTTCTTATTTCAACGTTTCTGATCGAAAATACCCGACTACATTGACAAGCAAAGTTAAACGACATGAAATTTGGTAAATCAGAAATCAACGCGTCTCTGGAAGTTGTTTCTAGTAGTCTGTGGACACCTGAATCCGTAAGCCGCCAAGCGATTCGCTGCTAACTTGCCACGTACTCCCACGCCCCGGCCGCGCGAAGTGCCATCGTTTTTAATCGAGATAGGCGGGCGCGTGCGGGATAGTGGCAGTCTTGACAAAATCGTGATTCAACCAGAGCTGCGTGTTCTCCGCACCTGCGATCGATCGAATCCGCTTCATTGAGGCGATAGATTGTTGCGCATCACTGTTAAAGCTAGGCACACAACCATGTTCCAAGTTGTACGGGTAATGGGCTACGTCGGCTGCGAGCAACATGTTTCCTGCGTTTGTTAAATGCAACATCAGCGAGCAGTGACCGGGGGTATGCCCCGGCGTAAAGAAAACCCGGGCCGCCCCGTCACCGAAGATGTCGTGATCTCCCTCCATCAGCACGATCTTACCTTTGTCGAGCGTTTGGTACAGCTCCGGGCTGTAGCCGTACTTCTCGTAGTCAGGACCGATCATGGCAGCATATTCGAGACTCTGGATAAACCAGGTCGCGTGTGGAAAGAGTGCCGCGTTGCCAACGTGATCAAAATGTGCGTGAGAAAGAATGACCGTGGTGACGTCCGCTGGACTAATGCCGATATCAGCAAACTGACATGCTAACTTGCGTGCCACGATGCCTCTAATGCCATGAGCAATAACTTTGCCACCAGACTCTTGTGCCACGCTGTCCGAGATACCCGTATCCCACAGCGCCCAACCACTTCCGTGCCGCATCAGGTAACAATTGCAACTGAACGTAATTTGCTCTCCCTTCCATCTTCCTGGTGTGTAAACAGACCGATCAGGAGCCACGGCCAATCCGCCGTTGAGTGGATAAAGTCTATCGATGATATTTCGTGCGCTCATTTTTTTCCTTTCCGAAGTAAAAGTGCTGAATCCCGCTTAAGCCGCTCCGCGGGCCGACGCTGCAGGTTCTAGCTTTTGACTGTTTATCGGATCTGCCACTTCTGTTGGAGGTTTTTGATCGGCAACGGCTCCGATAAGAGAGCCTTTCTTAAATTGATTTAGATAATCCAAAATATGCTCTTGCACCTGTGACCTTAGCTGAAAAGCGATCTCAGGGTTAGCGGCACCCAAACTGATTCGAACCACCATTGACGTTTCACCCAGTTCGCTGATCATAACTTCCCATTTGCCGCCCTTCCAAAGCGGATTGGCAAGTAGAATCGTATCCACTTCCTTGCGTATCGCAGCAAGCGAAGCATCCAAAGATAGCACCAACGAAAAAGAGGTGAGCGATTCGGCGGAAGTTCGGGTCCAATTAGTAAAGGGTCTTTCGAGGAAGTAGGTAACAGGCAGGATCAATCGACGAAGATCCCTTAACCTTACGGAAACGAAGCTGAAATTAATTTCTTCAATCGTTCCGACGGCATCCTCGACTTCAATAACGTCACCAAGAGCGATGGGTTCAGTAATTGCAAGTTGCAAGCCGGCGAAGACGTTTTGGAGTGTTCGCTGAGCCGCGATCCCGGCCACCAGTCCAAGGATTCCGGCCGAAGTCAGGAGGCTGGCGCCAAATGTGCGGACTTCATCAAAAACCATCAAGGCTGCGCCCACTGTCGCCAGAATCACCAGAACATTTAGGATCCGGTGCATGACCGAATACTGCGTTTCCGCAGCGCGAATTTGGCGTTCTTCGCCACCCCATTTTGACTTTGCGCGACGAGCTATTTTAGCTTCGACCAACCGCAGCGTTCTCAGCGTGTCAATTCCAACCAAAACAATAACCAGAACCAGGGTAAAGCGTTCAAAGAATTCCACGACCGGTTTTGGGAGTCCGAGCATCGGAATGACCAGGAAAGCGAACACGAGTGGCAAAAGGGTCTGCAGCCCTTGTGCACCAATTAGCATCAGGATCGCGTGAGAATGCTCGAGATCTTGCATGGCAGCCTGTCGCAGTCGACTGCTGCAAAGCCTTTCGACCGTAACAATAAGGTTAATTAAAACGCCTATCGCGAGGGCAACCGGCAATTTCCACTCCCATCCAGGCTTGCTAAACCAAGGTGAAATGGTTGATCGAAGTCCGAAATCATAAATAAGAATCAGAAAAGACCCTATGGTCGCTGTGAGAAAAATCAGCCGGGGAATGATTAGATGAACAATCAAGTGCAGGACCATCCAACCGCGAGGCGGCGCCTCGTATTGGCCTTTGGCCGCCAACTGGGTTGGACAATGGACGCCGGAGTGAACGAACCTGCTTGCCGTATAACGGTGCAAAAGCCGCAAACCGAGAAGCGCCAAAGAAAGAATCAATAGATGACCAACCGCAACGAATACAATCTGCCACATGGAATAAACTTCCGCCTCAGATTAAGGTGCCCGTAAATTGCTACGGTCAGACCGTTGTAAGCGTGGGATAGTCGGTATAACCGACGTCGGGGAGGGCCACGTAAAATGTTTTGGGATCAGGGTCGTTGAGAGGAGCGCCCTGGGCCAACCCTCCGTCTCTTCATCCGACCAAATTCCCGGCGTGTTCGGATAACCGACCCCCATCGGCGTGACCGCGGTTGCCTCCGACAGAATCAGGCCTGCACTAGCTCGTTGCCGATAGTACTCCGCCATCAAGAGATTCGGCACCCGGCCTTCACTCGCTCGACATCGGATGAGCGGCGACATAATAACACGGTTGGGAAGCCGTAATGCACCTATTGAAAGCGGGTCAAGGAGCCCTGCGGCGTTTGCCGTCTGCGCTGTTGTCATATTTCACGCCAGGCTCAATGCTCGCTGTCGAACAACTTCACGACAGCAGTCATGTTGAGGTCACCGAGCTTCTCGTCGATCGCCCTCTGGAAAACATTCCGGACGGCGCTGACAGTAGGCACCGCGGCATCTCCTCCTGCGGTTTTCACCGTGTAGCCAAGGTCCTTTTCCAAGAGCTTTATTGGAAACTTTGTCTCAAAGTTACCGCTCAGCATCGATTCCGCATCACGGGTAAGGTGAGGATTCCACATCGCTGTCGCCGACACCGCAGCTAGCACCTGCCTAGGATCGACTCCCTGCCTCTTCAGCATTCCAACCAATTCCGCGAGAGTCGTCAACTGAACGCCCATCAGCGTGTTTGTAGCCAACTTTGCTAAAGCTCCACACCCTCCCGGTCCAGCATGTTGAATGCTCGAGCCAAGCGCCTTAAGCAGTGGTTCTGCACGTTTCAGCGACTCCGCATCGCCCCCCACCAGGAACACCAGCTGCGCGCTCTCTGCCTGCGGAGTGCTGCCGGATACCATCGCATCCAGCAGCGTGACGCCGACCTTGCTCGTGACGCGGCCAAGTTCATGGACCCATGCAGGGGTGAGCGTGGAACTCTCTATCGCGATGGCTCCGGCCTTCGCGCCCGCAAGCGCGCCATTCGATCGATCCAGCCAAACGTGTCGCGAAGCCTCATCATTGCTAACCATGGCAATAATAAAATCGTTGCCTTCCGCTGCTTCTCTAGGAGTAGCCGCCGCCTTTGCACCGGATGCAGCTAGCTTCTTGGCCGCTTCCGGAGTCAGGTTCCAGACCGTCACCTCGTGTCCGGCTTTCAGCAGATTCGCCGCCATACGCGAACCCATCGCGCCCAGTCCAAGAAACGCCACCTTGCTCATGCTTGACTCCTCTCGGCACCCAAATGGGCGCCGTTTAAAAGCTTCTGTTTCATTTCGATCTCTATATAGAACAAAGCTCGCCAATGTTTCTTAAAGGCTCTCTATCCAGACCGTTTGGGGATTTACAAAAGCATGCAGTCCGAAGTGGGAAAGTTCCCGGCCATAGCCGCTGTTCTTCACTCCACCGACTGGCACCCGAGGGTCTGAGGCGGTAACGCCATTGATGAAGACGCCACCCGTATACAGATCACGCGCAATCTTGCGAGCCAACTCTACGTCCTTGGTCCAGAGATTGCCGCTCAGCCCGAACTGGCTTGCATTTGCTGCTTTAACGGCAGCGTCAAGGTCCGGGACGCGGGAGATTGCCGCAACTGGGCCAAAAGTCTCGTCGTCGAACGCAGGCATGCCTTGAGTCACTCCGCTGAGTACGGTGGGCGTGTAAAAGGCCCCTTTGCCTTCCACCGGTTTGCCTCCGCACAACACGCGCGCGCCTTTCGCAATACTGCCCTCCACCTGTTTATGCAGCGAGTCGCGCAGGTCAACGCGGGCCATCGGTCCCATCTGCGTTGCGTGATCCATAGGGTCGCCGACACGGATCGACTTTGCCTTCTCTACAAATAAGGTCTCGAATTCGTCGGCGATCTTCTCCACCAGGATGAACCGTTTGGCAGCCAGGCAGACTTGACCTGCGTTATGGAAGCGCCCCCTGATACCCGCTTCAACGGCCTTCGGGATATCCGCGTCTTCACAGACGATAAAGGCATCAGATCCGCCCAGTTCCATCACGGTCTTTTTAATCACTTTCCCGGCCTCTGAAGCGACAGCGGAGCCTGCTCGCACACTCCCCGTTACGGAAGCCCCTTGGACACGCGGGTCATTGATAACATCGACGATATCTTCTGTCTTTAGAATCAGATTTTGGAACACTCCTTCCGGAAAACCGGCTTCTCGTATCACTCGCTCAAATTCAAGCGAGCTCCTCTGCGTGTTGTGAGAGTGCTTTACCAGGACTACGTTGCCTGCCAGCATTGTCGGCAGGGCCATGCGCGTCAGCTGCCAGATGGGAAAATTCCATGGCATGATTGCGAGGATCGGCCCAAGAGGCAGATACGAAACGTATGCATTGACACCGCCCGTCGGAGCCGGCGCATCTGCCAGCATTTGTGGTCCGTGCTCGGCATACCAATCCGCCTCCCATGCGCACTTCTCGACCTCCGCTTCGGCTTCCGAGAGAATTTTTCCCATCTCAGTCGTGATCACTTTCGCGAGCTGAACCTTGTTTTTCCTCAGCGTCTCAGCGAGATCTGAGAGAAGCTGTGCGCGTTGATACACGGGTAACTTTCGAAACGATTGGAAGCTCTTTTCGGCTCGGGCGAGCACTCCTTCAATCTCGGATGAGTCATAGAAAGAGAATGTTTCGATCTGCTCCCCTGTGGAAGGATTAATTGTGCTAAAGCCTGACGATTGCATATTTATTTCTCTGTTTTAGTTAGTGAATTCGGCCGCTTGGCCGCGTCGTTCGCCGCTTCAGTAATGAGGTCGGCCACCTTTTCAGGCTCCTGCAGCATGGCAACGTGGCAGGTCGGTAGGGAGATGGCCTTTCCGCCCGCCTTCTTGGCGCCAGCTTCTTCCATCGCGGGACTCAACGTCCGGTCCTTTGCCGAGATTACATGCCAAGACGGCTTCGACTTCCAAGCAGCGTGGGTTAACTTTTCGTCGAACATCGGACCGTAGATCTGCCCTTGAACCGCCAGGACCAGGCGACGCTCCGACATCGGTAGCCCGTCTGCGAAGCTGTTGAGAATCCCCTCCGGCGACATAGAAGCGAATTTTTGAGCATCGACTTGGATCGCCTCTTGTCCTGGCGTCGGACCGAAGGGCGCACTGGTCTGGTTCGCTGACTCACCGACGTCGGGAACGTAGGCTGCAACATAGACCAGTCCGGCCACCTTCGGATCGTCACCGGCCTCGGTGATTACAGCACCGCCCCACGAATGACCGACCAGGATAACCGGGCCGTCCTGTAATGCCATGATCCGGCGAGTAGCGTTAACGTCGTCCGCTAAGGAAGTCATCGGGTTTTGGACGGCGACCACATGGAACCCGCGGGCTTCAAGGATCGGAATAACCTTTCCCCAACTGGTACCGTCTGCAAAAGCACCATGAACGAGAACAATGTTCTTCACGGCCTGTTGCTGTGTTTGTGCTTGCTCAACGCCGGCGAAGGCGCTGGCCACCACCATGCTTCCGGCGAACAGATTTTTAGCGATCTTCATTGTCATCAATCTCCTCATTTAACTGTCGATGGTCTCGAATACTTTCACTGCTCTCTCCGCGGCACTACGCGCACTGGCGGGGTTGGTGCCGGTCGTCACCCGACCCGCCGTAATCGAGTAGTCGTCAAAAGCACCCATCGGGGAGCTGTAGTCTGCTCCAACTCTGCTGACCGCTTCGATCACCGTGAGAACCTTGTCGGACTTGAGTCTTTCGAGGATCCTAAAGATCAATTCGCCCTCGACCGAAAATCCCGTGACGGTCTTACCCTCTATGATCGACTTACCAGTCTTGCAATCGATCACCCCTGGCAGGAGCACAGGTCCATGACAAACCGCAGCGACAACGCCTCCGCGAGCCCAAATATCTCCGGCGGCGGATTGCAACCCGCTAGCGCTAGGATAGTCGTAGAGTGCGGAATGCCCGGCAGACGCGAAGAAGAGTCCGTACTCTTCTTTCTTCAAGTCGGACGCTCTCTTGAGTTGCGAAGTCAACTTGACGTTGAATGGATGCTTGGGGTTGCCGAAAACGGCTTTGTCACTTCCTGCTAGGAAAGGATCGGTTAGCGAGATTTCATCTAATCCATAGGTGCCAGTCTCGCTGGCAATATCCACTTCAAATCCCGCCTGCGTTAACACCTCGAACGGGTGTAGCGCTTCGGTAAAAAAGAGGCCGGTTTTGTGCCCATCTGGATAGATAGCGCCGTTAAAGCTACTAATAGAAATCAGCGCCTTACGTGGAAGAGTTTTTGGCATAGAATTACCCTTTAAAAGTTAGTGCAATAAGAAGACCCATGTTATTCTGATGGCTCTGGTTTCGAAGTGTCTTACTAATCCGTTTTTCTCGTGTTGACTGAGCATTACCCGCAGAAGCCCGCGAGCGAAAGTAAAAGGAAGTGAATTTTGGTAAATCGGTAGTGTTACGGACGCTCCAGCATAGTTTGCCCCCCCGGCGGCGATGGCCTGTAGCAATGTCGGACCCAGTCCGGTTGCGACCGTGAAAGCAAAAAGACTGCGCTGGCATATGCAATGGCTTCGCATTAGCCAAGCATCGCGGCGCTTGATGTCGACTTGTTCACCCTTGACGACGATGAAACAGAACCGGTGGCCACTACATAAGATACGATTCGTCGTACACTGGCCGTACGATTTTGCGTACGCGACAACGTGTCGAATCGACCAGCGGATCTGCGGAGACCGACATTAAGGCCGCTCGGCCCTTTAATTAGGCGGCTCGGCCTTTAGTTGAGGCGGTCCCTGGCCTTTAGTTGAGGCGGTTCCGCCTTTGGTTGAGGCGACTCGACCCTTAGTTGAGGCGACTCGGCCTGTAGTTACGCCGTTCACGGTTCTGGTGCATTAGATTTTTCTTTTTGTATTTGCGAATTAGTAACCGGTTGGCACGCAACTTGGTCTCCTAGAAAACTAATACCATCAAGTCACATCTGGCAAAAAAGACCAAAAGACGATGAACTACCCAATAAAAGTGCATTCTCTAGCCGGGCTCCTAGGAGTGAAACTGCTCCATACACCAATCTGGAACAAAGGGACGGCCTTCGATGAGACCGAGCGAACAGCTTTCGGTTTGCGGGGACTACTGCCTCCACACATCGAATCTCTAAAGGATCCGACTGCTTCTCTGCTGCCAAATGTTAGGACACTCCGAGACGTTACTCGGGAAGTTTCTTACGCGGTCGCCGGGCAGGCAAACGATGAAGGACTGGCTCCAGAGTTCAGCCAAGAGAAAGGCCGTCAAGCAGTTGCCGAAAGCCAATGGACTCCGGAGTACTCAGTGTACACGGTGTGATTGGACTGTATTAGAATCGCGGCTTTGCAGGAGTGTCGGATGAGCGATTTGTCCACTGAGTATCTCGAATTTTCATTCGGCCCGTTTAGACTGATTCCAGAACGACAGCTTCTGCTTGGGGACGAGGAGCCGGTCAATCTGGGTGCGCGCGGCCACGAGCTTCTGCATGCGCTCGTTGAACATTCTGGCGAGGTGGTCAGCAAGGACGAACTGATCGCCCGAATTTGGCCCGACACCTGTGTGTCGGAGAGTAATCTCAAGGTCCAGATCGCAGCATTGAGACGAGCGCTCGGAGAGGGCCGGCGCGGTGATCGCTACATAGCGACGGTCAGTGGCCGAGGCTACCGTTTCGTTGCCCCGGTTGAGCGACATGGCACTTCCCGCGCTCAACCCGAGAGGGTTGCTCCAGAGCATAATCTGTCCTTGGAGTGGACTCGCCCACTCGGGCGTGACGACGTCATCGACGCTTTGCTGCTCGAGCTTCCTGTCCGGCGGTTCATCACAATCGTCGGTCCCGGTGGCATCGGAAAGACCACAGTTGCTGTAGCTGTAGCTAACATGCTATTGGAAAGTTATCGGGACGGAGTGTGGCTCGTCGAGCTCGCCGCCTTGCGGGACCCCGACCGCGTGCCGAGCGCAATCGCAGCGGCGCTAGGGATTCCTGCGGAGGGAGGCGCAAAGGCACTTCCATGCATTCTGCGCCACAAGAACATGCTGATCCTTCTCGACTGCTGCGAGCATCTAGTCGATGCCGTCGCCTCAATTGCTGGGGATATCGTGAGCGCTGCGCCGGAGCTCCATGTGATCGCCACCAGCCGAGAGCCGCTCCGCGCAAATGGCGAAACGGTGCGACGCCTTGGTCCCCTTGCGACGCCTTTGGAGGGAGAACCGCTAACCGTCGCCGACGCAATCCAGTTTCCGGCGATACAGCTCTTCGTCGAGCGGGCGACCGCCGCCCATCAGGGTTTCGAGCTGAACGAAAGCAACATAAAGGTCGTGGCTGAGATCTGCCGGCGCCTGGACGGTATTGCGCTGGCGATCGAATTGGCTGCCCGACGTACCGATGCATTCGCGGCTTCGGAACTGCTCTCTCTTCTCGAGGATCGCTTCCAATTGCTGACCCACGGACGACGGACGGATCTGCCCCGGCATCAGACGTTAGCCGCCGCGATCGATTGGAGCTATGAGCTGCTGCCGGAGAATGAGCGCGTGGTCCTGCGTCGCCTGTCGGTCTTCGTCGGCGCCTTCGTTCTCGAATCCGCGATCGCTGTGGTGAGTGATGATCAGGGATCGAAAACCAATATCGCCGCGGACATCGGTAATCTCGTGGCCAAGTCGCTCGTCTCTTTCGAAACGACCGGCCAGTCCGTACAATATCGTCTGCTCGACTCCATGCGCGCTTATGCCCGACAAAAGCTTGAGCAGAGTGGCGAGGTTGCGGCTTTGTTGCGACGACATGCCCAACACCATTTGGCGCTATTCCGCCGGCCGGTGGCCGAATGGGAAAATCGTCCGCCCGAGGGCTGGCTTGCGCATTACGGCCGTTGCATCGACGATGTTCGCGCAGCGCTAAATTGGGCGTTCTCAGACGGTGGCGACGCCGATCTAGGCGCCCCGCTAATGGCCGTGTCCGTGCCGTTTTGGAGCCACCTCTCCCTCGTCGACGGCCCCCGGCAAGGTAGCATAGGCATCCTGCCTGTCGGACGTGTGCCCTGGCTACGTGAATACAGGTTGGAAGCCTACGCTACTTTGGGCGGGAGCAAGGT
>Ga0213878_10000485_pt1 | contig 14902 bp, 13 predicted proteins | sample VelepicoBEBS_R02_FD_161053 | JGI IMG/M metagenome (GOLD analysis project Ga0213878, IMG submission 161053) | Vellozia epidendroides bulk soil microbial communities from rupestrian grasslands, the National Park of Serra do Cipo, Brazil - BS_R02 | ecosystem: Environmental > Terrestrial > Soil >... | reverse complement strand
CAGGAGCAGATACCACCAATTGCTGCCGGGCTTACGCTTCTTGTTGTCCATGAAGGCACAAGGTCTGCCTCAAGCAGACCGTTTCTTGTACGCGTATTATGTGAGTTTTTGGCGTGCTGTCGAGGTCGGAGCACCGTGGAGCGTTGCCTCGCTTGCGAGGCCGTCTCGGTCGGAACTTAATCTCCGACTTCCCAATAAACGCGATGACGACGGTAGGGCGAAAATCTCGGCGCGCCGACCGCACCTTATCTAATTTCGCTCGGCCGCGCCGGATTTGAGCCGCGGCGCGGGGCGTGGCTTCGCCCCGAATCGGGTCGCCTCCAATTCGCGTCGTTCCTCTGGACACGGATTCAAGACCAGCAATGATAACGCTGGAACGCTTCTCCTCGGTATGGCCAATTCTCGGTTCTCTACGGGCCACGTTCCGGGCGAGGCCACGCCCAGGGAGCGGCTCAAATCCGGCGCGGATGAGCGTCATTCACACGGCACACCCAACGCGCGCCGAGATTTTCGCCCTACCATTCCTGCCTCTCGTCATTGTCACCTCTACACAACAGACCTATCATTTTCTCCTGACGGGTTTTCGAAATAACGCATTTCTGTATGAGCCGCAGGGATATTCTATTCAAAACCGAACATTTTACGGCGGAGTTGTTATCGGCGGCCGATCTCGATTTGGTAATCCAACTGAATAAGGCCTGTAGCGACTTCTTTCTATTCCAGAATGGCTTGCCGCCAGGCGAGGGCGATGCTCGTGAGATTTTTGAATTCGTACCTCCGACGGCTGGAGCCACCAAACTGCCGATCGGTATTTTTCATTCCCAACACCTCGTCGGGCTGATGGATGTTTTGCGAGACTATCGGGCCGGGTCGGAGTGGTATATCGGCTTCATGCTGTTAGCTCCGAACTTTCGGGGCCAGGGCTTCGGTAGTGAAATTCATTCTGCATTCGTTGGTTATGCCCGCAGCGCCGGCGTCCACCGCCTTCTCCTCGCTGTTTTGGAGGCTAATGGGTGCGCACGGAGGTTTCGGCTCAGTGTAGGCTATCGCAAGATCAAAGACTATCCGCCAAAACAGTTCGGCAAGCGCCCCCATGCGCTAACGGAATTCGAGATGGTTCTTTAAACCGACCGAGAACGCCAGACTTCGCCCCGTCGTCTGAGACTTCCGACTTCACCCAGTCGCTCAGCCTCCAGGAAGTTTCGTCGGACAGGCCGTTAGGCCACGTTTGCCGAGCCAGGAACGGTTCCGCGTTTCCGAGCGTTCGCACACACTTGCTGCTTGACCAGAGCGCCCGTCGCGCCCGTGGCTCAAACAACGGACATTTCTGGATCAGCCGCTTGCTAATTGCCTAAGGCGGGGTGATACCAAAATATTCGCCGATCACATATGCGCTGTACGGCGCATACAGCCCTTGGGAGGTGTTCTGCGTGCCAAAACCTATTTGGTTGATATTGCCGTACCTGGCCACGATCCTCTTAGATTGGCTGACTTCGATAACTCGGTTATTAAACTGATCACTAATCAAAGTGTTGCCGTTGACCAGCCGTACTGCCCGCGTCGGTAGCGGCGAAGAATTACTCTTAGGGCTTTTATTCGTGAAGTAATGCCAGAAGTCGGCCCCGGCTTCATCGGTTTCGACGATGCGGTTGTTGTTGGAATCGGTGATAAGGGTGTGGCCGTTAGGGAGCCGGCTTGCGAAGGCGACACCGCTGAGAGCCAAGCCGCTGATTTTGCCGGAGAACGTAGCTACAATTGTACTCGGAGTCGTGTGCGTGACCTCAATCGCCCGATTGTTGTTCTCATCCGCAATGAGAACGTGACCGTTCTTAAGCAGTTCAGCGGAATTGGGATTGTTAAGCTGATTCGGGCCACTGCCGGAGACGCCGGTCGTTCCATACTGCCAGGCGATGGTCTTATCGTGCCTGACTTCGATCACGCGCTCGTTGGATTGGTCAGTAATGAGCACATTTCCGGTCGGCAGAAAGGTGTTCTGCACCGGCGTGTTGAGTTGGTTAAAGCCGAAACCGGTTACGCCAAACTGGCCATACTGCCAGACAATTTGGCCGGCCTCATTCACAAGCAGCACCCGGTTGTCTGCAACTCCATTTGGGGCATTCGGGTCGACTCCCGCTGGTATGCCGGTGCCGGCCATCAGAGTAAGTTCGCCCACTCGTTCGGCATCGTTGGTGCCGATTATCGAGTTGGGCGAGAAATCTTTTGGACCGATTCCAAAATGCCAGACGATGTTACCAGCACGATCAATTTCAATAACGCGGTTGTTAAACTGATCGGCGATAAGAATGTTGCCTCGGTGGTTGAATTCGCCGTCTGCGATCGCCATTCGGGTCGTGGAAAAAACGAGGGCGACACCAAGTAGAAGTAACGCTTCAGAGCAAAGCCTCCGGTGAATGCGGGAGAGCTGAGGGGAAGCAGATCTTTTCATAGAGGTTAGTCTCTGTTTGAAGGCAATTGACACTCCCTGGAGGAAATCAAGCATGCCTTTCTAAGGACGAAGCCGGACATCCTCACTTAAAGCCCGATTTAAGGTTGTTGGGGGAATCCACTTTTGAAGCGACTCCCCCCTTTTTAATACAACTAAAGGGGGGCGAATTTATTCCCGAAAATGCTGCTATAAAAAGACTGCCATAAAAAAGACGGTCAAAACCCGAAAGTAGCTGTCTCCTGGTAGCCGGCTTACAGCCGGCAAACGAGTGAGAATGCCAGACTTCGCCCCACCTTGAGGCCATTCGCCGTTTTGGATCACTCGCCGGACTTCCGAGCTACCGCAACCAATCGTTGAGCCCTCAAGTCGTACGAGATCCCCTGTAACGATCCGAAAAGCTTTACGTTCTCGAAACCGGCTTTCTTCAATAGATCAACCAGTTCCCGGCCGGAATACAAAGCGGTATCAAAGGTGATCTTGGTGACTTTCTCGTCCTGGATCAGAAACCAACGGGAACGGATTCGGTACCAATCATCAATGATTTCTCTGGTTTCAACCCTAGTGCTTCCGTCGGACTTTTTCTCCACTGCACTAGCCGCGAACGACCGAGCCACGATTTCTTTTCCCATCACATCGATAATGAAGAACCCGCCGGGTGCTAAAGAACGGAAAACATTTCGAAGCACCGTCAGATTCTCCTCGTCTCCGAAATAGCCAAACGAAGTGAACAGACTGATAACGAGATCAAACTCGTCAGGACGAACAAATAAACGCATGTCTTCTTGTACCCATTCGACGTCGAGCTTTTCCAAATCCGCGCGCGATTTCGCCTTCTCCAATAAGAACGGACTTCGGTCAACGGCGGTAACTCGAGCGCCTTGCCTGGCCAAGGGAATTGAATGTCGCCCCGGTCCGCAACACAAGTCCAAGACCCGGCGAAACGGTGATCCAGTTAATTTAGCGAGCTCGGCTACTTCCGCTTCTCCCGCGGCGAATCTCTCCTCTTCGAAGATGAACGGGTAGGTCGATTCCCAGAAACGCTCGTCTTCAAACCATTCGGGGCGGCTCACTTCTGGATCTGTTTTTTTGTTCGTTGGTGAGCGCACGTTCGAGTGGGTTTCCTTTTTTGCCTCGAGGGCTCTAAATGGCCACAATAAAGCTGACCATGAAATTTATTCTGCTGTTATTCCTGGGTTCAGTCACACCAATTTTCGCACAATTAAAATGGGATCAGCCACAGCAGAAGCTTTCGGTCAAACCGGGAGAGAAAACGGTAACGGCGAAGTACCGATTCAGTCACGATGTCCGGGTTCATCCCTTTTATCCGGGTTAGGAGCGGCGCAAAGTCGGTGGTGTCTGGCGGGTACTTGACCAGATCGACTTGTTGTCCCTCAGCCTCTAGCGCTTTTACGTAATGAGAAGATAGATATTGACCGGTAGCGTCGTTGCCGACGAAAACCACAGAATGTTTCGGCGGATGCGCCATCAGTGGCGTTAGTAGCGAGAGGACGCCCTTACCCGTGCTGCCGCTGCGCTGCCATTCCTGTGGTTCTGTCTGGAAAGTGTAATGAAGCCAGCCTCCCGGTGCGACGGACTTATCATCTAGCACCGCTCCCAATGAACTGTTCCCGGAGAACTGCAGCACCTTGGCCGGACCGGTGATCTTCGCCATCGACACCGAAAAGTCGTGGGTGTCTGTTCCCCAGATGGCTTTGACGCCGACGTCCTCAACCAGTTCTCGCGCCGAAGCGATAGTGACGTTTACATCCGTACGGTTATCCCGGATGTAGAGTTTGATCTTATAGGTCTTGCCTCCAACTTTTATACCGCCGGCATCGTTGATCTGTTTAGCTGCCAGGTTAGCCGCCGCGACAATGGTGTTGCCTGCGGAAACAAACGACCCGGACTCAGCGGCTACAACGCCGATCTTCAATTCCTGGTCCTGAGCTTTTACAGCGAGCGGCGCTACCAGCGTAAACGTGGTCAAAGCAAGCAGATGAGACGTCGCACTAAGAGTTCTGCTGAGGGGAAAGAGAACTTTCTCCCTTCGGGACAACAAATTAGACCAACGCGTGTCCACATTTTGGACTCGACAGCATTTTAAGATTGGCGGTGTTTCACCGAATTCCAATTGTTGGCCGGGTTTGAGGGAGCCGCTCGCGGATTTTTGACGCGTCCGTAATTTGGCCTTTGTTGGTAACAGTTGCCCTCATTATCGACACGGTTACCGAGAAAGTGTAAGGCAGCTCAAACGTGGACGGAAATTCAGGGGCCGGAACTTCTGCTAACGAATAGCGGCGCGAACTACCTAAGATATTCAAACTTCTAACTTGCGGTTCCGTCAGTCTCCTGCTAGTTTTCGCGCTCTAACCCGGCACGCAATTATCTAACCGGTTAAACGAAGAGGAGGAACTTATGATGCTCATGCTAGACCTAACTTTTCCGGACTTTCTCTTCACTTCTATGATCCGCCCGGTTGTAGATACGCATCGTCGTCATTTTAGCACCGCGATCTGAGGTAACCGATTACCCGACGTTTAGGCGGACAAGAGGTCTGTCCGCCGGATCAGTGCTGAGGGCGCTGCCCGAGCGGGCTCGAAGCTAGTGCCGAGCGAACTGCTTGGCGCGATCGATCGAGCTACCGGCCACGCATTGAGATTGATGCAAACGCCGCTGCTCCTATCAACCGGTCTCTCCCATAATTTCCCTTTTTCTAAATTGAGTTACCATGAACCTGCACCGACTTTGGCAACGCAATGTCGGCGGATTTCCAGCCGACTTTTGGGTCTTGTGGTCCGGCATTTTGGTCAACCGGATCGGCGCCATGGCCTTCCCTTTTTTATCCTTTTTTCTGATCAGCCGCGGCGTCTCGCAAAACGTCGCCGCGTCTGCAGTCTCCTGCTGGGGTATCGGCGGGTTAAGTGCCGCTTTTCTTGGGGGATGGAGCGCAGACAGAATCGGCCGGAAATTTACTTTGTTAACCGGCCTAGGTACTTCCGCTCTGGCCTTGTTCGCCATACCGTGGTCTAAACCTCTGTTCCTGGTCTATGCGTTAGCCTTTCTAACTGGCTTTGCCTTAGACTTTCAAAGACCGGCAGTGTCAGCCTCGGTAGCGGATCTGGTGCCAGAGTCAGATCGGGTTCGCGCCTACGCTCTTAACTATTGGGCAATTAACATTGGAGCCAGCATTGCCCCGCTTATCGGCGGATTGCTGGCGACAATCAGTTTTCATTTCCTGTTTAGTTTCGACGCCACTTCTTCGCTGCTCTATTTTGCGATTATCCTATTCTGCTTTCGTGAACCCCGGCAGCATGTGCAGGGAGCTCGGCGTTCCCCGTTTGCGGCGTTCAAGGACCGCCGACTAGTTTTGCTCTTCGGACTGGCCTGCTTATTGACGGCCCAATTCTTCCAAGCCTATTCCACGCTGCCACTGGTGATGAGCCAGAAAGGATTGAATGCCGGCGATTTCAGCCGCGCATTGGTCACCAACGGTCTTACCGTGGTGCTGCTTAGCATTCCTATCAGCCGATTCTTGCAACGTTGGTCGCCGGCGACCGGCTTAAGCATTGCCGCGATTTGTGTGGGGACTGGATTTTTCCTAACTCAATTTGCGCATACCACTGCGGAATATGCTGCCGCCATCTTCATCTGGACTTTAGGCGAAATCGCGATGGCCTCGACCACGCCCGCTCTGATCAGCCGCATTGCGCCGCCTGGTCAACAAGGCGTTTATCAGGGTTCGTACTCAATGTCCTGGTCGATCGGGATTCTTTTGGGTCCGACAGTCGGCGGATTCGTTCTGCAGACTGTTGGCGAACGTGCGCTTTGGTCCGGATGCGGGATGCTAGGAGTTCTGGCCGCCGTTGGCTTTTGGTTCCTTTTGAGAAAGATAGAGGTTGCTGGCGAGCCCATCTCGACCCCGGACACGGAAGCTCGGGAACCTGTCCTAGAACCTGAGTAGGGAACAGATGTCGCAAACAAATCGTTCTCATCCTCATGCTCGGAAGGCGCAGCGTGATCGCACAGATAGGACCAATAGGGCACATGCGCCCAATGAGATGCACATAAGTCCTATTAGTCCCATAGGTCCCATTCGTGGTTGCTGATTACGCGTTGATTTATCGCGCTCCGGTTACTGCACGTCAGCGCGTCGCGCACGAATATCTCTGATCTGAACCAAACCTCCGCTTCGATTGTCTTATATTAAGAGAATGTCTCGGATCGCATGCTTGATCGCCGGTAGTGTCCTTTTAGCCGAAACGCTCTTTTCTCAAGAGACACCCAAGCTGGTCGCTTTTGACCTATTTCTAGCGAACGCCCAGTCTTATGCCGGCCAGACAATTGCTCTACATGGGCTTGTAGATAAATCGGAACCCGTCACCGGGTTCGAACTCACAGAGGTCCAGAACTCCGGGGCCAACGCAAAAGCGCAGCCCTCGCCTCTCCAAGCCAATTGGATGAAGGACGCCACGAAGGTCTCGCTACAGGAGGGCCAAGAAGTCGTCGTCATCGGCGAGATTCAAATGCGGGACAACACCCCGATTTTTCACGTCGCTAAAATCATTACGGATAAAGACGCGATCCGTCAGTTCATCCGCCCATCGGAGCGAAGACCGCGTCCGGGAGATAATCTCGGACATGACGCCCAGCCTAGTAAATCGATCTCGGATTAAAGACTGCAAATAAGTTCGCCTGGGCGAGAAAATTGCCCGCAAGAGACCGCAAAAGGTTTATCGAAATCTGCGTCCATTTCACCCCGGAGAATTTAGGGGCTGCGGTTCAATCTTCTTCGTACCTTTTAATACCCATTAATTTGCATCCGTTCGCGGTGGCTTTACGAACTGCTCATCGCTTTAAGGTAGACAATCGGGTTGCGGCCCTGCTATCAAGCCCGGTCAACCTGCGGGTGACTGCCTCCTCACTCACTTCGTTAGTTGATCCTTGTTTCCCATATGAATCCCCGTTGTCTTATCCTTAAAAAAAGAGCTCGAGTTAGCTCTCAACACTTAGTCTCCCTGGGAGGAGTGCTCACCATGGCGATGAGCCTATGCCTCTGTTTACCGGTTCGAGCGATCGATCCGGCCCGATTACACATGAAGCCGTTCGGTCATCCGGCGGAGCTAAATCCTGTCCTTGGCCCCGAGCGGCCGAAGGCAACGCTTCGACCACAGCGATCGGTCATACCGATATTCCAATCCGAAAAATTAGCGGCTCCTCAATGGATTGCGCTGGGTCCGGACCCAATCCCGAACGGCCAGACTTATACTTCTCACGGCACCGCGCCGCCGTCGCAAGAAGTGCCGGTCAGCGGACGCGTTTCTGCGATCGCGGTTGATCCCACGGATCCTCAGATTATCTACGTCGGCGGCGCTCAGGGTGGCGTTTATCGATCCCTGAACGGCGGGAAAACTTGGGACCAGCTTATTCAGGGCGCCAACGCGCTGAATTTTGCCATTGGATCCATTACCGTGGATCCGACGGACTCAACCAGGGTCCTGATCGGTACAGGAGAAGGGAACCTATCGGCCGACAGCTACTTTGGTGTGGGTATTTACCTTGTTACCGGTGCTAAATCCAAGACTCCGAAGTTGAACGGACCATACAACCTGACTTCCGCAAGCGAAAACGCATTCGCGAACCGAAGCATTGTGAAGATTCTGGTCGACCCGAATAACAATAGCATCGTGTTTTGTGCGACCTCATCCGGAGTCGGCGGCCTGGGCGCCCAGACCGGAGCTAGTTTGCCGCCTCGGGGTCTTTATCGCTCGACGAATTTCGCGGGCGCTAATCCCACGTTCGACCGATTGACTGTCGGTCCCGGCACAAACGTGATTTGCACAAGTGCTGCCATGGATCCGACGAATCCTGACCACGTGGTCTGCAGTCTTTTTGGTCAGGTCACCGGTTCAGGCGGGAGCAATGTTCAAGGCGGCCTTTACTATTCCACGAACGCGACGGCCGCAACGCCAACCTTCACGCTCGCAACCGTTACAGGTGGTCCGGAAATTGACAATAATCTGGCGATCTTGGTTAATGTGAAGCTCGATATTTCCCCGGATGGTCAAACGATTCTCGCGGCGACCGACGAGTATGATACCAACCAGCAGGACCAAGGCCTTCTCCGGGAATCAACTGATGGGGGCCAGACTTACCCGACAATTCTGACCGCGGCAGACGGGTTTGCGGGTGGTCAAGGTTTCTACAACGTTGCCATCGCGATCGATCAGACTAACTCGCAGAATGTATACCTGGCTGGGACGTTGAGCTCGACCGGCGTTGATCCCGATGGACCTCCCGGCCACGGTTACATGTACATTGACGGGCAGGTAATAGCGAACCCGGGTCCTAATCCTCAAGCAACGGGTCACGGTCCTCCTAACGGTGGCGGAATCTTCCAGTATTCAACCGATGGCGGCACAACGTTCACGCCGAGCGTGGCTAAATTACACGCGGACAGTCACGCGATCGCCATTTCCAAGTCCGATCCGAAGGTTATCTACACCGGCAACGATGGCGGAGTCTGGGCCTCGTCTGACAGCTCAAAGAAATGGAGAGATATCAATACTAAGGGATTCTCGGCGACCCAGTTCGAAAGTATTGCTGTTCATCCTACTAACAAAAACTTCAGCATCGGCGGCACCCAGGATAACGGAACCATTTTCTTCAAACCGGACGGCAGCGTTGTGCGTGCGGACTTTGGTGACGGCGGGTACGCCCTCATCGACCAGAGTGCGACCAATACGGAAGAAGTCACGATGTATCACACCTACTTTAACGTGACCAACGATCTGATCGGTTTCAGCCGCGTGCTCAAGACGAGTTGTGCTCAAGAAGGAGAATGGTCGTTCCTTGGCCGGTACACCGGCGATGTTGATCCTACCGTCCATTGCGACGGGACAACGGACCGGTTCAACGGCATACAACTCACGGACAGCGTAAATTTCTATGCGCCGATGGCCCTCGGGCCGGGCACGCCGAATACCGTTTATTTCGGCACCGACACCCTGTATTGGTCCAATGACCAAGGCAATACCATGTTTCCTGTCAGTGCGTCGCCGATCGAACCTGGGGTCCCGATCAGCGCCATCGGGGTTTCTCCGATGAACGACAGCATCCGGGTTGTTGGGCTGGATGACGGCTCGGTGTATGCGACAGTTACGGGTGGCGCTCTAGTTAATCTTAATGTGGGACTTCCCATATATGTCACCCGCGTCGTGATGGATCCGATGAATCCTGATGTAGTGTATCTCTGCTACAATGGCTATCTGATCCCGGGTGCCGTGACGGTTTTGCAGATCACGAATCTTTCGGCCGCGGTGGCTAACCCTGCTAATGCGATTATCAATGTAATCGGTCCACCTGTTTCGTTTGCAACGTCCGTAAACGGTTTTGCGGTCGATCCGCAAAACAACCAGCACCTATTCGCTTCTACGGATCAAGGTGTTTATGCTTCCTTGGACGGCGGAAACATCTGGGCCTTGTTGGGGACCGGATTACCCGATGTTGAGATATTTGACCTGAAGTTGCAGAGCCCCTCGAGAACTCTCCGGGCGGCAACCCACGGTTTAGGTGTTTGGGAGATATCAATCTCCAGCCTTAAGTAAGTTTTATAGCTAGATCGTTGACCTTACCCGCCTGCTCGCGGAAAAACGCGAGCAGGCGGTTTGTTTTGTGGAGCGCTGCCTCGCTTGCGAGGCCGAGGTGAGCAGGGGGGACGCAAAGTGTAATACCCCGCCGCTTGCTGCGCTCTATCGCTGCGATCAGGGCAACAACCAAAAAGATTTATGCCTGAAAAATAGGTCGTGAACTGCGTTCGATTTAATCGACCGGATACAGAGCGTAGACGACTGGCCGCAGGGGGCAGACGATAACTCCCTGCTCACCATCGGCCTCGCAAGCGAGGCAGCGCTCCACGGCGTCGCGGCATTGCCTCCTCATTCAACCAGCCGTTTCAGCTTGGCCTGCTGCAGCAACATGATCGTTTTCCCGTCTTGGATCTCCCCGGTTTCGATCATCTGCAGTGCTTGGTCTAAGCCGAGCTCGACTAGCTCGATCTCTTCGCCGTGATCGACGACACCGCCACCTGCGCTTTTTCGTTGTGCTGCAGTATATCGGGCCGCGAAAAAATGTACCTTCTCTGTGACAGAACCCGGACTCATATAAGCGGCGAATAGCTTGGTGACGGGTCCGAGGTGGTAGCCGGTTTCTTCTTCGGTTTCTCTCCGGATCGCGCTTTCGGGATCATCTTTTTCCAAAAGCCCGGCACAAGCTTCGATTAGCATTCCATCCTCGCAGCCATTTACAAAGGCCGGGAATCGAAACTGTCGGGTAAGCAAGACGGTCTTTTGCTCACGATTAAAAAGCAGAATCGTGGCCCCGTTGCCACGATCATAGGTTTCACGATTAACCGTTTGCCAAGAGCCGTCTTGGCGGCGGATTTCCAGGGTAGTCTTCTTAAGAATAGACCAATCGTCCGAGAGAACTTTTACTGCTTTTATTCTGATTCTATCTTCCATTTTGGTTTTCTAACGGTAGGGACGAGCTCCTGCTCGTCCGCGGGGTTTCCGCAACACCGAAGTGGCGGATATCCGAACGTAAAGTGCACGGACGAGCAGGAGCTCGTCCCTACCGCCTTTCCATCTCATCCAATGTCATGTAGACCAATTTGCCGGCGGCGCGCGCTAACGTCACCATCTCAGCCGCGCCGGCGGACGGCCCACCGACTCTAAGAACCGCGTCCACGCGCTCGATTAGCCGCCGCGCGATTGGATGAAATATCTCGTTGAAGATTTCATCCCCGATGTGCTTGGAACCGGCAACCGAAATTAGCGGCAAGGCGAGCGCTTCACCAGTGACCGGGATATGTCCCAAACGAAACAGCTCCAAACCAGCCACATTCATTACCCGTAGGTTGTTAGCGATCTTATCCGGATCATCGCCGGTATTTGATCGATATGGTCCGGCAACCAGGATGAGGAGCGGTCTATTGTTGTGGGACATATTTCAGATGGCCTCATCATGCTCTGCGGTTAACCGCTCGCATAATGATTTCTTGGTATCGGAGCCATCATTGTGGATGATGGGTAGCTATGGACGCTCATTTGCTGCCCGATGTGCTCGTTTTTCTCAAGGTGGCTCGCTGCGGCTCCATCACCAAGGCAGCCGAGCGGCTGAACATGGTGCAATCCAATGTCACCGCCCGAATCAAAAAATTGGAAGACGCCCTCGGAGTGACGCTGCTCCGCAGGCATGCTCGCGGAGTTAAGCTGTCCAGCGGCGGAGAAGCGGTGTTGCCGATGGCGCTACGACTCGACGCTGTCCTCAACGATCTTGGCTACGCTTTCGGCCGCGGGAAGCCTGCTAAAGGAGCGAGCCTTCGGCTGGGAGCAATCGAAACGGTCGCGGCCGTTCAGTTACCAGGTTTGGTATCCCGGTTTCTTGAAAAATCGCCACACGTCGATATTTCCGTGCAGGTGGGCAGCTCGTCGACTTTGATCGAACAAGTTAGACGAGGCGAACTCGATGCTGGTTTTGTGTCACGATCGTTCGCGGCGCCGGGCCTTCGGGAAGAGCAAGTCTTCACGGATAAGCTAGTCGTTCTTGCGCCCGTGAAAGTGAAGACGAGGGATGATCTGTTCGAAGTGAACAGAACTGGGCTGAAAGTCCTGGTCCAACGCCTGGGTTGTTCCTACACAGAGCGATTGCTGACGTTTCTGGAGACAAAGAGAGTTCGCCCCGAGCGCATCATGGAAATGGGGACCTTGGAAGGTGTGCTCGGATTCGTTGAAGCCGGCGTCGGCATTGCGGCGATGCCGGAAAGTTTCATCGGCCCAATCAGTAAAGGGAGAAAGGTAGTGATGATCTCGTTGCCTAAGGAAGTAGCCACACTGCGGACATATCTTGTCTCTTCGCAGCACACCGCTTCGCCGTTAGTAAATGATTTTGTGGGCCATTGCCGTCCCGGAGGGCCCGTGTCGGACTTATCCCGGAGGGATAAAAGGACTAAGCCCGGGGTTTCAACCAAGGTTTCAACCCCGGGTTACCGATAAAAAAAAGAGCCCGCGCTGCCTGTCCGCCGTAGTTCTGGGAATGTGGGACGAAGGCGGAAAGGGGCGGTAGAGCGAGATTTTGCTGTTACCAAATGTCGAACTGGATGGTCACGAACTATCTGCCGCGAGGCACATCGTTCTCGTACTCGTCGTCGTCCTCGAGAGGGTTTGTTGCTAGGTATTCGCGCCGGAATTGTATCTGTGTGCCCTTTCCGAATTGCACCCCGCAAATGCGGGGTTGGAGGTGCTTTCAGGGCGGGTTCATCGGTTGGATTTGTCCTGGGGTTAAAACCAAATTGGTTAAAACCCCAGGCTGAGTCCTTTTATCCCTTCGGGATAGGTTCGATCGGCCCTGTAGCGACGGCGTGATGGCATGGCTTGCGATGTCACAGCTCAGATCGATTTCGGCAGAACATCGCTTTGGGGGCGCGGGAACGACGCGCTCTCGCCAAACGCCAAACGCCGAACCCACCTCATCCGACCCGCTGACGCGATTTCGCGAAAGTATCGAAGGCGACGGCGAGGACGATAATGATGCCGATAATAATCTGTTGGATGTATGCTGAGACATCCATCAGCACGAGGCCATTGAGCAACACCCCAATCAGTATCGTACCGATGACAGTGCCGAAGATGGTGCCGACGCCTCCAAAGAGGCTGGTGCCGCCAATCACGACCGAGGCAATCACGGTGAGTTCGTAACCGGTGCCGGCGACGGCTTCGGCCGAGTTTAGGCGTGCGGACAGGACGAAAGCGCCCAGACCGGCGAAGAAACCCATAATGACGTACACGCTAGTAGTAACGGCGCGGACGTTTAGCCCGGACAGGCGAGCCGCTTCCGGGTTGCCGCCGACGGCATAGACCTGGCGTCCATAGCGGGTGTATCGGAGAGCGATATGTGCGAGTACGGCGAAAGCGAGGAAGATAACGACTGGGACCGGTATCTGGTCGAAAATCTTTCCCTGGCCTATCCAGACCAAATTCGGTTCGAAACCACTAATCGGACCGCCGGCGGCGAAGAGCAGAGCAGCGCCTCGGAAGGCCGACATACCGCCGAGTGTAACCACGAAGGGTGGGACCTTAAGCCTGGTGATGGCGACACCCTGTATAAATCCTCCGACAACCCCAACCGCGATGGCAGCCAGGGCAGCGAGATACCAGGGATTACTCGCCGCCGCCTCGCCTGCGCCGACGGTAAACCGGTTAGAGAGGCCGCCCTTGGACACGGCCGCCGCGACTAACCCGGCAAAAGCGACTAGCGAGCCGATCGAAAGGTCGATGCCGGCGGTCAATATGACGAAGGTCATCCCAACCGCGAGCAGGCCGTAGATAGAGACCTGACGGAGGATATTGAAGAGGTTGAGTGGCGTCAGGAAACGTGGTTGGAACGCAGCGAAAGCGGCCATCAAGACGATCAGGAAAATGAGAGGCGCGAAGCGAGCCAGAAAACCAAAAACATCGAGTTTTGGCCGGGCCGGTGCGCCTGAATGGGAATCTTCGGTCAATGTTTCCATCGATTAGCTTGTTTTTCTCGCAAATGCACGGCCTGGGATAGCTATTGTGATCATGCAATCACGAGTTGTTTTGTTCAGAGGCATCAGATTTGCCTGCGGTCAAAGTCATCATCGACATCAGGATCTCCTCGGTTGCGTCCTCCCGTTTGATCTGGCCGGTGACACGGCCTTCGCGCATCGTGACAATGCGATCGCTGATAGCAAGGACCTCTGGCAACTCTGAGGAGATGGCGACGACCGCGATACCAGATTGGGCCATTTCGAAAAGGAGGTTGTGGACCTCGACCTTAGCAACAACATCAATGCCCCGTGTCGGCTCGTCGACGATCAGCACCTTCGGCCGCAGCGCGAGCCAGCGAGCAAGGGTAACCTTCTGCTGGTTGCCACCCGAAAGGTTGGCAATCAACTGCTCCTGGCTTGCCATGCGGATGTTGAGTTTTTTGCGGTACTCCTCGACCATGGCCCGTTCGGCGGTTTCGTCGATAAACATGCCCCACCGCAAGATCTGCTTATGAGCCGCCATACTGAGATTGATCCTCACCGCGAGTGCTAGAAACAATGCCTGTTGTTTCCGATCTTCCGGCACCAGACCGATTCCGTGACGAATCGCATCCTTCGGCGAACGAATATGGACCTCATGGCCATCAACGATGATGCGACCCGAATCAAACGCGTCCGCGCCGAAAACGGCGCGCGCCATTTCAGTCCGCCCTGCCCCGACCAACCCGGCGACACCAAGAATTTCGCCTCGCCGTACCTCGAAACCAACATCGGCCAGCACGGTGGCGTTCTGGTCCTGAGTATTCCCCTGCCGATTCAAGCCCTCAACTTTGAGTACAACATCGCCGGCAACGTCCCTCTGGCGATGAGCGAATAATGCTTTTACCTCGCGG
>Ga0213878_10000484_pt1 | contig 14915 bp, 8 predicted proteins | sample VelepicoBEBS_R02_FD_161053 | JGI IMG/M metagenome (GOLD analysis project Ga0213878, IMG submission 161053) | Vellozia epidendroides bulk soil microbial communities from rupestrian grasslands, the National Park of Serra do Cipo, Brazil - BS_R02 | ecosystem: Environmental > Terrestrial > Soil >... | reverse complement strand
AAAGTCGTGCTCGTGCTCCTGCTCGTGCTCGTGCTCGAGAATTCTGCATATCTCGCGGCCAGAGTGATGGAACAAAACGATTGCCGAAGGATCGGGCTCTCTTTTCGGCGCCGAAGTCCCACAGATCGAGCACGAGCACGACGACGAGCGCGAGCACGATTCCCCCAACTTCGGAATCTAGGTTAAATCTTATGTTAGCCGGCAAACTAACACCCACCTAAAAATGTCTGCTAATTGGGCGCCTGCACCGGCAGGATGAACTGCAAAGTAGCGCCAAAATCGGGATTCGATGTCGCCCATAATCGTCCGCCATGCGCTTCCAAGATTGAACGGCTGATCGCCAAACCCATGCCCATGCCGCTGGGTTTGGTAGAATGGAAAGCATCAAATATTCGCTCGACGTCCAGTGGATCAAAGCCGATTCCTGAGTCTCGCACTGCAACACGGACCTCATCACCCTCGCCGCGTTCTGTCCTGATTGCCAGATCTCGCTGACGGTTCTGCACGGAACTCATAGCTTCAATTGCATTGAGGATCAGATTTACTATCACCTGCTGTAGTTGGACCCGGTCGCCCATCACAGTAGGGAGACCGGCACCCAGTTCTGTCCGTAAGGTCACCTTGCTTCTCCGCACTTCGCTCTGGGTAAGGATAACAACGTCTTCGATAGCCTCGTTTATATGCAACTGTTCCTGTGTCGTGGGTGCCTTCTGAAAGAGGGCCCGCATCCGCGAGATCACATCGCTGGCGCGTTTTGCATCGCGAATGATGCGCCTGATAGCTTCGCGAGCTTCGGCTAGGTTGGGCAAATCCCCGGCCAGCCAGCGTACGCCAGCCTCGGCGTTAGTCGTGATGCCCGCTAACGGCTGATTGACCTCATGGGCAATGGACGCTGCCAACTCTCCCATGGTCGTTACTCGGCTGACGTGTGCCAATTCGGTTTGCGCTTCGCGCAAACGCTGCTCACTCATGCGAAGTGCCTCCTCTGCTTCCTTGCGGCCGGTGACGTCGCGGATGATGCCGGTAAAGAAATGACTGCCCATGCGGATGTACTCGGCAAAGGAGATTTCGATCGGGAACTCTCGACCGCTCTTGTGCAAGCCCGTGAGTTCGACTGCTCCCCGATCGACATGTCTCTGGCCTGTGGTGATGTATCTCTTTACCGAGCTGAGATGAATCTGCCTGAAACGCTCGGGCATGAGAGACGTAAGGTTTTTCCCCACCATGGCGGCTAGCTCGTAACCAAACATCCGCGCTGCCGCAAGGTTCGCGTACCGGATGGCACTGCTATCGTCGATCGAAATGATACCGTCGGTCGCTGTTTCTAACAAAGCGTTGAAGCGATTTTCACCATCATACAAAGGGCCTTCAACGTGCTTACTGTCTTTGACCACAGTCTCTAGCTCACCGAGAAGGCTGGACAACAGTCGCACGGTCTGCCGTACCTGGATCTTTTTGGCAGGCGGGCCTTCGCCCAGCTTCGAGAGCTCAGCCAAGCCCTGCCGCGCCGTCGCAATCTGTTTTATGAAGTCAGTCTCCTTCATCTGACCTTCTCAGGCGCAAGAAAATATGCGGCGAGCGGCTGTTGTCCGCGGAGTTTCTCAGCGCTTGGAGAGCAAAGGGCTGAAACTCCTCTGGTTCAGCGACCACCTGCTCTTGCCGTTGATGCCCCCCGTATGATGCGATTAACGCGAATATTAATGTTTCCATTTTTTCTCTTCGACGTGCGCACGATATCGAGGCTCTAACCTTAGGGAATTGAAAGTTATTCAAGGGCTGGTTGACAGTGATTTAAACTGCACCGATTGTATCCGCTCGCTGTCCACGAAGGGGTCACGATGTTGCGGACGACGCACAACAGGACTTAACGCGGCTGCTCTGGACAACGAGAAGTCGTAGACCATGAGCTTCGATTCGAAGAAGTCCAAAGAAGCCGCCCAGTCGGCAAAGGTTAGCCAGCTTCGAAGAATCGATCTTAATTTATTTTTGATATTTGAAGCGATCCTGCAGCAAGGGAGTGTGACGAAAGCTGCGAAGGCGCTTTCGATAACTCCCTCGGCGGTCAGCCACGCCTTGAGCCGGCTACGGCAGATGATCGGCGACGAGCTCTTTATTCCAAGCGGCTCGGGTATGCAGCCGACTAGACGCGCGCGTGAGCTGGCATTGGACATTAAAGAAGGGTTGCAGAATTTCCACCTAGCTTTAATGGCAAAACCGTTTGTACCAGCCGAGGCTGACCGAAGTTTCCGGATCGCAGCGAGTGATGGAATAACCGCGCTCGTTCTTCCGGCGCTCCTCCAACGCTTAGTCAAGAGCGCGCCGAACGTCGAGCTGAGAGTGTTCCCGTCGAACCGCATCGATGTTGTTCGGCAACTCGAAGCTGGTCACGTCGATCTTATCATTGGCTGGTTCGGTCGACTACCGGACGGCATGTGTCGCCGTACGCTTTACCAGGAACAAGAAGCGATCGTGGTACGTGCCGGGCACCCGTTGACCCATGGTAAGGTCACGAAAGAAAGGCTCTTCGAATTTCCGCACGCGGTCGTAGACTTGACTGGAACCGAGGAAAATGAACGCGATGGCTTCATGAGCGAGCATGGCGTGGAACGCCGAGTCTGGTTTGAGCGCGCCTTGCTGGAATTTCAAGATGAAGAGGTACATTTCGTCGGTCGCGCGGCGGTTTGTGTGTCGCATTTTGCGGCAGTAGCGCCCTTGCTGGAAGTGACCGACATGGTAGCCAAGCTGCCGCATCGGCTCGCGCTTTGGCTAACGGCGCATACCCAAGTCGTATTGTTGGACTTGCCCTATTCACCTATGACGGCGGATGTGGAGATGGTGTGGCATCAAAGGGCGAACCAGGATACGGGGTTACAATGGCTGACACAGGAACTGGTTTCGTCGGTTGGGGATTTCACCTAACCCTGCTGCATCGCGTTTCTGGTTTCTCGTTCCGGTGTCTGGCCTGAGTTTCGGGCCCCGACCAGAAGGGAGAAACCAGAAATGATCCCGTCCATCACCCAAACGGTTTAGTTTTTGTCGTTTGACCAGGCCCGGTAAGAACGCCAAAATTGACCGCTAATCTGAACAAATCAGCCCTGGAGATTCGGGTGGATCCGGAGCATGGCTCATCTGCAGGCGATCCAGCGCGCTTTCGCACAACGCGATGGAGCGCAATCCTTGTTGCCGCTGAGAGCAGGCTGCCGGGAAGTCAAGAGGCGTTGACGGAGCTCTGCCGATCGTATTGGTATCCGTTGTACGCTTTCGCTCGTCGTCGCGGCCATGGGCCGCCCGACGCTCAGGACCTGACTCAGGGATTTTTTCTCCATCTGCTGGAACGTCGAGCTCTCAAGCAGGTCCATCCGCAGAAAGGGAAGTTCCGATCTTTCTTGCTCGCTTCATTCCAGAATTTTCTTTTGGACGAGGCGACCCGAGCACGTTGTCTCAAACGGGGCGGCAATCGTGAATTTGTATTCCTGGACGCAGAGGATGCCGAGAGCCGTTATCGGTTTGAACCGGCCGATCATTTGACCGCGGAGAAAATCTTCGATGCTCGCTGGGCGCTGACTTTGCTTGACCGGGCGGTGGAACGTTTGGGGCAAGAATATGCGTCGCGTGGCGAGACGGCCCGGTTCGAAGTGCTTAAGGTCTTCGTTGGGATTGAGACCGGCAAAGGCCCTCCGCCGTATGAGGAAATCGCCAAGTCGCTCGGGGTCGGTCTTGGCGCAGCCAAAACTTTGATTCACCGGTTCCGCAAGCATTATGGCGCGATTTTGCGCCAGGAGATCGGCCGCACGGTTTCGGATCCGGCGGACATCGATCAGGAAATCCATGCGCTGTGCGATGCGCTGGCGGCAGCAGAGGGCCGGCTATGAATCAAGGTTCCGGTGATCGCACGGTTGACTCACGCGCCGACACGACACCGTCAAGCGAGGTAGGGGCTATTTCCACTTGTCCAAAGTGCGGCACTAAAATTCCGGCTTCCCGTCCGGTCGACCGGTGTCCGGTTTGCCAGCTGCGCGAGGCGCTCGACGATGGAGAAGTCGAATCAGAGGTGACCACAGGCGTCGACGGAATGGAGGACGCACTCTCGGACAAACAACTCGCACTTGCGCCGAAGAAATTTGACCACTATCAACTCTTGGCTAGTGCCGATGGAACAGCGATTGAGTTGGGTCGGGGTGCAATGGGCGTGACCTACAAAGCCTTCGACACCAATCTTCGCTGCCCAGTGGCGTTAAAGGTCATCAACGCGCGCTACCTCGAGAACGAATCGGCGCGTGTCCGATTTGTCCGCGAAGCCCGATCCGCGGCTCGCATTCGGCATCCTAATGTAGCCTCGGTATTTCACCTCGGGACAAAAGGCCGCGACTATTTCTACGCCATGGAGTTTGTGGACGGTGAATCTCTTGAACACCTGATCAAACGCCAAGGGCCACTGGATGTGGCGTTATCCCTCGATATTGCCGAGCAGGTCGCCGCCGCGCTGGGAGCGGCGCACAAAGAACAGATTGTGCATCGGGATATCAAGCCGGCGAATCTTATGCTCAGCTTTGCGGAAGACGGCGGTGTCCGAGTCAAAGTCATTGATTTCGGTTTGGCCAGAGCGGCCACGAGTTCGCAATCGGATCCGGCAATCTCAGCTCCGGGCACGTTCGCTGGAACTCCGCTATTCGCGAGTCCTGAGCAGTGTGCGGGGGGCGAGGTAGATATTCGTTCGGATTTCTATTCTTTAGGTGTCACTCTCTGGGAGATGCTCACGGCCAAGGTGCCCTTTGGGGGCACTACTACTGAGGTCATTAGCCGGCATTTGCACGCTCCGCTCCCCCTCGATCAGCTGCAACATATCCAAGGGCCGGTGGTGGCTTTGCTTCAATTCTTGCTGGAAAAAGACCCGTCTCGCCGCCCGCAGGATCCGGCTGCGCTTCAGGCTGCACTGAGGGCCGTGAAGAAGGCTTTGGAGTCGAAGACCCGGGCCTCTCCCGAGGCCATCCGCAAGGCCACCCGGCCTCAGCAGCGGTCGTGGCGGCGCGGGAAACGGTTGCTTGCTACGCTCCTCGTGGCCGTCGTTCTGACCACCGCCTCGCTGGTCTGTCTATATTTCTTTGGACCGCAATCACCACCATCTTTTGCCACAGCTAAGTCGGTCGCCGTGCTGCCATTCGACAATCTGAGCGACAATAGGGAGAACGAATACTTCAGCGACGGATTGACCTCCGAGGTGATTTACGAATTGTCCAAAGTAGCGGATTTACGAGTCATCGCGCGAAGTTCGGTTCTGCGCTATAAGGACGCGCCAAACCGGCAACACAAGCCGTTGAAGGAAATTGCCACCGAACTTGGGGTTGGTGCCATTTTGGACAGCAGCGTTCAACGGGTCGAGAATCGGGTCAAGATCCTTACAATTCTCTACGACGCCCGCACGAATCAGCGGCTATGGGGTGCATCATACGACCGCGAGATGAAGGATGTCTTCGCGATCCAAAGCGATGTGGCGGAACAGATTTCCGCGGCGCTGCGAGCAAGACTTTCCACGGACGAACGGACCAATATTCGCCGCAAACCAACCGAAAATTCAACCGCCTACGATCTCTACCTTGAGGGATGGACAAGGTTGCAGGTGCACCGTCAGGACGATAACGATAAAGCGGCTGCGCTCTTCAGGCAGGCGTTGGAAAACGACCCGAAGTTTGTACTCGCCTATATTGGCTTGGGGAACGCCTATCTCGAGAGAGTGAAGCGGTTCCATGGAGAGGATTTCTGGCTGGATTCTGCAATTGACCTTTTCCAACAAGCGATTGCGCTCGATCCGAAACAACCGCGCGCATATATCGGACTCGCCGGCGCTTTTAACCTGAAAGGTTGGTTTGACCGAATGAGTGCACCGGTACGCACGGCCCTGGCGCTTGCGCCAAACGATTGGGACGCGAACCGCGTCGCGGCAGCCGAATTCACGGAGTTCAGACGTGAAGAGGACATGTACGAGGCCATTCGAAAATGTTTCGCAACGAATCCGTATGACTCGTGGGCGCCTTATGAGCTTGCTTTGATCTGCTGGACGGTTGGGGAAAAGGGTCTGGCTGAAACCTGGATGCAGCGTGCCATCGATCTGGAGCCTGATCCGCAGAGGCGTCGTCTAATGGAATGCGAACGGCTTGTGTACCGCGGAGACTATGCCGGGGCTCTGGCTGGACTGCAGCAGTTACCGCCCGATCTTAAGACGCACTACACCACGGCTGCCGATCTGACTCTTTTCTGTGTTATGCAAGTGGGAGACTGGTTGGCTGTTATTCAATCAGTCGAAGGCAAGCTCAAGGCCGATAGCGAAAATCCAACGGCCTTGCTTCGCCTGGCGCTCGCGCTGCATGAGTCCGGCCAGGACGCAGAGGCGCGTCGGATGGCTGAACGGGTCGTGGCTCTGGCCCAACAAAAATTGCCAACGGCGAAGTCGCCCCGCTGGATGCGCTTTGATCTGTCCGTCGGTTTTCGGCTTCTTAACCGCGACAAGGAGGCCTACCGGCAACTGCGCGACCTGTTAGCCAATGGTGGCTTCCCGGATCCGGTGTTAGGCCCCAACGACCCAGGGCTGAATCCTTTCAAGTCTGACAGCGAATTCCAGAGTATTCAGGTCGATTTAAATCGGCAGAAAGAGGCAAAGCGCGCGCGTATCCTTGAGATCGAGAAGAGTTTAGGGTAGGGGGCTGGAAGCCCCAAAAATTGTGGCACGGGCGTCCCGCCCGTGAATCGGCGAAGAACACGGGCGGGACGCCCGTGCCACAATGAGCTCACCTTTGATTGGCAGAGGCATGCTTTTCCTCTTTAGGTCCGACTTCCCGAACCAAAACTTCTTCGGCGTCGAGCTCGGCCCCGGAACCGCTCACCAGCCCCATATGGCCTGAATCTTGCACAATGGCGTAAGCAAGGGTGGTCAGCTGGCTATTGATCCGCCTGAGACAGTTCATCATATCAACGACGTTTGAACCGGCGTTCTGTACAGTGACAGGCTTTTCAAGGTGCGCCTTGCGAGACAATCTATACTGGAGGTTCATTTGTTCTTTTTCCCGAATGAATTCCGCCGCCTGACGAGACTCACGCGACATGAGTAATAGCGTCGCTTTTTCGATTCTTTCGAGGGTTCGAGCGTAGAACGATTCAAGTTCCTGCCTGTCTTCCGCAGTTAGCTCCTGGTTCAGCTGAATTTGTCGAATAACAGCATCAGCGAGGTCACGCTTGATCAACGTTCCTATCGCCGCCAGTTCCTGGGCAAAATCCAGAATGCTGAACTTCCAGTCAACATCCTCTGCGCTCAAGTTTTCGTCGCTAATCTGGCCGAGATAGTCTTTGAGTTCGTCCAGCGTACTTTCGATTCGCCGTTGATGTTCCTCTACCTTGCTCACAAGTCGGAGATTTTTTCCCCAGATCATAGTCCAGACTGTGCGCAACATCAGCTTTATCTCATCCATCAACCTGAGCTCTTCTCTGGCGGCCTGGTTCAAAGCCAGGGAAGGTGCCTGCAATAATAGCGGGTCGAGATAGCTATCCGGTTCGCCGGAATCGTCGATCGCCTGGGACTCAACCAGAAACGTCAGAATGCGTGAGATCGGCGAAAGCAAAGGTAAAGCGACCAATCCGAGCACAAGATTAAAACAGGTGTTGAAGTTCGCTGCCTGCCTGTCGATTGCTCCGGGCAACAGATGAAGGATGAGAACGAAGAGGTTGGAGCCGCCCAAAAGAACTAGCAGAGCGCCAAATCCTTTAACCAGGAGGCTTCCAACGGCGAGTCTGCGGCCCTCAGTACTGCCCCAACCGGCTATCATCATCGTAACAGCGATCCCGAGATTCGCTCCCAACACCCATGGCACCATGGTTACTCCCGGCAGCAACCCGGCCTGGGCAAGACCGATACCGAGTCCGATCGAAGCTGTCGAACTCTGAAGCCCTACGGTCAGCATCGCCGTTCCAATGAAGACGACGAGCGGATAGTTTTCGACAACTCCAATGAGTAGTTTAAGATCTCGATTCGACGCCGCGGCTGCTCCGGCTGAACTGATCATTCCCATCGCCAGGAATACCAGGCCGATTCCAAGCAGCATCTGGCCGGCCCCACGAAATAGCGCTCGCTTTAAGAACAAAAATCCGACGCCCCCGACAAGTATAAACGCACCCGCGTAGTTCTGCAGGCGGAACGCGATCAGCTGAACTGAGACCGTTATGCCTACGCTGGCGCCAAGCACAACTGCCAGCATTCGTCCGGCGGTCAGAGCCGTTTGATTCAGCATCTGGACCGATAGCAACGCAATTGCGCTTGAGGAGGGCGCGATTGTGCCTGCCACAAGTCCCGCGAAAAAAGCCTGATACCGGTTCTGCGTCATCTGCTGGAGCCAGTCGACCAAATGGCTGCCAAACAGCCGGTCGAGCCCCTTCCGGAGATATCGCATGCCGAGCAGGATCAGGATGATACCGGTCGCTATGTTTAGCAAAAGCATATTATTAGAATTTTCTTCCTGCGGTGATCATAGCCACGACTTAAACCTTCGCATGTACCAAAGCTTTATAAGTTGGGTTACCACACAGTAGGTCAACAAGGTTGCGGCTAGCCAGGCAAAGTAGGTCGAGGGAAGGGGTTCCAGACCTATGCTTGCTCCAAATTGAGTGAACGGAATAATGAGCCCGACTATCATGATGAGACCGGTAAGAAGTAGCACCGGCGCAGAGGCTATAGTCTGAATAAAAGGTATCTTCTGGGTACGGATTATGTGAACGATCAGTGTTTGTGATAGTAGTCCTTCCACGAACCAGCCGGATTGGAAGAGCGATTTGTGTGCAGCCGAGTTCGCTCCGAAGACGTGCCAAAGAAGACAGAACGTGGTGATGTCGAAGATCGAGCTGATCGGACCAACAGAGACCATGAATCTCGCGAGCCCTGAGGCGTCCCATGCTCGCGGACGCCGAACAAATTCCTGGTCCATCTTGTCCCAGGGAAGCGAAAGCTGCGAGAGATCATAGAGTAAATTTTGAATCAGCAGCTGAAGAGCTGCCATCGGCGGAAATGGAATGAACGCACTCGCTACAAGGACGCTGAATACATTTCCAAAGTTCGAACTGGCCGTCATCTTGATGTACTTGACGATGTTACCGAACACGACTCGGCCCTGAATTATTCCCTCCTCCAGGACGATCAGGCTCTTCTCAAGCAGTATGATCGAAGCCGATTCCTTCGCCACGTCGACCGCTGTATCCACCGAAATCCCGACGTCCGCATCCCGCAGCGCTATGGCATCGTTAATACCGTCTCCCAGAAACCCGACAGTGTGACGCCTGGCTTTGAGGGCTCGAACCACTCGCGCCTTTTGCAGTGGATTCATCTTAGCAAACACCATGGTTTGTTCTGCAAATAGCCCGAGCTCCTCTTCGCTCCAGTCCTCTATTTCGTGACCCAAGATGATTTCTCCAGGCTCGAGCCCAATTTCACGACAGACCTTAGCCGCTACCATCGGATTGTCTCCGGTGATGATCTTGACCCTAACGCCATGGTCATAGAGGGCTTTGATGGTGTTGCCCGCCGACGGCTTCGGTGGGTCGAGAAATGCAATAAAGCCTGCGAGGACGAGATCCGCTTCATCCCGTGTCGAGAACTCTCTTTCGGATGCGCTCACCGGTCTCCAGGCCACGGCTACCACGCGCATGCCCTCGGCGTTGAGCTCGTCCCGAAGCGCTTTCAGTTTTGCGCGTTCGAATTCAGTGAGCGGTTGCTGAGAATTTTCGTCACCGATGCGGGTGCACACCTCAAGAAGTTCTTCCACCGCCCCCTTGCAAATCAGGATTCGGTTCAGATCATGTTCTCGCAAAATGACGGACATGCGGCGCCGCACAAAATCGAATGGGATCTCATCCAGCTTGAGATAACGGTCAGCAATGTTTTGGAATGATTTTTCTTCGGCTCTTTCGATGATCGCCCGGTCGATCAGGTTTTTGAGGCCGGTTTGGAAAAGGCTGTTTAAGTAGGCATATTTCAAGACCGCGCTGCTAGTCCTTCCGGTCGGGTCAATATGGCGAACCAACACGACTCGATTCTCGGTGAGAGTGCCTGTCTTATCCGTGCACAGTATATCGATAGCACCCAGTGTCTGGATTGAGTTCAGCTGCTTTACGATGATCTTGTGGTTCGACAGTTTAATCGCGCCTCTGGCAAAGTTCGCGGAGACCACCATGGGGAGCATTTCAGGGGTTAATCCGACGGCCACGGCGAGTCCAAAGGTGAATGCTTCCCCCCAATTTCCTTTCGTAATGCCATTGATGACCATCACCACGGGCACCAGGATCAGCATGAATTTGATTAGGAGAAATGTGACTTTGTTAACGCCTCGATCGAAGGTTGTCGCCGCCCGGCGCCCGACGACTCTGCCGGCCAGGGAACCGAAGAAAGTTCGTGGTCCGGTGGCGACCACTACCGCTGTAGAGGTCCCACTCACCACGTTCGTCCCCATGAAACAGAGATCGCTCATCTCGAGAGGACTGGCGTGCCTGGAGAATGCGGCATTGGATGAGGCTTCTTCGCTCTGACCCAGAGTCTCACGCTTCTCAACAGGCATGGATTCTCCGGTCAGAACCGACTGGTTGACGAAAAAATCTTTGGTCGCAATCAGGCGTACATCCGCCGGAATCATGTCACCGGCGGAGAAATGAATGACGTCTCCAGGCACAAGTTCTGCAATCGGGACCTCCTGTCGAACGTCTCGACCTGGGATACTGCTAAGCGTTCCTGATTGCGGCCCACTCGTTGGAAAGCGGCTTACGGTAGCCGTCGTTCGCACCATCGCCCTTAATCTGACCGCCGCCTTGTTAGAGCGAAATTCCTGCCAGAAACGCAGTATACCGCTGACCAGGATCATCACGGCGAGAATCGAGACCTTCTTCCAATCGACCGCATGGGGTTCGCGAACCAGGTAAATGTCCGTGATGTATGAAACAATCGCCAAAATGACCAGGACCAGAATGAATGGGCTCGAAAACCCTTTCAGAAGCTGAACCCACCAGGGAGACGGTCTTTCATGAGCGACCTCGTTCCATCCGTATAGACTTCGCCTTCGTTCAACCTCGATGTCGGTCAGGCCTTCGAGAGAACTCTTCATCGTCTTCAAAGCAGTGGAAGGGTCGCCCTGAGCAAGCTCCCAAAGCAGCGGTGAAACGGTTGAACGAGACGTCCTCGGTTTCTGGTCAAGTTTCGCCGTTTTCGGTTGAGTCAGGATCGACCACCGCGATTTTTGTCTTTCCAGGTGGCTTTGAACGTGAGCTGCGTACCGCATATCACATTATGGACCAACGAAGGTTAAGAAGCGGGCAGCTTGAAAATTAAGAAAAGTTTATGATCCTCTTAAGCTGGTGGAAGTGCCTCGGCACAAGGCACCTCAAGGGCTGAAAAAACCCAAATTCTAACGGTTTTCCTTCGCCTGGGCGTAGGCCAGAAGGGCCATTTCCTTGGCCAGTCGCGAGACCAGGCTGTAGATCTGGGGCAAAAAACCGGCCCTATGATGGGTCGGTGTTTCGGGTTTAGAGTGGAGGTTCGCTAGACGAGTATGACGGAGGCCATTGCAATGCAAATAGTGAGGGCGACGGCAAGCCAGAAGCCCCATTGGGCTGTCTCGATCCCGACCGGCTCAAAATCACGGGCGCGTTTCACACGTTTTATGATCGGTCGTTTGAGGGGTGAGTTAAGGCCAATTGATGCCGAAGCCAAACTCTAAAGGCGATTTTAGAGTTGCACTCAGCCATTGTCGGCTAGGCGGCGTAAGCGAAGCGTCCCGCTTTGCCGTCTTGGGGAAGAAGCAAAGCGGGACGCTTCGCTTACATCGCACCCAAGACGTTTCGCGTACTTAGATCCAGGCCTTGAACCGTTTGAGATACCAAATTTTGACCGCCTGTATAGCTAGGCAATAGCTAAGCAGAATTGGTGCAAGCCAAAAAAAGTAAGCCAGCGGAAGCTGCACCAGACCGATCGCTGAACCTATTCCCGTAAATGGCAGGATTACCCCGATTGTCATGATGAGCGCCGTGCTGAACAAGAGAGGCGTACAGGGCCAACTCTGAAAGAAAGGTACTTTTCGAGTTCGAATCATGTGAACGATCAGCGTCTGCGAAAGCAATCCTTCCACAAACCAACCCGACTGAAACAGGGCCTGCTTATCAACCGCGTTTGCACCAAAAACCCACCAGAGCAGAGCGAACGTCGCCAGGTCAAACAAGGAGCTGATGGGTCCAAGCACTAACATGAACCGCGCAATGCCAAGGGTTTCCCAACGTCGTGGTTTGGCCAGGTCTTCGGCGTCAACCGGGTCGAACGGGATTGTGGTTTGGGACAGGTCGTACAAAAGATTTTGTGCCAGGAGTTGCAGAGGCAGCATTGGCAAAAACGCCAGAAAAGCGCTCGAACCCAGGACGGTGAGAATGTTGCCGAAGTTCGAACTCGCGGCCATTTTGATGTATTTGACGATGTTCGCGGAATTTCGGCGACCTTCCATGACTACGTCGACCAGAACCGTCAGACTCTTTTGGAGCATGACGATGTCTGCGGATTCTTTCGCCACGTCGACCGCCGTGTCGACCGAGATACCAACATCCGCTTCCCGCAAGGCGGTGGCATCGTTAATGCCGTCGCCGAGAAATCCGACAGTGTTGCCGGCCGCCTTGAGCGCAGCGATGACTCGGCATTTTTGGGCAGGAGTCAGTTTTGCGAAAAGAGTTGTTCGTGCCGATGCGCTCTGGATCTGAGCGTCGCTCATGCCGTCGACCTCGCTGCCCAGTATCGAGTGCTGTACTTCAAGATCAACCCACTTGCAGATTCGACGCGCGACGAGTTCGCTATCGCCGGTCAAGATCTTTACTTGAACTCCTTCCGCACGCAGAGCCGCGAGCGCTTCGGTGATCGATTCTTTGGGTGGGTCAAGAAACGCGATAAAGCCTACCAGCACCAATTCCGTCTCGTCTTTGGACCGGTATTGGTAGTTGGCCACGGCGATCTCTTTGTAGGCTACCGCGAGGACGCGCAGGCCCTCTTCGTTCATCTCGTCACACAGTTGTGAGATTGAACTCCTGAGCTCCCGATCCAAAGGGACAATTTCACCTCGGATTTTAGCCGACAGGCAGACGCCTAGCACCTCTTCGACAGCGCCCTTACAGATCAGTTGATGCTGTTGGCGCTCTTTTTCTACAATGACCGACATCCGGCGCCGGGCAAAATCAAATGGTAGTTCATCAACTTTGCGATAACTCTCGCCGACGCGAAGTGCCTTATGCAGCTCGCCGTGCTCCAGGATCGCCGCGTCGAGCAAGTTTTTTAATCCGGTTTGGAAATAGCTATTGAGATAGGCGCATCGGAGAACTTCGTCGTCCGGATTACCGAGAATGTCCAAATGCCGCTCCAGAATGATGCGGTCGATCGTTAGCGTGCCGGTTTTGTCGATGCAAAGAACGTTCATCGCCCCGAGGTCTTCAATCGAGCTGAGGCGCTTGACGATTACCTTGTTTCGAGCCATTGAGATCGCGCCGCGAGTCAGATTGGCGGCGATGACGACGGGAAGCATTTCCGGGGTTAAGCCAACCGCCACAGAAAGCGCGAAAAGGAGCGCCGAAGCCCAATCGCCTTTAGTAAACCCATTTAACAGCAGAACGACCGGCACTAGCAAAAGCATGAATCGGATAAATAGCCAGCTGATGCTGTTAATGCCGCGGTCGAAGCTGGTAAATGAGCGTTGGGCGACCGCCTTGCGCGCAAGCGTGGCGAATAGAGTATCTTCGCCGGTGGCAATTACAACCGCGTGACCGGTCCCGCTCACGACGTTGGTCCCCATCAGACAGAGATTTGGCAACTCGGTGAGATTCGGGGTTGCCTTTCTGTTCATTTGTTCTTGGCGGACAGATTGGGGCGGAAGCGTTTCGAATTTTTCGACCGGCAGTGCCTCGCCGCTCAATACCGATTGACTAACAAATAGATCGCGCGCTGACAGAAGCCGGACATCCGCCGGAACCATATCACCTGCGGCGAGATGAACTATGTCGCCACGGACGATCTCCCTTAGCGGTACCTCACGGCGACGTCGCTCCCCTGGATTGCCGATTCGCGTAACCGTCGCATTCGTCGGTAAAAGCGCGCGCAAACGCGCCACCGTCCTAGTCGACCGAAACTCTTGAACGAATCGAAGGAGAACGCTGATCGCAACCATTAGAAAAATCAATGAGCCGGCTTGCGGGGCGCCTACCAGAAAAGAGATAAGGCTCAGGGCCGACAGGAGCCCGACGAATGGATTCCCAAAATTTCGGACAAACTGCCATACAACCGGCGCAGTCCGATGATAGGCAACCTCGTTGAATCCGTACCCTGCCAAACGATTCGCAGCTTCGTGATCTCTGAGTCCCGACTCTGAAGTTTCAAGTGAGGCAAATAGTTCTTCAGAAGTCGCATAAGCCGCATCCAATGTTTGCGGACGAATTTTCGGGGAGACCGGGATCGAGGTCGCTCTCCCGGCCGCCGAAACTAGTGCACCGTCTCGCATATCATGCTCAGTTGCTACGTTTAAACCTAAATGCCGAAGTTGAGAAGTCGTGCTCGTGCTCGTCCTCGAGAATTCTGCATATCTCGCGGTCAAAGTGATGGAACAAAATGGTTGCCGAAGGATCGGGGTCTCTTTTCGGCGCCGAACTCCCACGAATCGAGCACGAGCACGAGCACGAGCACGATTCCCCCAAACTTCGGCATCTAGGTTAAAATGGGCACTCGTGTGTGGTCGGGACGCGAGGGAGCGCATCCCTACCGCACAGTATCTGAAATCAACAGGCGCACTTCATACCAGCCGTCCTTACGCAGCGTTTGCACTTCCATGTTTTGTTGAAGAGCCGCCAGCGCGGCCACGATCCGACGGCCT
>Ga0213878_10000483_pt1 | contig 14924 bp, 17 predicted proteins | sample VelepicoBEBS_R02_FD_161053 | JGI IMG/M metagenome (GOLD analysis project Ga0213878, IMG submission 161053) | Vellozia epidendroides bulk soil microbial communities from rupestrian grasslands, the National Park of Serra do Cipo, Brazil - BS_R02 | ecosystem: Environmental > Terrestrial > Soil >... | reverse complement strand
GAATCACCGTTGGCCGGACATTCTGGCTCGGCGTTTAGCTCGGGCCGGTGGTACTCCAACTGCGGTGCTGAATGAGGGCATCTCCGGCGCTAGAGTTTTGACAGATCGTATGGGGGTTAATGCACTGGCGCGATTCGATCGCGATGTGCTGAGTCATCCGCATGCCGATACCGTGATTCTGATGATGGGGATTAACGATATCGGCTGGCCTGGCTGTATTCTGGCGCCACGCGAAACCGAGCCATCCGCGAACGATATCATCGAGGGGTACAAACAACTGATTGCCCGGGCACATCTCCACGGGATGCGGATCATCGGCGCCACGCTGACTCCGTTTGAGGACACCTTCAAAGGTAACCCGATCGAAGGGTACTACAACGCGGATAAGGAAAAGCTACGCGAAGCGGTCAATGATTGGATCCGCAATGGCGGTGCTTTCGACGGTGTAATCGATTTCGACGCCGCTACTCGTGATCCGAATCGGCCGACGCACATCCTGGCGAAATTCGACTCCGGCGATCATCTGCATCCGCAAGATGACGGGTACAAAGCCATGGCGGACTCCATCGATCTTAAGGTGCTAACGGCGCGCCCGTGACGGCACTGGGCACGCCGTTTGACCATTCACTTCAGCTTAAGGAGTGTTGCACTCATCTTCTGGATGTATACGTCACGGCTTTGACTGTTAGAGTACGTAGGCAATGCAATGAACGGCGTGCCAAACCCTAATGTGAACGTGGAAGTGTTTTGCCCGACACGTTCATTTTGCTGCGAAGTAATCACGGCGGCATTCGCCCCGCGTCCCGCGGCGAGACGGCTCAACTCGGGTAATAAATCACTGCCGCCGGTCAGCGAGACAAACCCGACCGTCTGGTACGGCCGCGGGGGCGGTGAGTAGAAAACTTCAAAACCACTGCCCTCTTTTACTATCGGGGCACCTTTATCGTAGTCTCCCGAAAGCGTCCGGTAAGGGCCGCTATCGGACGAGCAAGCTGCCAACAGTGAGACACACGTTAGTAACAACATCCCTTTCATCCATACACGATAAAAACAGAGGGGTAAGCGGCGTCAAATTTTCAAATCCAGATCTGTACAGCGGCCTAGTAGAGCCGCGTAGCGCCGAAACTAGGCTTCGCTCTTGGTTCAACGCATCGCCTTTCCATCTTTCACCTTCCACGTAAATCGGCTGGATGGCACGCATGCCAGGCGGTTGACTTTTGGAATGCGTGCACGGCTCTGAGCAACAGCGCCTCTTCCAGGTGGCGCCCTGCCAACTGCATTCCGATGGGCAACCCAGAAGATGAGAAACCGGCCGGAAAACTAATCGCCGGATTCCGGCCGAAATTGAAGAGTGAGATAAATCGAAGGGTGGCTGAATAGAGATCCTCGGGACCGCTGCGGGCGTTCTCGTGAGCAATCGTCATGCGCTTGAAATCGATTGAATCCAAACGAGGAACCGAAAACGACAACGTCGGAGTAAGCAACAGGTCGATCTTTTGGAACATCTCAGCAAGGCCATCCATAAACCGATTTCGTTCTTGAAGGCTCTCAGCAACCTGCGACTCCGTTGTCTGGCGGCCTTTTTGGATCAATTCAGACAATTCGTCTCCGTACTCGGAGGCGTATTCGGGATACGTGTCTTTGTGCGCGGCCGCGGCTTCGGTGCTGCACAGGACCAGGAAACCCTCTGACACATGGTCCAAGGCCGGGACCGTGACCTCACCTATATCCGCTCCCAGTTCACGAAATGTTGCCTCAGTTTCGGCAAGTGCAGCTACAACTGCTTCGTTTACACCTTCGGTTGCAAAAGCGTGATCGACACCGATGCGCAAACCGCGGATGTCCTCCCTAATTTGATTTAGATAGTCCGGTACCGGCGCCTTAAGGGTGGCCGGATCATTCGGATCGGTTCCGGCAATGAAGCCGAGTATGGCGGCAGCATCTGTGGCCGATCTCGCCATCGGCCCGACGCAATCGAGCGAGCCAGCCAATGCAAATACACCAGACCGGCTGACTCTCCCCCAGGTCGGTTTAATGCCGGTCAACCCACAACAGCTGCTGGGCAGGCGGATAGAACCAGCCGTGTCCGTACCGAGCGCACCAAAACACAATCCCGCGGCTGTCGCGACCCCGGGACCGCTGGACGACACTCCCGACCAATAATCGGTGTTCCATGGGTTGCGTGGCGGAACGACAGAAGGGTGATGGTTGAATAAAGCGCCTTCGGCGGTCTTGAGTTTTCCCAGGATGACACTGCCGGCCCGTTCAAGCCGTTCAACTACCGTCGCATCGAAGAGGGGTACGTGATCCTTATACAAAGACATTCCTGCCGTCGTCAGGATTTCCTTAGTTGATACGAGGTCTTTTACTGCAATGGGGACGCCGTGGAGTGGACCGCGCCAGCGACCGTGGTTAATCTCTTCCTCTGCCAAAGAGGCCTGCTTTAAAGCCCGATCGCCAGTCACAGTCGCGAAGCTGGATAGGATGCCGTCGCACTTGTTTATTCGGTGCAAGCATAGGCGGGTGACTTCAACCGGTGAGATGCAGCGATGCCTTGTTTGTTCCGAGAGCTCCGTAAGTGTTAGAAAATCGAGAGTACTCATGGAAGCACGGCTAACAGCGCAACAAACAAAGCGTGGCCGTTTCCGGTCAAGCATGTTGATGCTCGCCAGAAGGGCGAGTGTTGCGCGTCGGTCTCTCGGCCCGGGAGGGATCGCGTCCTCGCGATCCTCGTTTACAGAAGCCCAAGACAGACCGGATCTAGCCTTCAACTCGGTTCCCGTCCCAGACCCGTTCACGGCGCGCGGGGACGCGCGCCCTCCCTGAGTTGCAGCCGCGCTGTGGGTGGTATCGCTAACCTATTGGGATTTAGGTTTCCAGAGTCCGAGCACGGCCCCGGTTGGGTCTTGGATGATGCTTAACCAACCTGCGTTGGGGACTTCTGTCACCTCTTTGCAGATAGTCGCGCCAAGCGATTTTGCCATGTCTGTGGCGGATTCTATATCGTCGACCAGTACGTAGGCTAGCCACATTGAGGGCGCACCGGGCACTGGATGTTTCATCATTCCGCCGCCCGTTCCTTCGCCGACGTTAATCATCGTGTATTCTCCCTCGGGCATAGGGACCGGGTCCAGTTTCCAATCGAACAACTTGGAATAGAAAGCCTTGGCTTTCTCGAGATCGGTGGTGTCAAGCTCAACATGTACGAATGGGTTCGGCATAACTAGATCCTTTTGAATCTGGGGTTTCGATTCTTACTACGCGAGCTGCAATCGGCTCACCATCACCGCAATTCTGGCTACTCTCAACTGGTAAGAGCGTGCAACCCAGGGATAATGCTCTCCTTGCTGAGTCCCGGTCGTTGTCTGTCAGTAACTGTCTTTGAAGCGGACCCATGACATGGGGTCAGCCAAGTGATCTTCGTCTCGGCCTTTGGGGACGAAGTCGAGGTAGTTGTATGTGCCGACGAGCGATTCCGTGCCACGCGCGTACGCGGAGTAAGTGTGATAGATCCCGGTTTCATTCTTGTAAAACACACTGAACCCGGGAGCTTCATCCACCGGGAATGGAGTTGTCCCAAAATTATAATAAACACCTTTCTCGAGCTCTTCCTTGGTGAATGAAACCCCGTAATCACGGTTGAAATCATTTGCGTACGACGACACCCAATTGAACCGCCAGTATAGCGGCTCTTCTGAGCATGACGCTGATTCCACGCTGGATCATGGCAGAAGATCAAACGAAAGACGTTAAAACGATGAATGAACCGCAAATCCGATTTTTAAACCGGGCGCCGGCAGGTTACTCCCAGGTCGTGGAGGTTCGTGGCGGCCGAACGCTCTATATTTCGGGTCAAGTGGCCCTCGACTCGTCTGGTAACCTGGTGGGTCCTGGCGATTTCACTGCCCAGGTTAAACAAGTGTTCGCCAATCTGAAGGCGCGGCTCGATGAAGCCGGCGCATCGTTTAATGATATAGTAAAACTAAACTTTTACCTGGTCGATGCCGGCAATGTCCAGGTCGTCCGCGACGTCCGCGACACCTACGTGAATCGTGAGCATCCTCCGGCCAGCACGGCGGTGGTTGTGAAGCAGTTGATTCGGCCTGAGCTGCTGGTTGAAGTCGACGCGATCGCGGTCACCAAAGATTGACGCCTGTTGCACAGGACCGGGTCGAAAGGGACCGGGCAGAAAGGCATTAGCTGCAGGCTTCGAAACTTAAGTCCTCCATTCCCTTATAGATCAAGTAGAACGGTCAATCTTGTCGTGTCCTATGAGCGCCCAAAGCAATCTCCAGGATAAGCCGGGCGAGCCCGGACTATCGTCTGCCCCGATGGAGGGCAAGGGTTTTTACAACCATCATTCTGCTATCCCTGCAGCGGGTGGCACGCTGGCTCTTCCGCTGTTGGAACAGGCCGCAAAGAGGATCGAACTCGACGCAGGCGGGCGGCCCATTGTGCTGGCTGACTATGGGTCTTCCGAAGGCGAGAACTCGCTGGCGCCTATGCGAGCTGCGATCGCGGTTCTGCGGGCCCGCGTCGGTCACGAGCGCCCAATTTTCGTTTACCACACGGATCTTCCGGACAACGACTTCAGCTCGCTTTTTCGGGTGCTGCACAGCCATCCGGGTAGTTATCTGCGAGACGAGCAAAACGTCTTCCCAAGCGTTGTCGGGCGGTCATTTTATCAGCACATATTGCCGCCGAATCATGTTGATATAGCCTGGAGTTCCTATGCGGCGATATGGCTGAGCCGGATTCCGTGCCGAATCGCAGACCATTTCTTCGCTCTTCGCAGCACTAATGCCGTCCGCACTGAGTTCGCGCGTCAGGCAGCGACTGATTGGGAAGCGTTCCTCTCCTTTCGCGCTACCGAGTTGCGACCGAGCGGCCGGCTCGTAGTTGTGCTTCCAGCGCTTGTCGAAAATAAGCTGCCCGGATTCGTCACCCTCATGGACCAAGCGAATGTCGTACTGTCAGATCTGGTAGCCAGGAAAATTGTGAGCACACAAGAGCGAGACCAGATGGGGGTAGCGATCTATCCGCGAAGCGAGTCCGAGCTGCTGGCGCCGTTTTCCTCAGACGGACACTACCACGGTCTAACTGTAGAACATTGCGCCACGTTCCCGGTACCTGACACAGTCTGGGAGGAATACGTTCGCGACAATGACCCCGAGACCTTGGCCAAAAAACGAGCCGGCTTCTTTCGCGCGATCTTTGCGCCATCGTTAGCCCAAGCGCTCAATCCTCACCGTCATCCGGAAGAACGGCTCGCATTTCTTGCCGCTCTCGAAGATGGCCTAGGAGCACGGATGGTAGATTACCCAGTTCCTGCAGATAACGTGGTCCGCACAATTGTTCTTGCGAAGCAAGCTAGCGAGTGAGTTTCTCGCATTCGCTGCGACACCGATTCCCCTTCCTGGCGAGGCGGCATTTCCGATGTCAGCTAATCTGAAGGCGCGTCTCGATGAAGCCGGTGCATCGTTTAATGACGTCGCGAAACTAAACTTTTACCTGGTTGATGCCAGCAATCTTCAGGTCGTCCGCGGTATCCGCGACACTTAGGTAAATCGCGAAAACCCTCGGGCAAGCACGTTGGTGGTTGTGAAGCAGTTGGTTCGGCCCGAAGTGCTGGTTGAAGTGGATCCGAGCGCTGTTATGAACGACTTACGCCTGGCGTGAGGTCTTTTGGAAAAAGGGCCAAACCACAATCGAAAGCGCAGACGGAACACCAACTAGGCTAAACCAATTTCACGTGGCGGCGTTGTCGGCTCGCCGATCCGAGGAGGCTCGGGTTTGCCATTCTCCGTTCAACTGATAGGGACAGGTTAAGCACTCGGGCAGCAACGGGCCGTTTTGTAAAGTGTGCCGGAGATGGATGAAGGCCGGGCTGTTCCAGAGTTGATCAAAGTCGTCTGCGCCATGAAGTCCGATATCATCATGGCCTTTCACATGCTGGAGGAAGCCGCAGGTATCCACGCGTAAGCTTTGATCGATAAGCTTTACCGCGTGCCACGGGTAACTGCATGCGAAGGGCGCCGTGCGGCCATATGGATTGGTCGCGGGTAGCCGCCAGTTGTCGTAGGCGCTTCCCTCCGGCAAAGGGTCGCCTTTGGTGCGAATGAAGGGCGGCTCCTGTACGACGGACGCGACCCATTGGGTCCGGTCGACCTCCGGTCGCAGTTCGGCTCTATGTAGCGGCACGCTCCACTGGTCGGGATCGCCGAAGACCTGCACCTTCACTTTCTCGATGGCTTCGCGCGCACGATCCTGCCAATAGGCGACTTCGGGGTGACTCCAGGCCGGATAGGCTTTGAATACCTCGGAGTCCGGGAATGTCAGGGCATAATTCCCCGGGATAAGTGACCGGAGATATACGGCGTGTACCCCGAGTTCGTCCGCCAGCCACAGGAAGTCGGGGATCTCCGGCAGATTCTGCCGCACCACAACCATGCTCAAATCTACAATCCGTCCTTGCGACCTGGCCCAGCGGATGGATTCGATGATTCTGTCGAACGCTTTCTCGCCCAGTCCCATCAGCGCATGATGCGTTGCCGCAGTGGCTGCGTTAAGGCTGATCGAGAGATTGAGGTTCACTTCGGAGAGCTCAGCTTTGAAGCGATACAGTTGGGCGCCATGGGTGATCATGTTCGCAAAGGCGCGTGGGTCGAGGATCTCCTTCAATCGGCGAACCATCTGCCCGAAGCGGGGATGGATGGTCGGTTCGCCACCCGTCAGCAGGAATATTCGCGCATAGGATACCAAGTCCACCAGATGGGGCTCGGAACCGTCTAATTCGAGCCACGGATGAAGCCGCCGGCGCAGCGGAATGTTGCAGAATTGACAGTGGGCGTTGCAGATCGAGGCAACGCTCAAGGTCAAGTGCCACGGTTTGGCCGTTAGGCGGGTCTCACCCCGCGACTTTTCCCAAATGCTCAGAACATAGTTGTGCAGCCATTTGTCCGATCCGAGGCGTTGCGCTAACTCTTCTCGCGAACGGTGGCAGACCACGTCTTCCAGTTCTCCCGGCAAAAGACTCAGGATGCGGTTGGGATCCAGCTCGTCTTCGGATCCCGGCGAGACCGGCATGGCAGGCGGCTTACCCGGAATCGGACCCGGATTCGCACGGGCAGTTGCCTCTGCGCGCTTAAGTTTACCGAGAAAGCTCTTGATCCGGTTGATCATTGTTTTCTTAAGCTGCGGCGGGGCTTTCGCGGAGTGCGATGCTCACCTCTTGAAGCCCGCGTTCCAGGCCACGGATGACAGAACGGATGTCCTTATCCGTGTGGGCATAGCATAGGCTGAAGGTGCCATAGGTGCAGATCCGGTTCCGCGCCAGTTCCTTGATAACGAGATAGTTGCAGGTACCCTTCTGTAATCCCTCTTCGTCGAAGAACTCGAGCTGCGGCCGTGAGTCGTGTCCAACGATGGCGGACGCGATACCATGCGTTTTGCAAAGCTCGGCATAAGCTTCCTTTATAATCCGCCCTTTGCGCGCGAGATCGGAGCAAACATCGCGTTCGCTGACTTCTCGTATCGTCTCGATTGCCGCGACGATGGACATCGCTTCCAGCCGGAAGGTCAAACTATAGTTGATGGTCAAAACGTGGCGCATCCATTGCTCGCGTCCGACGAGGACCGACAGCGGCATGCCGTTGGCCAAGCCTTTGCCGAAGCACGCAAGATCCGGAACGACTCCCCACGCTTCTTGCATGCCGCCAACGGCCGCGCGCAGCCCCGACACGACCTCGTCGAAGACAAGAAGCGCTCCATCCCGGCGAATGAGATCCTGGATTTCAAGCATCACCTCGCGATCCGGGATCGGCCAACAAAATGGGTCGAGGATGAGGCATGCGATCTGGCCGGGATTCTCACCCAGGATTTGGCGCACGCTTTCGCAGTCGAGCGATTTGAGACTGATGATCTTTTCGCGCTGGCTCTTCGGTACGCCGGGGCAATCGAGGCTGGCCATACACCAGTCCTGAGCCCCATGGTAGCCACGATGGAGAACCTTTTCCCGGCCCGTCACGTAACGCGCCAAACGGACCGCTGCGGCTGTGGCGTCAGATCCGTTCTTAAGCAAATGGATGACCTCTGCGCACGGAATGTGACGAAGCAGCAGGTCCTGCAGCGTGTGGTAATAAGGACCGGCCACTCCGAGATTGGCATGTTTCCATGCCTGGGTGGCCATTGCCTTCGCTATTCGAGGATAGCCGTAGCCTAAAAGGTTGGCGCCCCAAGCCGAAACCATGTCGAGATAGCGTACACCATCAGTATTAGTGACATACCCGCCGGATCCGCCCTTAAGCTTCAACGAAAGGATTTGGTCAAGGACCTCCTCGGTGGTCAGGCCCGAAGTGGACTTCTGTTTGGAAGGCTTGGCGACTTCCTCAGCATTTCTGGCGAAAAGTCGACTTATCAAGCTCATAGGCTATTCGACTCCGATAATCTAATCGGCGGTTTTGAAGTGGCGGGCGAGCACAGGATGCCGAGAATAATGGCGGCGCACCTTGTGATAATTAACTATCAGGTCATTTATTTTTTCCCGGCGTCTCTTCTCATAAGCCATCTGAAGCTCTAAGGGTTCAATCCTGAGATGCGACTGGATCAATTGCGTCGTGGTTGCCCACGACGCCACCAAGTCGCGATAATTCACGCGAATGATGCGGCTCTCGTCGAACCCAGCCGCAAACTCGCTAGCCGCGGCGCAGAAGTGGTCGTAAAACCAACCGAAAAACTCGAGCGGGTATTCCATTCGGGGGCAGGGTGGATTGCTCGATCTATTCTCGATATGCCAGATGTTGGTTTGCATCGCGATTCTGAAACTGACCGCTGCTTCCACCAGGTTTCGTTCGAGAATGATGACCCGCAGATCTTCAAGCGATTTAATATAGAGCCAGGCCTTTGATCTGGGGCTGATCTGGTCATACATAACTTTCGTCCCGTTGAAGTCTTCGAAGAATCGCTCGGCAAGGAGACTAAGGTCAAATCGACCGGCGTCGAGGTAACCGATCCCATCCGTGTAGGAATCTTGTTTCCCGTAAAGTTCTAACAGTACCTCCTTGCGCCAGTCAACATAGTAGGCGTTTCCTTCCAGAATTGGATTGAATACCTCCATCCCCTGGCGGATGTCGGGGTGCTCACCCAGCGCTCTTATCAGCAGTGTGGATCCTGTCCTCGGGTGACACAAAATGATGAACTTCATGAAATTCAAATAATGAAGGGGAAAGAAGAGTCACCGCATTTACTACCGGATTCGCGCCTTGTGCGAGGAGATGCGTTGGTTTTCATTCACTGATGCTATCTGAAGACCTGGCCTATCGCAGTTTCCAGCAGCATGTCGACCGTCTTTGTTTTTTGATCGTCGCTACAACTTGTTCGGATCGGGAAATCGATATCGAAAGGCTGCACCTTAGGACGCAGGCAATGCAGTTGTTTCCAGAAAAAATAGAGCTGTATGATCGTATCTACGAGAGCCGTTTCCGGCGTTTGCGAGAACAATTTCGGAATTCTTAAAAAATCTAGATGCTGAAAACAGGAGCTAGGATAGCCGTCGTCGCGCCAGGTAGCCGCATCGTTCCAGAAAGGCTGACCTTTCCTTTGTCCCGCGTGCGAGAGTGTGGATGGGAATATGCCCTCGGGCAGCACGTGTACGGCCAGCATCGTTATTATGCTGGGTCGCGCAACGCGCGACTCAGCGATTTGATCTGGGCTCTGACCGCGCCGGACATCGACGCAGTCTGGTTTGCTAGAGGCGGCTCCGGAACTGGACAACTGCTTTCCGGTATTCCATGGAATTCACTCGACGGCCGACCCGTCATCGGGTTTTCAGATGCTACAGTCCTGCATATTTCGCTGTTCAACTCCGGGATTGCCTCAGTGCATGGCCCAGGCTTGGCCAGCTTGGGAGCCGATGATGAATCGGTAGATGAGTTTAGTTGGGACGCACTTCGGTCGTTACTCTGCGAAGGCCGAGATACCCCGCTAACCGGGCAGCTACTCTGTGGACCCGCCGAAATTGTACGCGGTAATTTAATTGGTGGGAATCTGACAGTGATCGCCAGCCTGGCTGGTACGAAGCACGCGATGAAAGCAGACGGTGCGATTGTGGTACTGGAGGATGTGAACGAACCAACGTACAAAATCGAGCGATATCTCTGGCAACTCATCGAAAGTAATTCCCTTAGTGGCGCTGTCGGGATCGGCTTTGGCGAGTTAAAGGGATGCGGCCGCAACGATGAGAACCCGGACTACTTGAAACAAGCGGTACGGGAGATGATGGAACCGCTTTCCATTCCAGTTCTTTGGGGTCTGCCGATTGGGCACGGGCGTAGAAATGTCGCATTTCGGCATGGCGTTGCGGCCACTCTTGATCCTTCCTTAGGAATAACCGCTTGGGGCTAATACGGACCATGGAGCGCTGCCTCGCTTGCGAGGCCGTTCGGTCGGAACCGTAGGCTTACTTTTTTTTGTGGTAGTGGGTGCAGCCTTGGTCTTCGAAACCGTGGAATCCGATTTAACCAGTTTCGTCCGCTCCCCGCCCCACCCTATTGCCGGATTCGAGCAATTCGATCAGCAGCTCCGGCGCAAAGGTCACAGTCGGGATGATGGTAAAGCTCATAGGAAAAAACTTAACCAACGGATGAACTGATTAGCGGGCTTCTGGCGAAAGACGGTTACGTCTAGCTGCGGAGGCCCATTGACCCGGTATATTTCGCAGCGTAGAAGCGATCATGGTCACTTTGCACACCAACCACGGCGATATTGTTATTGAGACATTCGATGCGAAAGCGCCGGCCACCGTCCAGAACTTTTTGGCGTATTGTCGCTCTGGCTTCTACGACAACACGATTTTTCACCGGGTGATAAAGGGATTCATGATTCAGGGTGGCGGATTTGAGCCCGGAATGAGTCAAAAACCGACCGACAAACCGATTAAGAACGAGGCGGATAACGGAGTGAAAAACGAGCGAGGCACGCTGGCCATGGCCCGCACCAGCGATCCGCACTCGGCTACAGCTCAGTTCTTTATCAATGTGGTCGACAACGGTTTTCTCGACTTTAAATCCCCTAGTCGCGACGGCTGGGGCTATTGCGTATTCGGCAAGGTTACCGAAGGCATGGACGTAGTCGACCAAATCAGGAAGGTCGCAACCGGCAGCTCAGGCGGACATCAGGATGTTCCGAAAGAAGATGTGGTGATTAAGAGTGTTACCGTTGGCTGATTGGCTGACCGCACACAAAAGTCGCCAAAAGCTGCACCACCGAAGCACTGAAAAAAGGGTGAATAGCTGAGAGCCTAGCGAAGCGCATGAGAAGTAACGAAGGACAACTCGCGCTTCGCGAACAGCAAATCGGGGGAAAGCCGTAAGGCTGCAGCTATTCCTTAACTCGAGTTACTAGCTGAGCCGGGTTAATAAAACGGAGAGCAATCAACAGCCAGATCAGCGTGGTAACCATATAAATCACCGCCATCGCATCGATGGACTGAGCAGCGCGAACTCCGGCCGCAAATACCGTGTAATACAGGGTGACAACCAGGGTCTGACTGTCCGGCCCAGCGGTAAGAAACGTGAGTTCAAACATCCCAATCGTTCGCACCAGAACGAGGAGTCCGGCAGCAAGAATGCCGGGTGCAAGCAGCGGCACTAGAATATGAACGAATAGGCGCAGCGTGTTTGCACCCAGAACTCGGGCAGCAGCTTCCAGCTTCGGATCAATCTGTTCGACAAAAGGCGTCATGACCAGGATTACGAATGGTACGGCTGGAACCAGGTTGGCCAAGATCACTCCATTGATCGTACCTGCCAGATGCAAGCTGTAGAGCACGGTCGCCAACGGGATTCCATAGGTCATCGGTGGAACCAATAGCGGCAGCACAAACAATAGAAGTACGGCGCGTTTGAACCGAAAATTTCGCCGGGCCAATGCGTAGGCTGCAGGGACACCGACCAGGAGCGAGATCCCCACAACGGCAAAGGCCACCTCAATCGTAACAATGAGAACGCTATCGAGTTGGAATTCAGTCCAGGCCGACCCATACCATCGCAGGGTAAAACCGGCGGGCAGCCAGGTACCGAGCCAGGTTGTAGCAAAGGAGTCAACCGCCACCGCCGCGATAAGAGCCAGAATGTTCAAAACGAAAAAAACGATCACTACCCACACCGCCAAGCGTGAGAAGTGAGAGGTGAGAAGTGAGAGGTGATTGGTGATGGTCCTCGTTTGCCTGCTCGTGCTCATAATGACGTTGCAGTCTACCTGGATGATCTAAATTTCTCGTTCGTGGCTAGGAAATGCTGGCAACCAATCACCTCTCACTTCTCACACTCACCCTTTAGCGCCGCTGCTGGGTCCGCGGTAGAATAGGATGCGGGCTCCCAGAACGACGACGACCACCAAAAGCTGGACACCTGCCATGATCATCGCGATGGCCGACGCCATCGGGTAGTCGTAGTCCTCAAATGCCGCCTGATAGGCAGCAATGGAAATCACCCGGGTAGGCCCGGCTGGGGCGCCGAGCAGCACGGCGGACGGAAAAACAGAAAAGGCTTGCACAAAAGAGAGGCAAAAAACGATGGCTAAACCGGGAATAAGCAGTGGCAGGTAAATGTGAACAAACTGCCGCCAGGGGCTCGCCCCGAGCGTGGCTGCGGCCTGCGGCAAAGTTGGATCGATTCCGGTGAGATAACTCAGCAGCAGAAGATAGGCGAAAGGAAATCCACTGATGATGAGTGATAGAAACACACCCCAATAATTGTGGGTTAAGTGAACCGGTGAGGTCGACAGATGCGTCGTTAACAAGAACCGGTTTAACCAGCCCTGCGGCCCCAGATAGATCAGAAGACCTTCCGCGACGAGGACCGTTCCCAGCGTAATTGGTACTACCAAAAAGGTTGTTAGTAAGCGCCGGAATCGGTATCGGCGGGTGACAAAGGCAATCGGCAACGCCAATCCAATGTTAGCCAGTGTCGCCGGTAATGATATCCAGAGCGTCGTCCCGATTGTGTCGCTCAGAAAGGGTGTCGAGAAAAACTTTGCATAGTTCCCGAGACTGGTGCCTTTGCCGGTCGAGAACGACAGAATAAACCCGAATAAGAACGGATACAGGAAGAGGGCCAATACGATCAGGAGACCAGGCACTACCAGCAGAAGCGTCCGATCAAAGGTTCCACTAGAACGCCGAACGTCGAACGAACTCATTGTCATTCAGGAGAAAACGCGAGAACCCGCTCTGCCGGAACAGCCAAACGCAAGTTCTCGCCTGGGACCACACGCCTCGACGTTCGCACATGCAACAGAAGACCTGAAGGGGTCGAAACATCGGCCAGATAATCGCGCCCGCAGTACTCGACGATTTCTGCCTGGCCTAGAATTATGTTTCGTGTGTTGATTGAGTCGGGTGCGATCTCGGCCGTGTCAACAACGAAGTCCTCAGGCCGAATGGTAACAACAGCGCGCCCAGTCGTCAGTCTCTCTTGAGTAAAGCCTTCGAGTTGAATACCGGATCCGGCCAGGAAAACTCGACTCTCTTCGGCATGCTCGATTTCAAGGTCGAAAATGTTTCGATAGCCCATGAAACGAGCGACCTTGAGATTTGCCGGTTGAGAGTAGAGCTCCTCCGGTGAGCCGATCTGCAAGGTGCGGCCTTCGTTCAGCACCACGATTCGGTCGGCCAATGACAGGGCCTCTTCTTGGTCGTGCGTCACATAGATCGTAGTACGCTGTAGATCACGGTGGATTCGTTTGATCTCGGCACGCATTTCCAGTCGCAACTTGGCGTCCAAGTTGGACAAGGGCTCGTCCATCAGAATGACCGACGGCTCAATCACGATGGCCCTGGCGATGGCCACGCGCTGCTGTTGGCCTCCCGAGAGCCGTCCTGGCAACTTATCTGCGTGTGCCGGCAGCTGGACCAACTCGAGCACAGCGTCAACCCGGCGACGGATTTCTCTTCTTGGAACGCCCCTCATTAAAAGCCCAAAACCGACATTGCGGCGCACGGTTAAATGCGGGAACAGCGCATAGTTCTGGAAAACCATCCCGAAACCGCGCTGTTCGGGGCGCGACTGGTCAATCCGCTGCTGGTCCAGCCAAATGCTTCCGCCGGTCAATGGCAGCAGTCCAGCCACGCAATTCAGCGCTGTCGATTTGCCGCAGCCCGAGGGCCCGAGCAAAGCAATAAATTCGCCCGCCTGAATCGTCAGATCCAAGCCGGCTAGCGCGACCGTGCCCCCAAAACTTCGGGTTATCTGGTCGAGACGCAGCTGCTGGAAGCTGCCGTGGCGTTCGGCGTTCGGGGTTTTGCCTTCGGCGTTTGGCGATACGGGCTGCATCAATGCTCACCTTCCTTTAGGAAAGTCGCCTGCAATGAGAGTTTGCTCGAGCACCAACAACGACACCACGCCTGCTCTGTGGCGGATGGGGACGCGCTTTTCGTGGTGGCGACGCAGTCTCGCCGAACGCCAAACGGTTCCATTTACCGCAATTTTGCCGCACCGATTTCTTCATCCCAGTGATGAAAAGCTGTGACCATTGCTTTTGCATCGAGCGGAGTTTCCTTCGGATGTTCCGCAATCAGTTTTTCGTACTCCGGACGGCCGAATTCCTTGATTGCTTCCTGGCTAGCCTCGGGCGCCATTGAAAGCGGGACATCTTTAATGGCCGGGCCTGGGTAAAAGTATCCCTGATCATAGGCCAAGGCTTGCTGTTCGGGTCGCAACAGGAACGCCATCAAATCCAGCAGGACAGCCAGCTTTTGCGGCGTAATCCCTTTTGGAACCACCATGTAGTGCCCGTCGGTGACCCAGTGAAAGCCGTTTAGCACTGTGATCTCTGCCGACTTCGGAACAATGCCGAGGACACGTGGATTAATATCCCAGCCGGTTGTAGTAGCAATGAGGTCGCGTGATCCCTCACCGAATTCCTTC